>LNAP01000382.1_pt1 | contig 50032 bp, 52 predicted proteins | sample 602601 | NCBI WGS metagenome assembly LNAP01 (sample SAMN02440304, study PRJNA202911) | soil metagenome | biome: Subtropical and temperate rainforests or woodlands; isolation source: soil samples (1 kg each in a 20% v/v slurry with milli Q water) were... ...
ACGACGATCATCAGTTCGATCAGGGTAAAACCCTGTTGCAGCTTGTTCATAAAATCTCCTTTGCAAAGAAATGCGACAGATGTCGCCGGGTTAAAACATAGCACATGTCGTGCCACTACAAAAAAAACACCGCTGACAGAAGCATCGACGGCATATCGCTATCAATCATGACGCATAATCTGACCAAAAACGTCACTCTGGGACAGATTACGTCAGCAATTCCATTTCATCCACCGCGTCGATTTGCGCAGGATCGAGAAACTGCTCGGCATACCGCCGATAAACCCCCTGCTTGACGAAAACATCGAACAAGTCGGGGTCAATTTGCCCGTTCTTCCTGAAATCGGCAAGAATTTTCATGGCCTGCGAGAGCTTCATGCCATGCTTGTAGGGCCGGTCGCGCGCGGTGAGCGCTTCGAAGATGTCGGCGATGCCCATGGTGCGCGCCTGCACTGACATCTGCTCGCGCGTGAGGCCTTTGGGATAGCCCTTGCCATCCATGCGCTCATGGTGGCCACCGGCGTATTCGGGCACATGCTTCAAGTGCTTGGGCCAGGGCAGTTGTTCGAGCATCTTGATGGTGGCGACGATATGGTAGTTGATGGTTTCGCGCTCTTTTTTCGTCAAGGTGCCGGCGCGGATGGTGAGGTTTTCGATTTCATTGGCGGTGAGGAAGTCCGCCCCGACGCCATCGACATTGCGCCATTGGTAATGCTGGCCAATGTCGCGCACGCGTTGCTGGTCGGCCTCAGGCATGGATTCGCTGCCGATGTTGGCGTGGCGCAGGAATCTGCGGTCATGATCCAGCGTGCGTAGCTGCCCCGCCAGCTCACGCTGGATGCGCGCTTCGCCCGCTGCATCGGCTTTTTCGCGCAGGGCGAGTTGGCCACGCAAGGCGGCGATTTCGGCGTCGCGCTTCAAGACTTCAAAGCGGGTGTCAACCAGATGAATACGGTCGAAAATGGTTTGCAGCTTGGTGGCCTTATCCACCACATGCACCGGCGTGGTGACTTTGCCGCAGTCATGCAGCAGGCCGGCGATTTTCAGCTCGTAGCGGTCCTGGTCGTCCATGCGGAATGCGGCCAGCGGACCTTCCTGCGTGGCATCCACGGCTTCGGCCAGCATCATGGTCAGGGCCGGTACGCGCTGGCAATGGCCGCCGGTGTAGGGCGATTTTTCGTCAATCGCCAGGTTGATCAGGTTGATGAAGGATTCAAACAGCTTTTCGAGCTGGCTGATCAGCAGCCGGTTGGTCAGCGCAATGGCGGCCTGCGAGGCGAGGGATTCGGCCAGGCCCTGGTCGGCTGCAGAAAAAGCATTAACCTGCCCTGTCGCCGGGCCGGTTGCGTTAATCAGTTGCAGCACGCCGATGATCTCGCCTTCGTGGTTTTTCATCGGCACCGTGAGAAAAGACTGCGAACGGTAGCCGGTGCGTGCGTCAAACTTGCGCGTGCCTGAAAAATCGAAACCCGCCGCCGTATAGGCATCGGCGATATTCACCGTCTCGTCATGCGTGGCGGCATAGACCGCGACCATCGCGTCATTCGGCTGGCCAGCGTCGTTAGTCAGCGGCAGATTGGGGAAGTTGATGGGGTTGCCGGTGGTGCCTCCCATGGCAATCTGCAGCGAATCCGTGCGCATGATTTCGAAGCGCAGCGCGGAACGGTCTTCCGTCATGCGGTACAGCGTGCCGCCATCGGCATGGGTGATGGTCTTGGCGGCGATCAGGATGCCTTCCAGCAGGCGGTTGGTATCACGCTCTTTCGAGAGCGCGGCGCCAATGGCGTTGAGCTGTTCGAGGCGGCGAAACAAGTCTTCAATGGCGTTATCCACGGTCAGCGCCTTATTTTATGCAGACGGCGCGCACCTGCTTCACATCAGTGACACCTTGCAAGGTTTTTTCCAGGCCATCCATTTTCAAGGTCAGCATGCCGTCATCCAGCGCCTGGGCAAACAGTTGTGTCACCCGCGCGTGTTCCTGGATCAGTTTCTTCAGCGGTTCGGTGCCTATCATCAACTCGTGCAGACCTGCACGCCCCTTGTAGCCGGTGCCACCACAGGTATCGCATCCCTTGGCGCGATAAAAGACAAAATGTCCGTCTTTACCGTAGTCTTTGAGCAAACGGGCCAAAGTTTCATCGTAAGCCGCTTGCGCATCGGTCTGAAATGCCTGGGTGTGGACTAATTCGTTACAGTACTCCTTCATGAATAATTTGACTTCTTCTTCATGTGGCACATAAGCCTCTTTGCACTTGCACAAGCGCTTGGCCAGGCGCTGGGCGAGAATGCCGAGCAGGGCATCGGAGAAATTGAAGGGATCCATGCCCATGTCGAGCAGACGGGTGATGGATTCCGGCGCGCTGTTGGTGTGCAGCGTGGCAAACACCAGGTGGCCGGTCAGCGAGGCTTCGATGCCGATGCTGGTGGTTTCGGCATCACGCATTTCGCCGACCATGATGATGTCCGGGTCGGCGCGCAGGAAGGCCCTCATGACGGTGGCAAAATCCATCACTTTTTTATTGACCTGCACTTGGCGCAAGCCTTTTTGGGTGATTTCCACCGGGTCTTCGGCAGTCCAGATTTTGGTGTCTACGGTATTCAGATAGCCTAATATCGAATGCAATGTCGTGGTCTTGCCCGAACCGGTTGGACCGCACACAAAAAACAAGCCATAGGGTTTGGCGATGGTGGCTTTGATTTTGGTCAAGTTCGTTGGCAAGACACCCAGGTTGTCCAGCGGAATCGGCTCTCCGCCGGCCAGAATACGCATCACGACATCTTCAACGCCACCCGTCGATGGAATGGTTGCCACGCGCAGCTCAATATCCAGCGGGCCGTATTTCTTGAACTTGATCTTGCCATCCTGAGGCTTGCGCCGTTCGGCAATATCCAGATCGCACATGATCTTGACACGGGCAACCATGGCGCTGCGATAACTCGACGGTATCTCAATATATTTAACCAAAGTGCCGTCTTTGCGAAACCTTACCAGCACTTTATCCTTGCCCAGACCTGGTTCGATATGAATATCCGATGCGCCTTGCTGGTAGGCATCAATAATAATTTTATTGACCAGTTTGACGAGCTCATTGTCGGCTGAAGCGGATACATCTGCAGCCACGTCAGCTTCGGGATCGTCCTTATCAAGCATGGCTAGCATATCACCAACCTGGCTATCGTCCGTAAAACCAGGCACTCCGCTCTGCCCAAACAACTGGTCCAGAATTTGCCGAAACTCGTGCTGTGAGGTGACCCGATAAGCCAGCTTGCCGTGCGGGAAAACATTTTTTACCACGCGCGCACCCATCACTTGCTCAGGGTCGATGCAAACAACGGCAATGCCATCCACGCCATCGTCAACCGGCGCCCACTGGCTTTGCAACAAGTAGTCAAACTTCAGGTTCTTCAGCAAATCAACCGGCTTGATACGGTCACTTTTAAAGGGCTCATAAGGAACACCAAAATACTTTGACAAAGCCACCCCTAAAGCGCTGGGTTTGACTTGAAACTCATTGATCAACACTTCTTCTAAATCCAGATTCTTGCGGCGCGCTGTTCGTTGGGCTAATTCAAGCTCCTGGGCCGACACGACGGCATCGCTTACCAGATAATCATATTTTGTCTTTATCGCAAGTGACGACTTGTTTCGCTGCGAAAAAGCGATGGCCAAGGTCTCACAAAGCCGCTTGACACCCTCCTCCGCCACCTGGGAGAACGGCTTGCCGTCTTTTGTATTGAGTAGCTGAACCACGCCAAGCACTTCATGATGGGGTAATTCAAGAACCGGCGCGACCAACATTTGGCGGGTTCGATAACCCGTCCTTTTATCCACTTCTTTTAAAAACCGAAGCTCTGGACTGATGCTTTTGAGCTCCAGATCATCATAAACATCCTTGATATTTACAACTTGCTTGGAGAGTGTGACGTGCCCGGCAACGCTTTGCTCGGAAATGGGTAAGCGTAAATTTTTGAGCGTATTGAGCCCGGTCTTAACTTTTGAAACAATCGACGCCTTATCTTCACCAATCGCGTAAATCGTCAGGCGATCTGCATTCAACAAACCACAGATATCGTCTGAGAGCTCAAGCATCAATTCTTCAATATTCGATGTCGCATGAATGCGATTGGTGACAACTTGCAGATTTTCCAGAAAGGCGAGACGACTTTCGCCATCACTCAATACATGGCTGCTTTTGTTAATGGATATATCACTCATATAAAATGTTCCGAAGGAGCAAAGCGACAGCAGAGACTTCCGTTAGCAAGGTAGCGGAGCCACTTCACTTACAATTCAAAAATTTGGTGATTTTGCAAAAAATCTACAGGAAACTGGCTGCCATATACTGCCAGCTCATGCATAGTCATCTCGATTTTGCCTGGCTTTAAGTGCGTAATAAAAACAGCCACTTCACTTGTCCAGTAAGGCTGCCATTGCAATAGATCACTCATCAAGAGGCTTGGGCAATAATGGCAGGATTCAATAGCCAATGCTTTTTCTGTATCGGGAAATGCACACTCTACGAGTAGATAACGCAGATTTTTGATACGGCTCACAGCCGCCCAAAAATCTTCACAAGGACCGGTATCTCCAGAAAAAACAAGGCTAGCCACACCTGAATCCAACTGATAAGCAACAGCGGGCACCGTGTGATTGACAGGTAGCGCAGTCATCATGCGTCCATTTAACGAGACGGGTTCTGCTTTGCTAAGGACTGAATACTCAAGAAATGGTCGGCCACCAGGCATCTGGCTGAAGTCCGGCCAAATCCGCCAATTGAAAATATGATCCTGCAAAATTTTGATGGTTTCCGCTGTCGCATGAACTGTCAGCGGCCGATCACGCATGTCACCCACAGAGTCCATGATAAACGGCAGTGAAACAACGTGATCAAGATGGGAGTGGGTAATAAAGACATGGTCAATCGCCGCCAACTCAGCAATAGTCAGATCCCCCACTCCCGTTCCTGCATCAATCAAAATGTCATGGTCAATCAGAAAGGCCGTGGTGCGCAGATGGGATCCGCCGATACCACCGCTACAGCCTAGTACGCGTATTTTCATGTTCGCTGCCCGAAAAGCAATCTATGATTAACACTGGCCAGCGCCCGAATCAGGAAATCACCGTCCTGGACAGGGATAATCGAAAGAGCAGGTATTCCAGTCAATTAGCTGGCCACAATATGAAAAAACGACAAAATGGCAGCGAAAATGGACAAGGCACTACCCATGCTATCTTTTCAAAAAGAAGGTCATTTTTACCCCAGCCAGCTCAATGACATCGTAATCATTTAACCCATGTGGCTGCGAGTTGAGAGGGGTGCCATTGATCGTTGGAAATTTCGCACCGTCAATGTGAGCAATAAAATAACCTTGGGGGCGACGGGCAATGACCGCAACCTGGACCTTTGGCTTACCCAGCGTAGTCAGGCTCTTGGTAAGCTCCAGTTCCTTACCGGCGTTATTTCCTGAAAGTATCTGTATCGCACCCAAAGGAAGGGGAGCATCAGGAAGTGTGGCCTCTGCTGGCAACTCGGCCATCGCGGCATCAGATTTAGAAAAATCGGCTGGCCCAACCGAAGGTTTTGCGGCCGCTGGACTAGCCGTCCCAACGACAGCAACAGGCTGCGATAAAGGTAATGCTGTGTGCTCCAAGCCTTCACTCTCTGCTCGGCCATCTGAGTGTCCGACACGGGAAGAAGCCATTGTTGCCATCGCCGCGATGGCAGCCGTGCCCGGACGAAAAATCATCGTCCGTTCGAAGTCGTCGTTATGTTGTGCGGGTAGTGCATCGCTGACATATTTAAGGCTGTATTTACCCACCGTGACAACTTCACCGCTTTGTAAAAAATGCTTTCTGATGGCTTGTCCATTCACAAATGTGCCATTCGTGCTGTTTAGATCTTCAAGGAAAGAGTCACCATTGACTGTGATAATGGCAGCATGCTCACCAGAAATTGCCAGATTATCAATTTGGATATCGTTATGCGGTTTACGGCCAATAGTCATCCGCTCTTTATCGAGCGCGATTTCTTTCAAAATTGCATCATCAATACTTAATATCAGTTTTGACATTCTAGTCTTCCTTCACAAAACAGCACGATTAAACCCGATTAAGAAGTTGACGCCACCAGCGCAATGGATAAGCAAATAGCGTCGGTTTTGGGGGTATCACCCTGACTAGAATAACCGACACATTATCCCGCCCACCACTCTCATTGGCCGATTGTATCAACTGTAGCCCGCACAAATCGAGATTGGCAGAGAGCGCGCGCAATGTTGCCTCAATCGCCTGATCATGCAACATGTCATTGAGACCGTCAGAACAGAATAAGTAAATATCGTCATCTGCAATCTCATAGCGGATAATTTCCGGGGAGACGTTCTGCTCAACACCCACGGCACGCGTTACCAGATTTTTATTACGCGAACCCAGTGCCTGCTCACGCGTCATAACGCCACTCGCGATTTGTTCTTCCAGCCATGAATGATCGCGGGTGATCTGTTCAAGATGTTGATTCCGCCAACGATACAAGCGCGAATCGCCGACATGCGCCACCGTCAGAAAATTCCTTTGGAAGACGCCAGCAACCACTGTGGTACCCATCCCTGCATAGTCCGGCCGCGCTTGCCCTGCAGAAAAAATGGCCCGATTCGCCTCAGCAATCCCTACTTTCAATGCAGCTTGCGTCAAAGAAAGCGCTGCGGCCAATGTAGGTTGTGCAGCACGTTTCGCGTCAGCTTTTTCTAATTGCCTGCCGAGAATCTCGGTCACCATGCGGCTCGCAACCTCGCCGGCGTTATAGCCACCCATGCCATCGGCAAGAATGACGCTGCCGCATGATAAATTCACCCAAACGGCATCTTCATTATTTGAGCGCACTCGCCCCGTATCGGTCTGGGCAAAAATTTCTAGCGCGGTATTTTTTTGCATTTCTTCTCCAGTAACACGATGACGCGCTAGCCCCCCCTTTATTGCCTGCACTATTGCCATGCGTGATAAAAAACCACCTTCAACGCCTTTAGCCTTATCTCGTATCCATTTTGCTATAAAAACTCAATCCTGAGCCTGCCATAAACCAACAAATTCATCTTTGACCCTCCTGCAGAGCAGCATATGCAAAATCAAAAGGCCGCTTTGACGCTAGTCAAGGCGGCCTTTTGATGCGCTACTAATGCAAAATTACAGCACAACCAGCGGGCTTTTAACTAAGCCATCAGCGTTTATCTCAAAGCATTGCCTTGAGTAACTTGGCCATTTCAGAAGGATCACGCGTGACTTTAAAGCCACACGCTTCCATGACGGACAACTTGGCCTCTGCCGTGTCCGCACCCCCAGAAATCAGTGCGCCCGCGTGACCCATGCGCTTGCCAGCAGGTGCAGTAACGCCAGCGATAAAACCGACAACGGGCTTTTTCATATTGGCCTTGCACCACATCGCCGCTTCCGCTTCATCCGGGCCGCCGATTTCGCCGATCATGATGACAGCATCCGTATCCGGATCATCATTGAACATGCGCATCACATCAATATGCTTCAGGCCATTGATCGGGTCGCCGCCAATACCGACGGCGGATGATTGGCCCAGGCCAATTTCGGTGAGCTGTGCCACGGCTTCATAAGTCAATGTACCGGAACGGGAGACCACACCAATACGTCCTTTGCGGTGGATGTGCCCGGGCATGATGCCGATCTTGATTTCATCGGGCGTGATAAGGCCAGGGCAGTTGGGGCCCAGCAACAGCGTCTCTTTGCCGCCAGCGGCGACCTTCTTCTTCATCTTGTTGCGCACCATCAGCATGTCGCGCACAGGGATGCCTTCGGTGATGCAGATGGCCAGGTCAAGGTCGGCTTCGCAGGCTTCCCAGATGGCATCCGCTGCGCCTGCTGGGGGCACGTAAATGACGGAAACGGTCGCACCGGTTTCCGACTTGGCTTCTTTGACGGAGCCATAAATCGGGATGTCAAAAATTTTCTCGCCGGCTTTTTTAGGATTCACACCAGCCACGAAACAATTCTTGCCGTTAGCGTATTCCTGACACTTTTCGGTATGGAACTGGCCGGTCTTGCCGGTGATGCCTTGGGTAATGACCTTGGTGTTTTTATCAATCAGAATGGACATTTAGTTTTTCCTTAATCTTGATTCTTAGCGAACTGCAGCTACAATCTTGGTCGCGGCTTCTGCCATGGTGTCGGCAGAAATAATCGGCAGGCCGGAGTCTTTCAGGATCTGCTTGCCGAGATCCTCATTGGTACCCTTCATGCGCACCACGAGTGGCACAGCCAGATGCGTCTCGCGCGCCGCCGTAACCACACCATTAGCAATGGTGTCGCACTTCATGATGCCGCCGAAGATATTGACCAGAATGCCTTTAACAGACTTGTTCTTGAGCATGATCTTGAATGCTTCGGTGACTTTTTCAGTTGTCGCACCACCGCCAACATCCAGGAAGTTAGCGGGCTCACCGCCGAACAATTTGATGGTATCCATCGTTGCCATTGCCAGTCCCGCGCCATTCACCAGACAGCCGATATTGCCGTCCAGCGAGATGTAGGCCAGATCAAATTTGGAGGCTTCGATTTCTGCCGGGTCTTCTTCATCCAGATCACGATAGGCGACAATTTCAGGGTGGCGGAACAGCGCATTGGGGTCAAAGTTGAACTTCGCATCCAGCGCCTTGATCTTGCCGTTACCTTCCAGAATCAATGGATTGATTTCGGCCAGGCTGGCATCGGTTTCCATGTAGCAGGTGTACAGCGCCTTGATCTGGACGACCGCATCGGCTTGTGACGTCGCCGGCACGCCAATGCCTTGCGCCAGGTTGAGCGCTTGCTGATCGGTTACACCAAGCAAGGGATCAATAAATTCCTTGAGAATTTTCTCTGGCGTTGCATGGGCAACTTCTTCAATATCCATGCCGCCTTCGGAAGACGCCATGATGGCGATTTTTTGGGTTGCGCGATCGGTCAACACGGCCAGGTAATACTCTTTCTTGATGTCCGCACCTTCTTCGATCAGCAAACGATTCACTTTTTGGCCGACTGCACTCGTTTGATGGGTAATTAGCTGCATGCCAAGAATTTGGCTGGCATATTGGCGCACTTCATCAAGTGATTTGGCCACTTTCACGCCACCGCCTTTGCCGCGGCCACCCGCATGAATCTGTGCCTTCACGACCCATACTTTAGTGCCACAGGTTGCGGCGAGCTCTTCAGCGGCCTTGACAGCGTCATCAACCGAGAAACACGGAATGCCGCGAGGCACCGTCACACCAAATTTTTTCAGGAGTTCCTTACCCTGATATTCATGAATTTTCATGCGTCATCCTTATCCTTGTAGTCAGTGGTTAATGCTGCCGGGTAGTACAGATACTGCGGGTTGATGCTGATTTCAAAAAACCATTCATTTTACTGTGCACCGCACAATTCGTCTTCCATCCCATTCAAATGGATAAAAATCAAACCTTCGCCTGGATGCTCCCGTCAGTTGAGCTCCCGTCATGAGCACCCTTTTCAGGCGCTTCCTCTTTGGGGGCGCGATACCAACGCGGATAAAACTGACGGACAGTTTCTGTAGAAATTTCCAGCGCATGGCAGTGATCAAGCTGTGCTGGTTGTGTGTCAATCCTGTCGTCCCAGTCAACGACGCCTTTTTCGCGCTGCACGCTGGCCATCGTCTGAAAGGCCGCCGTGGGCAGCGCGCTTAAAAGTTCGGTGATATGGGAGCAGCCCCGCACACCGCCAAAACGCTCCATCACCGCACGACGAAAACCCTTCATCAAACTCAAGCCGATGAGCTGCTGATACACCGGCGCAATGGTGTCACAACCGCCGGGGTAAGGCACGGCGTCCGAACTCACAACGGCGTCGCGTATGGTCATCTCCTGATCTATGGTCAGGCGCACCCGCATGTCATGCAAGGGCCGCCCCTTTAAACGCACGCCTAATGAAGGTGGCAAGGGATAATCCTTCTCTTTTAAGTCCACCATGCGCGCTTCCATATCCAGCAAACCATCTTCACGATACCAGCATTGGATATCGACACGACGAGTATGGACTAATTTACGCGGAGCGCTGGCGGCAGGTAACGGCATGGAATAGAACAAAAAAGACCAAAAAATTTAGCTTTGAATCATCCTGGAAACCTCCGCTGGACGCTTCCGATGGCGCGCCCGGGCGGACGTGCCGACGGGTGCGTAGTGGAGTCGCCCGACAGGCGAGGGTCGCCAAAGAGGAAAAGTTCAGCATGCATCAGCGGTTCAATAACATTGGAAGCGGAAAACAGAGGTTTCCAGGATCATACCACGCAAGGCGAGCATGAAGCTAACTGCGGCTAATCTGTATATAAAAGCAGCTAACAATTACAGATAAACTTACAGATACACTCACAGACAAACTCACTGCGCTATCTATCAGAATACCCACAAAGCGCTCAGCGGGGCAGCAGCGGACTAGCAATGTATCAAACGTCACAGCACCCAACCGCCCATATTCCTTGTCTTGGCTATGCACTTAACGCAACAACGCAGCTGCCCGAGCGTAAGCCGCGAATGCTTCCTTGCGGCGGCCTGCGGCTTCCAATGTGCGGCCACGTTGCAGCCAGGCTTGGGCGGAATTATCTGTCACGTCGCCCGGGGTTACTGAGTTGATTGCTGAATTGGCAACCGAACGGCCGCCCGCATCAAGCGCCGCCCCACGGACAGATCCAGCGCCTGGTGTAGCGTATTGCAACCCAGCGGTTTGCTGGTCAGGATTGTGGCGCTGGGCAGAAATCATCAGCCCCGTGGCCGCTGCCGGTGCTTTTTGGCCTGGTAGCTTCGCATTTTGCGCATTCATATCCCCAGCTTTGCGCAGCGTGGTGAGTGCTTCACGATAAAGTTTTGACGCCGCATCCTTCTTGCCGGCTGCCATCATTTTGCGGGCATTGGCTAACAGCGCATCGACCTGCTCGGACACCTGTTGCGAGCGTTGTGCACGCCCCCAGGATTCAGCAGGGCGTGCGGCCAGCGCCGCAAACTTTTTGCTGCCCACGATCTCACGCGCAATGAATACATTGTTATTGCGCATCGCCCAGCGCACGGCGTCCTCTCCTGCATCATTGGTTACGCGAATGTCTGCACCGGCCGCCAGCAAGGTCGTGGCAATCTTGTCCCGGCCTTCGCGTGCGGCCATCATGAGCGGGGTTGATCCATTGGGCGAACGTGCATCAGGCGATGCGCCTTGCTGTAGCAAGTATTCAAGCACCTTGCCGTGCCCTGCAAAGGCGGCGTAATGCAAAGCCGACCATGCCTTGCCGGAAGGGTTGATTTGCGCTCCCTGCGCCACCAACCAGCGCACGGCCTCCAGGTGTCCTTTCCAGCTGGCATGCAGCAACGCGGTCTCGCCTTGCGCATTGACGGCATTGACATCCACCCCGCGCGACAAGAACAACGCCATCAAGGCGATATTGCCTTCCCAAGCGCCGATCATGAGGCCATTGCCGATTTGCGCGCCAGAAAAATCCGGCGGCAGCCCCTCATCCAGCCAGGCACGCGCTTGAGCCATATCACCCCGCTCAAGCGCATTTAAGAAGGTGATGCGATCGGGCAAACCCGCTGCACAAGCCAGCGTTGCCAGCCCCAAAAGCAAGCCTGCAAGTAATCTTTTCATGTCCCGCAGTATAAAGTCAAAGCCAAATGAGGCTGCATGATTTACAGCCTTTATCAATCCTAACGCTCATGGTAAGTAAATGCCACCCGCTGATGATGAAAGACGCGAAAGGCCGGTGAGTGAAGCAAAAGAGGAGAGGAAAAGCTCACTCAGTATTCATCGGCGGCTCAACGGCATTGGAAGCGGAAAACGAAGGTTTCCAGGTTTAATGCAACTGCACCATCATGATTCCAAGGCATTTCAGAAGCCGCTTCATTTTGGTGTAATCCGCCTGAACTCCCTCCGGAACACAACCACTGCTCATGCAACCGGAAACAACCATCTAAAATTCAGCCATGCGTCTCATTTTCCCGTGCCTGCTTAGCTTGTGCGCTCACCTTCTGCTGCTGTTTACCCCCGTCTGGCTATCCCACAGGCCAGCGCATCCCCCTCGCCCACCCGCTACGCTACAGGCCACACTGCAACCGAAGACAATACAAGCGCCAAGCGTTTCTGCCGCCCCCCTGAGCCCGCCAATATCCAAGCTTGATACGCCAGCAACCGCCGAGACCGCGCCATCGCCAGCTAAGCGTATGCAACGTCCCAAGCCGCACCCTTGGCCATCGCGACCCAAAAAGCTGCAAGGCGCTGCCTTGCAGCACGCGCAAACAGCGCTCTCAAAGCACCTGTTTTATCCGGCTGCGGCGATAGCACAGGGATTGGAGGGCGATGCCGTGCTGTTGCTAACCCTGGATAGCGGCGGACAGATTCAATCGGTGGAAATCGCCAAGAGCGCTGGCCACGCCTTGCTCGATGAGGCTGCGATGGATGCCGCGCGCCATATCGGCGTCTTGCCCGGCAACCCGCACCAGACGCTGCTGCCTGTGTCCTTTCGCTTGCGGTAATACGGCTGGGCGTGCGTCAGCAACTCGCGCAGGCAGTTCGCGGTGATGGCGCTGAAAAAAGTCGGCGCTGGCGCGACGGCGACAGCAGCCCCTTGTCCCGCCCGGCGTCCGCTGTCAGGCTTTGAGCGTATCCATCAGGTCGATCATGAACTCCGTATCTTCCTGGGTGACCCTCTCCCATGCGGCAAAACCCAGCTCTGCCAGCACATCCTGACCTTTGGCCTCTGCAGACATATCCAGCAGCACGCGGGTCACCTCCTCACGCCTTTCCGCTAGACGGGACCCCAGCAGCAGGACATGCGAAAAATCGCTGATCTGGCTATGCACCAGCGGACGCAACTGGTGACGCACCAAACTGGACAGTTCGTCAAAAGCCTCTGCCAGAAAAAAGCCGGCCTCCGCCTCGCCCCGTATCAGCGCCTTGGCCACAAGGGGATAACTTTCCACCGTGAGAATTTGCGTATTATCGCGCCCCAGACTGGCCGGTTCCAGCAAAATCATGCCCACCAGGTTGACGCCTGGGTCATCCGTGCGCGCTACCCGGCAGATCGGCTTCAAGTCTTCCACCACTTGCGCCCCGGAACCCGCTGCCACGGCAACGATACATTCGTCGCATTTACTGGCGGGACGAGCGACCGAAACAAAACCCTTTTCGCGCACCAGCATGGCAGCGTCGTAAGGATTAGCGTAGATGATATCGACCTTGTCTGCCGAAATCGCCGCACGCTGGCTGTCAAAGTCCGGATAAAGCTCCAGATGGATAGGCATGCCCAGCGCCTTTTGCAACCAGGTATTTAAAATGAACCATGAGGACATGCGCTTGGCCGGGAAGTCCGGGCTCACGGTCAATTGGTATTTTTCGCTTATCACCCCGTTCATGGCCGCGCTCATTTTTCACCCTCCCCGGCCAACAATTGCGCATACAGCCGCGCAGCTTCTGCCACCTTGAGCCGCGCGGGTTTGCGCCGGACAGAGGTATAACCCTGCACTTTGCCCGCCCGCACATTCGGGATGACCGTGGCATAAACCCAGTAGAAAGCGCCATCGCGCCGCAGGTTCTTGACATAGCCATGCCAGATTTTGCCTGCTTGCACATCGTCCCACAGTCCTTTGAAGGCAATGGCTGGCATGTCGGGATGGCGCAAGATGCTGTGCTCCGCGCCAATCAGCGTTTCCTGTGGATAGCCTGACATTTCCACAAAAGCGCTGTTGCAATGGGTGATCACACCGCGTAAATCGGTAACAGAAACAATCAATCGACCATCGGGATAAGCCACCTCGCGGTCAACCAAAAGCACCCTGCGCGGCGGGAGGCCGTACAGGGGAAGAATCACTTCACGGTAACTGCCGATCACATCGGCCGGATTCATGTCTGGCAACATTCAACTGCCTCCTGTCTATGGATGGATACCCTGCACCACTCCCACCACTCACACCACTCAAATCATCTTCGCGATATTTTCCACAGCACGCTTAACATCCAGAAAAATCAGACCCAGCTTGGCATTCGGTTTGGCCAGAACCGTCAATACAGCCTCGTTGCCAGCACCAGTCATCACCACATAACCTTTATCGCCCTTGATCAAGACCTGCTCCAGCGTCCCGCGCGCGAGTTCCTTCGCGGTACGGTCGCCCAGAGACAACATGGCCGCACTCATGGCGCCCACCCGGTCCTCGTCCATACTGGCGGGCAAAAGAGCCGCCATCATCAGGCCATCGGTGGAAATGACTGCTGATGCCTCGATGTCGGCCGAGGTGCCGTTCAGTTCATTCAAAATGGAAGTCAACATATCTGCACGCATCATCACTCTCCTCTAAATTCCCTAAATTTCGCCAGCCCAGGCCGGGGGCTACCGCTTTGCCCGCCTACTGCACCATACGCCCGCGGATTCATGGTTTGCCCTGCTTATTTCCCATAACGCCTAGCCAGCGTCCACACCAAGCGCACAGTAGCGGCATGGTTGAGTCTGGGCAGCCCGGTAAGAATGAGGACAAATCTTTGCTGGCCGATATACAGCGGCCAAAAACCGATTTCACTATTACCCCCTGCATTGATCAGCGCCCAGGCGGCGGTTTGCACGGAAAGGTTGCCTGCAATCAAGCCCCGATGCCGCTGGTGGAGATTGCCCACATCGGCCGATAAACCCGCCAACTCCTCGGCGGTTTCATGGTGAAAGCCATGGCTCGCTAGATAAAAGCCCTGCTCATCCGCCAAAAGCGCCTTGTTGCGCCCAGCCAGGTCAGCGAGAATGCCGGGCAACACACGCTCCAAAGTCCCTTCAGGCAACCGGCTGACTTCGTGCAACCCTTGCACCAGGTGCCTGGCCTGCAGATGGTACAGATGTTCGAGCGCCTGTGCAGAAGCCAAGCCGGTCAGGGCGCCCAGGTTATCCAAGGTGAGCACGGGGCTGGTCTCTGCTTTCATCAGGTTCAGCAGGATGCGTCTGGACGGGTCTTCATCCGGGCTGGAAACGGCATAGTAGGCGCCTGCCGGTGTCGGGCCAAGATAAAGGCCGGGGATCAGTTCGTAATCAGGCATCGGCGGCAATTCCCGGGGCAAGTGAATAAAGCAGCGCCTGCACCAGAATGGCGACATCCCGGCGGCGGCGGGCGTCTACTTCGAAGATCGGCGCTTTCAAGCCCAGGGTGCCGAGGTGCGCGTTATAGCGCTCCAACCCTGGATCCTGTCGCTCGTCCATGCGCGTCACCCCGATGACCAAGCGCGTCTGATCAATGAACTCGCGAAACGCACCCACGTAAAAACTCATGTCCTTGAACGGATTGACGCGCGTATTGTCGAGCAGCAAAACCAGCCCCAAACCACCCTCGGTCAGGATGTCCCACATGAAATTGAAACGCTCCTGCCCGGGCGTGCCATACAGATGTACACGTTCCTGACCATCCAGCTTCATGAGTCCGTAATCCATCGCCACCGTGGTATTCGGTTTGCGCACAAGGGTCATATCGCTGGCAGATTCATCCGTGCTGACGATGGGAATATCGCTAATCACGCTAATGGCAGTCGTTTTCCCTGCACCAACGGGTCCTGCAAAAATGATTTTATGTTGAGCCATGAGAGGATTACATTACATTGTTTAATGGGTTAGTTTGAGTTTTCGCAATAGACTGCCCAAAATGCCACGCTTTTCTGCGGAGACGGAGTCAGCCGTTAGTGCATCTCTGCCGGGTACCACCATGGATCCTGTATTGACTGCTTGAATCAAGCCCAGGGCCTGGCACGCACTAAAAAGCGCAAATATCTGCCGATGCGGTATAGCCAGTCGCTTAGCCGTTTGCAACAAGGAGGTCGGCTGCATGTGCCACAGAGCGGCGATTTGCATGGCATTGGGGGTCATTAGAATACGGGTGAAATTCGGCCAGCCCGATAAAGAGACAGGCGTATCCAGATTCGTGCCTTCAGGCACGCGCCCGCGGGAGGCCCACAGCGCCATCAGCCAGAGTAATTCCTCAAAGCTGTGCAATCTGGGGTCCCCGGGCATCAATGGCGGCAATTCGTGCTGTGGCACAACATGCATCTTCCCCGGCTGTTGCGACAAAGGCATCACGCACAGCGGCCGCAGGATGTTTTCACGAATATCGCTCAACACCTTGCGCGACTCGGGCAAATAAAATAGCGTGTAGCCCATGATGTCCAACCTGACGGGCATTGCGTGCTTTTCTGCCAATTGCCGCGCCTGTGGCAGCAGGCCTTGAAAATACCGTTCCGGCACATAAAACAATTCAGCACGGCGAGTCGGCGTCAAATAAGCCGCATCATCAATGGCACCGCAATAGGCATGAATCTGCTGCTCGTCCCAGACCAAACCGGCTGCTCGACTGACGCCTTCGCCCTCATCCCGAACCGGATCCGACGTCTTGTCACGCAACGCCCCGGCCGCAACCCGGGCCACTTCCGCAGGCGGCGCAAGTGGCCCGGGTTGCGGCCGGGGCTGCAGCCGTGCTGGTGGTTCCGCTACAGGAACCATGGCAGCTTGCGCTACCTCATGCAACTGGCACTCTGTTTGCAAGCGCTGCCGGACGCTTTTGATCGCATCAAGAAACTCCCCAGTATCCAATGGCTTGCGCACCCATAGCGCGTTATGCACGTGCCTTTCAGCTACCGACATAATCACAGCCGGACCATAAAAGCGGCTGCGAAACGCCTGCCACAAACGCTCGCCACCAAAGCCATCAAGGTCAACAATGGCCGCTTCCGCCTCGTGTTCGCCGACCAGGACACAAACATCCTGTGCCCGTCCGCGCAGAAACATCTCCAGCCTGGTTTGCGCCCGTTCATCGAGCCCAACCAAGGTCACTTTCAAGGGGTGATCAAGCAAAGGGGTATTCACAATTCATTCGACTCATGTTGTCCGGACACAATACTGAGCCATGCCTTGACGGGCAAGGCCGCCTGTCGTCTCGTCATGGCCGTTGGTCGGGCACGTTATGCAGATCATTCAACGCACGCCAGCCCGGCGGTAAAACCGGCAGAGCGCCCTTAAGAAAACGGGTCATGCTGGCCAGACGCCCAGTATCCTTTGTATGACGATAGATTTCCAAAAGCTCAGCCGCTACCACCGCGTGCCCAGGGGTTTTTCTCAAGGCCTGCTCCAACACCTCGCGCGCGGCGTCCACTTGCCCGTAGGCAAGACGATCCCGCGCCTCTTCAACTACGTTCGCATAAGCGGCCCCGTCGCCATCCAGCCGACGCACCAGTTCATGCGCTCCGCAATACCCCAGCGACAACAACGACAAGCGCACAGGAGATGCCAATACCGCCCAGGGCGCAAATCCGTCATCAAGATGCTGCTCAAGCAGCGTGAAGGCGCTATGCGAGAGCCGCAACCTGGCCTGATCCAGCACATGCCGCTTCAAGGCGCGGCCTTTACCGCCCAGCGCGATAAATAAATCGATCAAGGCATCTTGCAGTTCATCACTCTCGCCACCCTTGATCAGCAAAAAAATCCGCTGGACATGGCTGCGCAGATCTTCCGGATGGTCGAAAATACAGTGCCCGAGATACGCCAGGCTGGCATTGAATAACGCAGCCCCGGGAGCCACCTCGCGAAAAAACAGGTGCCGATTCCCCTCAATACCGAAATAAGCCTCGGTCGCCGCGTCGAGGGAAATATCTCCCGGCACAGCATTCGCATCCTGTACCGATCCTTGTGCGCCGGTAGAGCGAACGAATTCAACGTGCGTCATAGCACTCCATAGCCAGTCACTCCGTTATTGGGTTATGGATAATAACCCTTTTTACTTGGTGGCATTAAAAACAAGCTGCGTTTCTCGCGCATCACAACCAGGGCACCAAGGCAACGGTCAGGGCAACGGCAGACAGAATGGCTTCGCTATCCCTCCCGGACAGCCCTACCTTGATGCTGGCCAGAAACTGGGCCCGTTTCTTTCGCTGATTACACCGGATTGTCAATGTCGACAAAATCGCATGAGATACCGCAAGCATCGTTCAAGTGCGCAGCCAAGGCCATTACGCCATAACGTTCTGTTGCATGATGTCCCGCTGCGAGATACAGCATCCCCGTCTCACGCGCCATGTGCACAGTTTGCTCGGATATTTCACCAGAGACAAAAATATCCGCCCCCGTTGCCAGGGCTTCTTCAAAATAACTTTGCGCACCCCCCGTACACCAGGCGATGCGTTTAATCGTCCGCGTAGCGTCGCCAATTAGCAGCGGCGCCCTGCCCAACGCCTGATGAACCCATTGCGCGAGTTCGCCGGCAAAAGTCGGCGCTGGCGGGACGCCGAAAAAGCCGATGTTCTGCTCGCTAAAGTTGCCCTCTATCGTCCAGCCCAGCCGCTTGGCAAGTTGCGCATTGTTCCCCAGCGTGGGGTGCGCATCCAGCGGCAGATGATAGGCAAACAAGCTGATGTCATGGGCGAGCAAACTCGCCAAGCGTTGCCGACGAAAGCCCGTGACGCGTCCATCTTCGCCTTTCCAGAACCAGCCATGGTGCACCAAAATGGCATCGGCTTGACGCTCAATGGCCGCGTCAAGCAGGGCCTGGCTTGCCGTCACCCCGCAAATAACACGCTGAACCCCCGCTTTACCTTCCACTTGCAAACCGTTTGGGCAATAATCGCGAAAGTCTGCTGACTTAAGCAGGCCATCCAGATACTGTCGCAGTACTTCTCGTTGCATTGTTTTCAAACCTTCCATTACTTAACTTAAGAGTTCAATTATGCGCCGTCTGTGGCTTACCTTCGCCCAAGCTGTTACCGTGTGTATCGCCGTTTTATTCACCCTCAAAACGCTCAAACCCGAGTGGCTAACGGGTTGGCCAACACTTGTCGCCGTCTCATCAATTCCCTCACCCGCGATTTCCATCATTGAGGCCCCGACGAATAATGCCGGGGGCACTGATAGCTCAGGCTCTTACGCCAACGCCGCGCAAAAAGCAGTACCTGCAGTCGTCCATATTTATACCAGCCAAACCATTAAAGTGCCGCGCCATCCGTTAGCGAATGACCCGGTTTTCCGTCACTTTTTTGGCGATCGCCTTGGCGAGAGTGCCCAGCGGCGTTCAGGCTTGGGCAGTGGGGTCGTTGTTTCCTCTGAAGGTTATATTCTGACGAATTTTCACGTCATCAATGGCGCGGATGAAATTGAAGTTGCGAGCAACGATGGTCAAAAATACAAAGCCAAAGTCGTGGGCTCCGACCCTGAATCCGATCTGGCGGTGTTACGCGTCCCGGCAGACCACAAACTGCCCGTCATCACTTTTGGCAATAGCGACCGCTTGCGCGTAGGCGACATTGTGCTGGCGATCGGCAACCCTTTTGGGGTTGGCCAAACCGTCACTTCCGGCATTGTTTCAGCACTGGGCCGCTCGCACTTGGGCATCAATACGTTTGAGAATTTCATCCAGACAGACGCGGCGATTAACCCCGGCAACTCGGGTGGCGCCTTGGTCGATACCCATGGCAATCTCGTCGGCATCAATACCGCCATTTACTCTGAAAGCGGTGGCTCGATGGGCATCGGCTTTGCGATTCCAGTCTCGCTCGCCAAAACCATCATGGAAGCAATCATCAAGAATGGTGCCGTCACCCGTGGCTGGATAGGCGTAGAGGTACAAGAAATCACACCCGAACTGGCAGAGTCTTTCAAGCTACCCAGCGCAGATGGCGCCTTGATTGCTGGCGTTGTACGCAACGCGCCCGCTGAAAAGGCCGGCATTCAGCCGGGCGATGTTTTGCTCGATATTGCCGGCCAGCCGGTGAAAGACGCACAAGCCATGCTCAGCCTGATTGCCACACTGGAACCCGGTAAAGTATCACGCTTAAAGCTCATGCGTGCAGGCAAGGTTTTCTATGCGGACGTTAATATCAGCAAACGCCCACCGCCGCGTACCCAAGAATAAGGGATTCAACTTATTTAACTGCCGAGGTGGGGATGATTCCGCACTTGATCACCCTCACCGCTTGGTAAAGCATTGCGCCATTTCAGCCCCATGGCTTACAACTCATCACAACGCATGATCGCCCATGTCGCCAGCAACGCTTGGAGCAGGCTGAGGAATAAAACCCGCCATGAAAAGGCCAAGTTCAAATAACAACCACATCGGTACGGCCATCATGAACTGGGAAATCACGTCGGGCGGAGTGAAAACGGCGCCAATCACAAACGCACCAACGATCACATAAGGCCGCCATTCGCGCAGCGTTTCGATCTTCACCAAACCCATTTTGACCAGCACGATGACAACCACGGGTACTTCGAAGGTTGCGCCAAAGGCCAAAAACATGGTCAGGACAAACGAAAAATATTTTTCAATATCGGTCATCCAGGCAACACCGACCGGTGCAAATTTGGCCATGAAGCCAAAGACCATGGGGAAAAAGGCAAAGTAGGCAAACGCCATCCCCATGAAAAACAGCAGCACCGAAGCAATCAGCATAGGCACGGCGAATTTCTTCTCATGCGCATACAGGCCAGGTGCAACAAATGCCCAGACTTGATACAGCACATAGGGCAAGACAAGCAGGAATGAAACCACCAGCGCTACTTTCATCGGCACCAGGAAAACGCCGACGACATCCGTAGCGATCATCGTGCCACCGGCTGGCAGCACGTGCAATAAAGGCGCAGCAAGCAATGAATACAACTCGCGCGCGAAAAATGCCATCGGCAAAAATACAATCAGCACGGCAACCAGAACGCGGATCAAGCGATCGCGCAATTCAACCAAATGGGTAAGAAAACCCTCTTGACCATCGAACATCAATGACGCTCCGGTTGATCCGTTGGCATCGCTAACGGCAAGGAAGTCTGGGACGGCTGGCTATCCGGGCCTGTTTTTTCCAAAGCTGGAGAAGACGTTGCCGTCCCACTCACGCCAGTAGCCGCAGAATTCACGGCGCCAGTGGTATTTGCGATGGCAGAACGAACGTCCTGCGCTACCTCTTGTGTCACAGCATGCACCTCGCGCTGCATGGCCGAATCAGCCGCCATCACTCGATCGTGGACTTCTTGCTGCAAACTTTTCAATTCTTCCAGCTGAATTTCACGGTTGATATCCGCCTTGATGTCACCGACATATCTGCGCATACGCCCCGTCAACAAACCCACCGTACGCGCCACTTTAGGCAAGCGCTCAGGGCCGATGACAATAAGTGCAACCACGGCAACCACCAAGAGCTCAGAAAACCCGATATCAAACATAAAAAGCCTGCCCTACCCGCACGCCACCGCCTCATAGGCGCTCAAGCGTTGCCTGACACCATGGCTTGTCACAGCTTTGATTGCTCGCGACGAGCCTCAACATCAATGGTCTGCCCGGTAATCTGCGCCTGGGGGTTGGTTGCTGGGTTGGTTGATGTTGGCTCATCGGAGCCCCCCTCTTTTAAGCCGTCTTTGAATCCTTTGACCGCACCGCCCAGGTCAGACCCGATGTTGCGCAATTTTTTGGTGCCAAATACCAGCATGACAATCACTAAAACTATCAACCAGTGCCAAATGCTTAAACTTCCCATGGTTATCTCCTTTAAATCGTTCTGTGACTCAGCATGGGGCCCAACGGGGCTGCCCCCCCAAGAACATGCGCGTGAAGATGATACACCTCTTGTCCGCCGACTCGCCCCGTGTTGATGATGGTACGAAAACCGTCGTTCAAGCCCTGGCTTTTCGCTAATTCGCCCGCTTTGACAAGCATGCGTCCCAAAACCAGTTGATGCGACATATCCACCTCCGCCAACGAGGCGATATGCTGCTTTGGCACAATCATGAAATGCACGGGTGCGGCAGGCCTGATATCGTGAAAGGCAAAAATTTCCCCATCCTCGTAAATTTTCCGCGAAGGAATTTCACCGCGAATAATTTTGCAAAAAACACAGTCGCTCACGCCTTGGCTCCTAGATATTGAGGTTGTTGCCGGTACGGCTGTTTTTCTCGTCGATCCCCGAAATTCCCTCACGGCGGCGGAATTCAGCGATGACATCGTCCAGCCCGACATCAAACTGCGTCAATAACACCAGACTGTGAAACCACAGGTCCGTGACTTCATTCACCAGATGCAGCCGGTCGCCATCCTTGGCTGCCATGATGGTTTCCGCCGCTTCTTCTGCCACTTTCTTGCAGATGGAATCCACGCCCTTAGCGTACAAACTTGCAACGTAAGAAGAGCCAGGCGCGGCTGATTTTCGTGCTCGCAAGGTTTCCTGCAAGCGATGCATCACATCAAGGCCAATCATTTGTAGATATCCTCCGGCGCTTTGATCACTGGATCAACAACTTGCCAAACGCCCGCTTCCAGGCGCTGAAAAAAACAACTCTTGCGCCCGGTATGACAAGCCATACCCGATACTTGTTCCACTTTGAGCAACACCACATCATGATCGCAGTCGAGCCGAATTTCCTTGATCCACTGAACATGGCCCGATTCTTCGCCCTTACGCCACAAGCGGCTACGCGAGCGCGACCAATACACCGCACGCCCTTCAGCCACTGTCAGGAAGAACGACTCACGATTCATCCAGGCGAACATCAAAACCTCGCCGCTGACAGCGTCTTGCGCTATCACAGGGACCAAGCCTTGCGCATCCCACGCCACAGCATCCAGCCAGGCAGCATCAGGCGGCGTTGAAATAGTCGGCGCTGGCGAGACGGCGGCAGGCATGGTAGCTGGGTTATTACTGTTCATAGCCGCACCTCCACCCCACGCGCGCGCATGTGCTCTTTGGCTTGCCGCACGGTAAATTCGCCATAGTGAAAAATACTCGCGGCCAGCACCGCGTCCGCCCGCCCAAGTGTCACACCATCCGCCAGATGATCGAGATTGCCCACGCCCCCACTGGCAATCACCGGAATGCCCACCGCATCGGCCACGGCGCGCGTGAGCGCCAAATCAAATCCTGCCTTGGTGCCATCGCGGTCCATGCTGGTGAGCAAAATCTCGCCCGCACCGAATGCCTGCACATCTTGTGCCCAATTGATAGCATCAAGACCCGTATTTTTTCGCCCACCGTGGGTGAAGACTTCCCATTTGCCCGGGCTGGTTTGTTTGGCGTCAATCGCCACGACAATACATTGCGATCCCACTTTGGCGGCAGCATCAGCGATTAATTGCGGGTTGGTCACAGCAGCCGTGTTCATGCTGACCTTATCTGCCCCGGCATTCAACAAACGCCGCACATCGGCCACCGCGCGCACGCCGCCACCCACTGTCAGCGGAATGAATACTTGCGAAGCGACCGCTTCAATGATGTGCAAAATAATGTCGCGCTCGTCGGAGCTCGCCGTAATATCCAGAAAAGTAATCTCATCCGCCCCTTGCGCATCGTAACGACGGGCAATCTCGACCGGATCGCCCGCATCGCGCAGGGCAACAAAATTAACGCCTTTCACCACGCGGCCGGCATTCACATCAAGGCAGGGAATAATTCGTTTCGCCAGCATAAGGAACTTGATCGGCTTAATCTTGATTTAAGGGTTGAGGATGAATGTAACCGGGATACCGGGGAAATAACGCGCTTTTCAGCACCCCATCAGCGCATCGGCCTGCGCCTGCGCGACGCGAAAATCCAGCGTGCCTTCATAAATCGCCCGCCCGGTAATCGCCCCCATGATGCCCTCGCTGGCGACTTCACACAGCGCGGCAATATCTTTCAGGCTCGCAATGCCGCCACTTGCAATCACCGGAATCGTCAGCGCCTGGGCCAGTTTTACCGTGGCTTCGATATTTACGCCAGACAACATGCCATCGCGCCCGATGTCGGTATAAATCACCGCCTCTGCGCCGTAGCCTTCAAATTTTTTCGCCAGATCAATGATATCGTGGCCGGTCAGCTTGGACCAGCCATCCACGGCCACTTTGCTGTCTTTGGCATCCAGGCCAACAATAATATGACCGGGAAAAGCGGTACACGCGTCTTGCAAAAAGCCCGGATTCTTAACGGCTGCCGTGCCTATGATGACGTAAGTCAAGCCGTCATCCAGACAGCGCTCTATCGTGTCCAGATCACGAATGCCGCCGCCTAACTGCACGGGAATCTCATCCCCGACTTCAGCCAGAATCGCCTTGATGGCGGATTCATTTTTAGGCTTGCCGACAAAGGCGCCATTAAGATCCACCAAATGCAGGCGACGCGCCCCTTGTTCAATCCAGTGCCGCGCCATGGCAGCCGGGTCTTCGGAAAATACCGTGGCATCTTCCATTTCGCCCTGTTTCAAGCGGACACATTGGCCATCTTTAAGATCAATTGCAGGTATGAGCAGCATAAAAATTAACGAAAAATAAAGTTAAACAAATGGCTACTAAAAAATATCCCAGAAATCTGATGAAACCTTGCTTTAATTCAGGCCTTCGCGCTCACGCAATCTTGTGCCTTTCCCTTCTGCCGTTCCCATCGTGGGCTGCCCAACAGCCTCTTGTTTATATTTTAGGGCTGCCACTGAATGAAGTTTTTCAACAAGCGCAAACCTGCCTCGGCACTTTTTTCCGGATGAAATTGAACGGCAAAAATATTATCCCTGGCAATCGCGCTGGTAAAGGCAATGCCATAGTTTGTCACACCAGCGGCCACTAACGGATCTTCCGGCAGAACATAGTAACTATGCACAAAATAAAACCTTGCCTCATCCTCAATCCCCTGCCATAGCGAATGGGGATACGCGCCCACTTGCTTGACCTGATTCCAGCCCATATGGGGGACTTTCAGCCTGGCGCCATCAGCTGCAACCATCGCTGCGGCGGGAAAGCGCGGCACTGTCCCGGGCAAAATTCCAAGCCCCATGACATTGCCTTCTTCCGCATGACCAAAGAGCATTTGCAAACCAACGCAAATCCCTAAAAAGGGTTTTTCAGCGGCAGCGCGGATCACTGCCTCGCGCAGGTTTCTTGCCGCCAACTCGCGCATGCAATCCGGCATGGCACCTTGCCCGGGCATCACCACACGATCCGCTGACGCAATTTCCGCAGCATTGGCCGTCACCAAAACAGTCGCGCCAGGCGCCACATGCTCGATGGCCTTGGCCACCGAACGCAAGTTGCCCATCCCGTAATCAACGACTGCAACCACTTTATGACTCATGTTGATCTACCGCTCAAAGCGCTCCTTTGGTCGATGGTATCGCGCCCGCCGCACGCGCATCTACCTCAACAGCCATGCGCAATGCACGCGCAAAGGCCTTGAATACCGTTTCGGCTTGATGATGGGCATTGACGCCGCGCAGGTTATCAATATGCAAAGTGATCCCTGCGTGATTGACCATGCCCTGGAAAAACTCATGAATCAGATCCACATCAAACTCGCCGATCGCAGCGCGGGTAAAGGGTACGTTGAACACCAGTCCTGGCCGACCCGATAAATCTACCACCACGCGCGACATGGCTTCATCCAGCGGCACATACGCATGACCATAGCGGCACAAGCCCTTTTTGTCGCCCAGCGCCTCGGCCAGCGCCTGGCCAAACGTAATACCCACATCTTCCACGGTGTGATGCGCATCAATATGCAAATCGCCCACCGCCTCAATCGTGATATCCATCATGCCATGGCGCGCAATCTGATCCAGCATGTGATCAAAAAAACCAACGCCTGTGGCCAGCTTGGCCACGCCTGTACCATCCAGGTTGATGGCGACACGGATACGGGTTTCGAGGGTATTACGGGAAACGTCGGCTTGCCGCATGGCAGTATCAGACACGCTGTTGAACAAGGCTCGCATGATACCATCGCCAAACTATCGTTTTCATCAAGAGTGCGCCGTTGCTCGACCATTATTCCCCAGCTTATTCCTCATCAGTCAAAACACCCGTCAATCTGCAAAAAATCATGTCCGAATTCTGGAGCGATGTTGTCAAAAGCCTCACCCCTTACGTGCCAGGCGAACAGCCCAAGCTAGCCAATCTGGTCAAGCTCAACACCAACGAAAACCCCTACGGCCCCAGCCCCCGCGTGCTCAAAGCCATTCGCGGTGCCGTCGATGAAAATTTACGCCTGTATCCCGACCCGAATGCCGATGCACTGAAAAGAACCATCGCTGAATATCATGATGTCAGCACCATCAATGTGTTTGTCGGCAATGGTTCGGACGAGATTCTGGCGCATGTATTCCTGGCCTTGCTCAAACATGACCAACCCGTTTTATTCCCGGATATCACTTACAGCTTTTATCCGGTGTATTGCGGCCTGTATGAAATCGCGTATCAAACCGTACCCTTGGCCGCCGACTTTTCATTGAACATAGCCGACTATGCACAACCTAACGGCGGCATTATTTTCCCCAACCCGAACGCGCCCACGGGCCGCGCGATTTCCCTGACGGAAATTGAGCGGCTCTTGCAAATGCACCCGCAGCGCGTGGTGGTGATCGACGAGGCCTATGTCGATTTTGGTGGCGAGAGCGCCATTCCCCTGACGCTGCGCTACCCCAACCTGCTGGTCGTGCATACCTTTTCCAAATCGCGCTCACTCGCCGGTTTGCGTGTGGGCTTTGCCATTGGCCCTGCGGGTTTGATCGAAGCCTTAGAGCGCGTTAAAAACAGCTTCAACTCCTACCCGCTGGACTTTCTGGCGATGGTCGGCGCCATCGCTGCGCTGGAAGACAAAGCGCATTTTGAGCGCACCCGCAAAGCCGTCATGCACTCGCGCGAAAACCTGGCGGCAGCACTTGAAACACTGGGCTTTGACGTTCTGCCCTCGGTGGCCAATTTTGTCTTTGTCCGCCACCCCCAACACGACGCAGAAAAGTCGGCGCTGGCACTACGCCAACGCGGCATCGTGGTGCGCCATTTCAAGCTGCCACGGATAGAACAGTTCCTGCGCATTACGATAGGCACCGATGAACAGTGTGCCGTGCTCGTGCGTGCGCTGCAGGAAATTCTCGGATGATGGTCTCTCCATGATCCACTTTGGCTTCCCTTCCCTTCCCTTGTGACGGCATCTGATACGCCACCCGCAACCCGCCAGCTTATCGTCCCCCTCGCCCAGCGAACAGTGCTCATCAAAAAACTCTGCCATGTGCCTGTCTTGTTACTTTTACTCACGGCAGCGCATCCTGTAAGTTGGGTTCTTGCGGCCAACCCGGATTTCGCCGCAGACAGAATCCTGCATCGACAAGCCTTTACCAGCAACGACCGCGGCGAGGAAGGCGTTAAATTCGCCTGTGCAGAACAGCAATTGCTAACGGTTGAGCGTGAGATGCTGGGCTACTTCAAGCAACTGAACATAGCGCCGAAGCTTTATCAACATGCCTATTCTGCCCACAGGACTAGCTTGCTGTTTCAACTGACCACGCCGCCTGGGGATGTATCGACGGTTGATCTCTGGGCACGCCCCGAGATGGAGATTCGTAATCAACTGGTCAGGCTACCCAATAAGCAAGGCATGGGTCAGGCAAGCCGTCAGGACAAAACCACCCAGGTGCTGACCGTCTCAGAAAAAGAAATTGTTCTGGCGCTCATGCAGCATGGTCGGCTGACGGAGTTTTCCGGCAACCAGTGCAGCTTTCAAGCTTTCCGTGATCATGTGGGCACCCGGCAAAATACCGTTGCCTGGACTGAACGCCTGGAATGGGGCTGGCCCGATGGCAGCCGCGCCCGCTGGAACAAGCGTTTCTGGCACAATGGCACGCCCCTGCCTGGCGTATCAATCTCCACGGCAGTGGCCGATGCCTTCTTGAATCAGAAAAAGTACGCGATTGGTTGCTATACCGCCACTAAGCTCGCCATGATTCATGGCGTCCTGGATTATTACAAACGCATAAAAAATAGCCCCGCAGAGCTCAAGGAAATTGAGCATCGGCTCCTGGCCGGCGATAACGACCCCTTGGTGCGCACCGAACCGCGTGCTGTTTGGGCATTTGAAGAAAACTTTGACCCGGGCGAATTGTGGCAAAAAGGGAAATTGCTCACCATGCGCTACAACATTCCCGCCAAAAACTTCATCCCCGGCGATTGGGGGTATTTTTTAAATACCGACCCGGCCACTGCGCAAAAGACCGGCTATGAAGGCTCCAACGTCATTTATCTTGGCCGCGGCATGTTTGACGACTATTACAACGACCATCATCACGCCTATCTCTTCCGTGAAAAACTGGATGAAGTCTTTCAATGGCGCAACAAGGTCTTTAATCATCAGCGTGACCTTGCCAACGTCCAGCCCTTGAGTGCCCGTGATATTGAAAACCTTGAGCAAATGCCTGAAAGAGGCGGCTTGATCATGGACGTGCGCGTTTATTTTCCGCCCTTCGCACGGCGAAAAGCCGCTACCCCATCCGATCGTCATGAGTGAAACCGTTTTCCGCCTCGTCCGCCACCGCGCCAAACCCGGTTGTGAAGATGCTTACGAATCGCTTATTCAATGCCTGTTTAAAAACGCCAAGTCAATTCCCCGGCGACTTGTCAGCCCAGCTGACACCGTCCGCAACGGTAGGGGGAAAACGTGGTGGCGAATATCAAATCATCCTGGAAACTGCCGTTAGACGCGTCCGATAGCGCGTCCGATAGCGCGTCCGATAGCGCGTCCGATGGTGCGTTCGATGGTGCGTTCGAGCGGAGGGCTGGCGCGAAGCGACAACGCCGCAGGCGCATGGCTTGGTGGCTGCACAAATGAACTGGAAGAACCCAATGCTTATTACCTTGCCGGAGCGGCTTTCCTTACCTCCCGCCTTGCACTCACCCGTCATCAATGGCGAGTTCGGGATTCGATGGCGTTTGAACATCGCGCCTTACGCGTTACACGCTAACGCGCATTGTGCCGATGAGCCGCCTCGAATCATGAAATCCGTCAACCGCATCGCATCAAGGGCTGGCAAATGAGCCCGCCCATCCGCTACGCGGCCCACGGCTGGCTTTGCACCGCCATCCGGCGGCGGCAGCGCGACGCATGCGGCGCGCATTCCCGCCCCCCCCGCCCATCCTTCCCTCGCGGCAAGACTTCTATCCGGCTCGCTGCGCGCGGTGATTGCATAGCGCGTTTGGCCCAGGTATTTCACGTTAAAAAACATAAAAGCCAAAATTCGGTTTTGGCAACACGGCGACAACCAATGGCACACCCAGACGGCTATACGACCGGGGTTTTATGGCTTGATGCGCATCTCCGCCGCACGCGCGTGTGCAGTGAGCCCTTCGCCATGCGCCAAGGTGGCGGCAACCTCACCCAGGACGTTAGCGCCACTCGCCGAGACATCAATCAGGCTACTGCGTTTCTGAAAGTCATACACGCCTAATGGCGAAGAGAACCTCGCACTGCGTGAGGTGGGCAGCACATGGTTCGGCCCCGCACAATAATCGCCCAGCGATTCCGAAGCATAGTGACCAATGAAAATGGCACCGGCATGGCGGATTTTTTCTACCAGCAGATTGGGTTCGGCAACGGCTAATTCCAGGTGCTCTGGCGCAATGCGGTTGGCGATGGCGCAAGCTTCTTCAAGATCAGCGACTTGAATCAAAGCCCCCCGTCCTGTGAGTGAGGCTTCAATCACTGCACGGCGCGGCATCGTTGGCAACAGTTTGTCAACACTCGCAGCAACGCGCTCGATGAAGGCCGCGTCCGGACAGAGCAAAATGGATTGCGCCATTTCGTCATGCTCGGCCTGAGCAAACAAATCCATCGCCACCCAATCCGGGTTGGCTGAGGCGTCCGCAATCACCAGCACTTCGGACGGCCCGGCAATCATGTCAATGCCCACCGTGCCAAACACGCGGCGCTTGGCGGCAGCGACATAGGCGTTACCTGGGCCGACGATCTTGTCGACCTGGGCTATCGCTTCTGTACCATAAGCTAATGCGGCCACGGCCTGCGCGCCACCAATGGTGAACACGCGATCAACACCGGCCAAATGGGCAGCGGCCAGCACCAGCGCATTTTTTTCACCCCGCGGCGTGGGTACGGCCATGATCAGTTCGCCCACGCCAGCGACTTTGGCAGGCAGGGCATTCATCAATACAGAGCTGGGATACGCGGCCTTGCCGCCGGGCACATACAACCCAACACGATCCAGGGGCGTGATTTTTTGCCCCAGCCGCGTGCCATCGGCCTCAATGTAATCCCAGGACTCGGCTTTTTGACGCTGGTGATAACTGCGTATGCGCGCCGCCGCAACCTCTAGCGCCTGCCGCTGCACCGCAGGGATAGCGGCAAACGCGGCGGCAAGTTCATTGGCTGACACGGTAAGCTCGGCCATGCTGTGCGCAGCGAGGCCATCAAAGCGCTGTGTGTATTCCAGCACAGCAGCATCACCCCGCTGCCGTACTTGGCTCAGGATGTCGGCAACCGTCTTTTCAATGCCTTCGTCGGTGGCATGATCAAAGGCCAGCAGGGCCTCAAGCGTAGCCGCAAAATCCGGCGCATGACTGGATAAGCGGCGCATCATGGGGCCACCACCGCAGCAAAAGCATCCATCATGGGCGCGAGGCGCTCTCGTTTCATTTTCAGTGCGGCTTGATTCACCACCAGGCGCGATGAAATTTGCATAACTTCTTCCACTTCAAGCAAATGGTTGGCGCGCAAGGTAGCGCCACTGGAAACGAGATCAACGATCGCATCGGCCAGTCCGACTAAGGGCGCTAATTCCATTGAACCATAGAGCTTCACTAAATCGACATGCACACCTTTGGCGGCAAAATGTTCGCGCGCCGTGTTGAGGTATTTGGTTGCGACGCGCAACCTGGCGCCCCACTTCACCGCTGCGGCATAGTCGAACCCCTCCGACACGGCAACGGACATCCGGCATTTGGCGATATTCAAATCCAGCGGCTGGTACAACCCCGCGCCACCGTGTTCCAGCAGCACGTCCTTGCCCGCAATGCCGATATCCGCCGCGCCATATTGCACATAGGTGGGCACATCGGACGCACGTACAATCACCACGCGCACATCGGGCTGGTTTGTGCTGATGATGAGTTTACGTGACTGCTCAGGGTGTTCCGTTGGCACAATACCGGCAGCAGCGAGCAACGGTAAGGTTTCTTCGAAAATGCGCCCTTTGGAGAGGGCAATGGTAATCATGTCCAGGTCAGCTACGCTCATGGTTTTTTATTTTAGCCGCACGACGCGCGCGCCTAGCGCGGTGAGTTTTTGGTCTAGCGCTTCATAGCCGCGGTCCAGGTGATAAATCCGCTCGATCACCGTGTCGCCCTGCGCGACTAGCCCGGCAATCACCAAGCTGGCTGATGCACGCAAATCGGTGGCCATAACGTTGGCGCCTTCGAGCCTGGCAACCCCGGTAACAAAGGCGGTATTGCCATCAATCTTGATGTCCGCCCCCAGGCGAATAAGCTCAACGGCGTGCATGAAGCGATTTTCAAAAATCGTTTCACGGATCACGGCCGTGCCTTCTGCCACCGTGTTAATGGCCATGAATTGCGCTTGCATGTCGGTAGGAAACGCAGGGTAAGGGGCGGTTCGCAAACTCACTGCATTGAGCCGTGCCGGCGCCTTCAACCGGATGGCCTCACGCTCAGCAGCCACCTCGCAACCGCTATCCATGAGCTTATCGATCAGCGCGTCCAGATACGCTGATGAAGTCCCCGTCAAACGCACATCCCCTCCCGTGGCCGCAGCGGCACACAGATAGGTGCCGGTTTCAATCCGGTCAGGCATCACGCGGTGCGTTGCCCCATGCAAGGCAGGCACGCCCTGAATGCGAATGACATCGCCACCCGCGCCAGAAACGCGCGCGCCCATGGCATTAAGGCAGGTCGCCAAATCAACGACTTCGGGCTCACGCGCAGCATTTTCTATCACCGTCTCGCCCTCGGCAAGACAGGCGGCCATCATGAGATTTTCCGTGCCCGTCACAGTGACCATATCGGTAAAGATGCGCGCGCCCTTAAGACGGCTTGCCTTGGCATGTACATAACCATGTTCCACAGCAATCTCCGCACCCATGGCCGCCAAACCCTTGATATGCTGATCCACGGGCCGCGCGCCAATCGCGCAACCGCCAGGCAAGGAGACCTTGGCTTCCCCTGTGCGCGCCACCAGCGGACCCAAGACCAGAATCGCCGCCCGCATGGTTTTAACCAGTTCATAGGGAGCGACGGGGTTATCCAGCGCCGAGGCATCCAGCGTCACCGTGTCGCCAGCGCCCTGCTTGCCCTGCACGGCCTCCGAACTGCCTCCGGGAACTTTTCCCATGCCATTGCCAGCGTCATGGGTAGCCTCACGCGTGACCTTAACCCCCATCTGCGCAAGCAATTTGAGCATCGTGCCAATGTCATTCAAATGCGGCACGTTGGTGAAAGTGACCGGTTCGCGTGTAAGCAACGCGGCGCACAGCAGCGGTAAGGCGGCATTTTTAGCGCCCGAAATCGCAATTTCACCGCGCAAGGCTACGCCGCCGGAAATTTGCAATTTATCCATTCGCGCGCCATTCTTCAGGGGTCAAGGTTTGCATTGATAGCGCATGCAGCTCGCCCGAATCGAAATGGGGTTTTAAAATGGCATTGATGCGCTGTTGCCGCTTGATGCGGTTAAGCCCATGGAATTCATTGCTCACGATCAGCGCCGAAAAATGGGCGCCATCGCCTTCCACTGCCAGATGCTCGCAAGACAAGCCATCCACAATCCACGTTTCGAGCTTTTTGGGGTCTAACATTTTTTATATCTCCTGAGTGCCTTGAATTGCATCATCAAGACCCTGCATAAAATCAATCGCGCAGTTTATAGCCGCGCTTGAGAAAACTTAAGGTAATCATTGACAAAATCGCCACGCACAACAAACCGACCCACAAACTGATCCACGGCGAGATGTCCGAGACACCAAAAAAACCATAGCGAAAGCCGTCAATCATATAAAAAATGGGATTCCACCGCGATACCTGTTGCCAAAACACGGGTAACGAAGCGATGGAATAGAATACACCGGACAAAAAAGTCAGCGGCATGATCAGGAAATTCTGGAAGGCGGCGAGTTGATCGTATTTTTCCGCCCATATTCCGGCCATCATGCCCAAAATGCCCATGATGCCGCTACCGAGCACAGAAAAAGCCAGTATCCACAAGGGTTCGGCGAAAGTTAAATGGGCGAACCAGATCGTCGCCATCAACACACCCAAACCAACCGTGAGTCCCCGCACAACCGCAGCTAAAACGTAGGCCAGGAAAAATTCGTGGTGTGAAATGGGTGGCAGCAAGACAAACACCAGATTGCCAGTAATTTTGGATTGGATCAAGGACGAAGACGTATTCGCAAAGGCATTTTGCAAGACCGACATCATCACCAGGCCAGGGATCAAAAACGCGGCATAGGGTACACCATGCACTTCAGTGTGGGATGCCAGCACATGGGAGAAGATCAACAAATACAGCAACGCAGTCAATACAGGGGCTGCAACCGTTTGTGCCGAGACCTTCCAGAAGCGCAATATCTCCTTGTAGAACAGCGTAATAAAACCGCGGCTCGGCCTCATCGGCAAATCATTCATACCGCGCAGCCTTTCTCTTGCATGACACGGACAAACACGTCTTCCAGATCCGGCTTGCCAATTTCAAGCTCGTCAATCACGCAACCCGAAAGGCGAAGGCGTGAAAGCAAAGGCTCAATCTCGTCGAAACGGGTAAAAGACGCTACCCACCAGCCTTCAGTGTTTTCCTTATCGGCTATTTCTTCCCGAACCATGCCCAGTTGCGCCGGTTGATCACCCATCGTGCGCAAGCGTAGCGTGTGCGATGAAAAAAGGCTCAACAGATTGCGCGTTGTGTCCAGCGCGACAAGGCATCCCGCCTTGAGCATCGCAATACGCCCGCAAAGATTTTCCGCTTCCTCCAGGTAATGCGTTGTCAACACAATCGTGTGGCCTTCCTGGTTCAGGCGGCGCACAAATTGCCAAAGCGATTGCCGCAACTCAACATCGACCCCGGCAGTTGGCTCATCCAGCACAATCACCGGCGGCCGATGCACGAGCGCTTGCGCCACCAACACGCGGCGCTTCATGCCACCCGATAAGGTGCGCATGTTGGCGTCCGCCTTGCTGGTTAAATCAAGCCCCTCGAGAATCTCATCAATCCAGGCACGCCTGGCGGGACTAGGATCGATACCATAGTAACCAGCTTGGATTTCCAGCGTTTCCCGGACACTAAAAAAAGGGTCAAACACCAATTCTTGCGGCACGACGCCTAACTGACGGCGTGCCATACGATAATTGGTTTGCACATCGTACCCCATAATCTCGACACGCCCCGCATCTGGCCTGGTCAAACCCGCGAGGCTTGAAATCAGCGTTGTTTTCCCTGCACCATTGGGCCCCAGCAGACCAAAAAATTCGCCCGGGTGAACCGTGAGATCAACCCCATTGAGTGCCTGAACCGAGCCGAAGCGCTTAAAAATTTGTTCAACGCGAATGGCGGCTGTAGTCACGGAAAAATTCAGGAAAGATAAAAAGAAGGTCTGGCGTTACAACTCAAAAGTCTCTCGCCGGACGGCTAATGCGGGTATATGACATTTAAGATAGCCATCGCCAAGAAAAAACGTTTATCGCGTTTTTATTGCCTTGTCATTGCCATGGACTAGAATACGGCTAAAGCTACTGGGGCAACAAATCAGCCACCGCATAAACTGCAGCTAAACTCATCAGGCTTTGCGGAACATTTAGCAGCCGAATTGCCTGATCATGCTGTTTAGCCGCCCTCATCCAACCGAAAATAACAGACAGCATGGAAGAATCGACTTTCGTTACGCCTGATAAGTCAAACACTGCACCTTCTTCTTGAGCCTGATCTTTCACAAACATGGCCGCAACGCCTTCCGCCAACAATACCGCTGAAGTGGCAATCGTTGCCTCACCCGACACTTGCAAATGCCCTTGGCTATTACGAATCATTTTTTGACGGCTACAGTTTCAGTGGATTTATTCTTGGTTTGCAGCACCTTGATCAAGCCATCAATCCCTGAGTTACGCACTTCAGTTGCGAATGATTCACGGTAATTGGTAACAAGACTGATCCCTGCCACTTCAATATCGTAAACCTTCCAACCAGTGTCGGACTTTTGCAAGTAGTAATCAAGCTGAATGGCTTTTGCGCCCGGTTGCTTAATCTCGGAGCGCACTTTGACATCCATATCTTCAGTTTTAAGCACAAGCGGCTTTACATCAACGGTTTGATTTTTATATTCCGTCAATGCCTTGGAGTAGGTGCGCACAAGCAGCGTCTGAAACTCAATGACCAAAGCTTTTTGTTGAACCGGACTTGCCTGACGCCAGTCACGCCCCAAGGCTAACCGCGTCATACGCAAAAAATCAAAATGCGGCGCGACCTTTTTATCAACCAGATCCGCTGCTTTTCTTGCGTTACCTGACTGAATATCCTTGTCAACCTTGACAATCTCGATAACATCAGCGCTAACTGTGCGAATAAGCTCATCGGGTGCCAAGTTGTTCGCTGCAACACCCGTAGCAACACAAGACATGATCGAGCCGATGAGAAAGCTGATGGCATATTTCATTACTGTATCCTAGATAAAAAATCCATTGCAAACAAGGAGTATTGTCTATTCAAACTCTGCTTTACGCGGCGGATTACCATCGTAAATCACGCTACGGCGGTGCTGCAGATAGGCATCACGCACATAAGAGTATTTATCCAGAGCAGCCTCTTCAATGACCTTATCCGCTGGCAGCAAGTCCGCCCGATCATTCACCACGCGGACAGCAACCAGTGTATTTCGGGTTGGAATATGGTCAATATAACCAACAGGATCGGCAGCCACATCAAGCACCAAACCAGCGGTATCCCGCACAGTGCGCGGCCCAAACAGCGGTACGACAAAATAAGCACCACTACCGACACCCCAGCGACCAAAAGTCTGACCAAAGTCCTCATCATGCTTTTCCAAACCCATGTTCGAGGCGACATCAAATACGCCCAACAGGCCAACCGTCGTATTCACCGCCACACGGCCCAAGTCCCCTGCACCTGTAGAGACCTTGCCCTGCAGCAAGTTATTGACACCAATAAAGAGATCAGCAATGTTGCCAAAAAAATTGGTAACACCCGTACGTACGGGTGTCGGCAATACAGCATCATAGCCCTTGGCTACTGGCTTGAGAATGACTTTATCCAACCCGTCATTGAATGCAAACATTGCACGGTTATAGCCTTCCAACGGATCTTTCTCACTACCACTGGAGGTGGCACAACCTGCGGTGACTAACACCGTCAAAAGCAACATTGCACCTGACTTAAACCGCACAGATATTGTTTTCATTTTTATTTCCTGTATTAGAGTTACTGCGTCTTGCTACCTGTATCTTCAGAAGCCTTATTAAACATAAATTGACTGATCAATTTTTCCAACACAACAGCCGACTGTGTCTTTTTCACCACATCGCCATCTGCCAACATTTCAGAGTCTCCTCCAGCATCAAAACCAATGTACTGCTCCCCCAGCAGACCAGAGGTATTAATGGTGATAAACGTATCACGAGGAAAATGATAGCGAGTATCAATTTGCATCTTCACCACAGCCTGATACTCTTGCGGATCGAACCGAATTTCTGCCACGCGTCCGACGACGACGCCCGCGCTCTTTACCGGCGCACGCACTTTAAGGCCACCAATATTGTCAAATTTCGCTTCCAGCAGATAGGTTTCCCCACTACTAGCGGCAGCTAGGTTACCCACTTTCAACGCCAAAAAAAGCAGCGCCGCCAAACCAAGCGCAACAAAAAAACCAACCCAAAGGTCAATCGTAGTACGAGTCATGTCATGCCCCTGTAAACATGAAGGCGGTAAGAATAAAGTCAGCGGCCAAAATAGCCAACGACGACGTTACAACAGTGCGCGTAGTGGCGCGAGAAACACCTTCGGCCGTTGGATCAGCGTCATACCCCTCAAACACAGCCACCCAGCTGATAACAATGCCAAAGACAAAACTCTTGATCACGCCATTGAAAATGTCCTTTTGAAAATCCACTGAAGACTGCATTTGCGACCAGAACGAGCCCTCGTCAACGCCTATCAATTGCACTCCCACGAGGTAACCACCCAAAACACCCATCGCCGAAAACAGCGCCGCCAAAAGCGGCATGGAAACCACACCACCCCAGAACCGGGGCGCAACCACCCGGGCAATAGGATTCACCGCCATCATCTCCATGGCGGATAATTGCTCGGTAGCCTTCATCAAACCAATCTCGGCAGTGATCGCCGAGCCTGCCCGGCTGGCAAAAAGCAGCGCCGCAACAACGGGACCCAACTCCCGGACAAGGGATAAAGCCACCAGAATCCCCAATGCCTCGGTAGAGCCATAGCGCTGCAAGGTGTCATACCCCTGCAAACCAAGCACCATACCAACAAAAAGCCCCGAAACCAGGATAATGATCAAAGACAGAACGCCCGTGAAATAAACCTCACGCAACGTTAAGTGCAGACGGCGGAAAGCCGTTCCAGACTGCATAAAAATGGCCACAAAAAACCGTGCGGCAAAACCCAAACGGAAAATTCTCTTGGTGACAGAATTACCCAAGCCCTGCAAAATCCTTGAAATCATCCTCATTACCCTACGCACGACGTACCGAATTATCCATCAACTGCTCACCATACGCCCTGGGGGATGGATAATGGAAAGGCACCGGACCATCCGCCTCACCCCAGACGAATTGATGAACATATGAGGTTTTCGAGCTTTTAATCTCTTCGGCCGTACCCTCGGCAACCACTTTGCCTTCAGAGACAAAATAAACATAATCGACGATTTTCAATGACTCCTGCACATCGTGAGTCACCACAATACTGCTCGCCCCCAGCGCATCATTCAGTTTACGGATCAACTCGCCAACAATGGACAAGGAGATCGGATCAAGGCCCGCAAATGGCTCATCATACATAATGAGCATCGGATCCAAGGCAATAGCCCTGGCCAGGGCTACCCGCCGCGCCATACCGCCAGACAACTCAGCCGGCATTAGATTATGGGCGCCACGCAAACCCACGGCATGCAGCTTCATGAGCACCAGATCACGGATCATGGGCTCAGTTAGGTCGGTGTGCTCACGCATCTGGAATGCGATATTGTCATACACCGACATATCGGTAAACAAAGCACCAAACTGGAAAAGCATGCCCATGCGACGGCGCAAGGCATACAACCGCTTGCCATCCATCTCATGCACGACCTGCCCACCCACTTTAACCATACCGGAAGTCGGCTTCAACTGACCGCCAATCAGACGCAAAGTGGTTGTCTTGCCACAACCGGAACTGCCCATAATGGCAACCACCTTCCCCTGCGGGATGGTGATGTTGATGCCACTCAATATCGTCCGCGTATCGTAGGCGAAATTGAGATCCCGGATTTCAACAAGGGGTTCTTGTGACATAGAAAAATGGAAAGAGGATTGCAATAACTGACAATTTGAAGCCAGCTATTGTAGCAGAGTCATGCAGGCATGACTAAAGCCCTAAGGCCAGAAAAAGTGGATAAAACACCATTCACCTACCTCTTTGAAGCAAATGCCTTTGGCCTATGATGCGCATGAACCCATCCATAAACAACCCATGACTGCATCACCAAAACACCTCACAGTTCTGCTTGTCGATGATGGCCCGCTCATCGCCGATACACTCAGCCACTTTCTCGGTCGCAACTATACCGTTCTGACCGCCGACCGTCGTAGTGATGCGATTGATCTGTTGCGCCAGCCCACCGCCCAGCCTTTGCGCAGTTTAGGCACCGATCACCTGCAGCTCATTGAATGCTTCCTTGATTTATACAGCCAACAAACAGGCTTTGCCCCATTCAAACTTGGCGGACAGGCCATCGAACGGCTGCTTGCCCATCCATCGCCCGGCAATGTTCGTGAATTGCGCAACATCGCCATTCGCCTGATCACCAAACATGCAGGAAAAACACTGTCATCCTGCGACGTGGAGAGAGAACTGGATATGGCGGGTGCATCGAGCCTGACATCCACTGCTCCAACAATTCAAACCGAACGCGTGACTTACGCCCTGCAAGAGAGTAAATCGCAACACGAGTTCAGCCTTGATTCAACGCTACGACATTGCAAAGAAACCTACATTGAAGCGACACGCCAACTCGCCAACGACAATCCAAGCCAGGCCGCACGCCTCCTGGGCATCAATCGCACGACGCTATATAGCCGCATTGATACGCTCGGCCGCGCAAAACGCCCCATCGCCATGACCCGATCGGACACTTAAGCCATGTATCTCGAACACTTCGGACTCGACGAAGCGCCCTTTCGCATCACCCCCCACACGGATTTTTTCTTCTCCGGCGCCAATCGCGGTGCAACGCTTGAGGCCTTGCTTTACACCATCACCCATGACGAGGGAATAGTCAAAGTCAGCGGCGAAGTCGGCAGTGGCAAAACGATGTTATGCCGTGTGCTCATGGAGCGCTTACCTGACAACATCATCCTCATTTATCTAGCCAACCCGTCGCTGTCGCGCGAGGACATCCTGTATGCCATTGCCGACGAATTGAATCTGACCTTGCCTGACAACGCCAGAACGTCTCTGGTTCTACGCACCTTGCAAGAACACTTGATCAAATCCTTCAGCGAAGGCCGCCAAGTCGTGGTACTCATTGACGAAGCCCATGCCATGCCAGCCGAAACACTAGAAGAAATTCGCCTGTTATCGAATCTTGAGGCCAACCGCCACAAACTGCTGCAACTGGTTCTTTTTGGCCAACCGGAATTAAATGACGTGCTGGCGCGCCCCGATATGCGCCAACTCAAAGAGCGCATTACCCATAACTTCGGCCTGGAACCGCTGGTTCGCAACGATATTGCAAGCTATCTTGAATTCCGCATGCGCGCCGCAGGCTATCGCGGCCCCAGCGTTTTTACCGCTGCTGCCATCAAAATCATCACCCAAACCTCGCGCGGCCTAACCCGCAGGATCAACATCCTTGCCGACAAAGCCCTGCTCTCAGCTTACGCCACCGGCAGCCATCAAGTCGGCACGAAGGAAGCCCGTGCTGCCGTTCGCGACAGCGAATTCAGCCAAACGACTTACGCGAACAAAAAAATCCCACCCTATCTCATGCGCACGCTCGCACTCGCCGCCGCCGGCCTTGTTCTTATCGGCACGATCTGGTTGGTAGCGAAATTACAACTAGCTCATGAAGAAACTTCAGAAATTACCCAACGTGTTGAATCCACACGGCCTGAAATAAAACCAGCCAGCGTACCATCAGCTACATCTTCGGCGCCAATGGCCCATCCACCCTCTGCCGACCATGCAGAAAATGTTGTCCAGTCTGCCTATCCGTTAACCCAGTCTCGACTCAAAGCCGGCGAAAACTGGCTAAAAAAGGTCAGTGATGATCGTTGGTTTATTCAGCTCTGGACAACCGATGCAACACAAAAAAGCGAAATAGAACGCCTGTTAAAAGACGCTGCCAGGCAAAATGGCTTCGATAACATCCACCTGTATTTTTCATCGCTCAGCGGCAAGCCTCGCTACGGCATCATCTACGGCGACTACCCAACTCGCGCCGCGGCGGCCGAGGCCATCACCGAACTGCCGACGATGCTAAAAAAGAACAAGCCCTATCCACGCCAAGTCATTCGCCTTAAATAGAAAAGAAAGCATCATTTAAATGATCTTCCTTAAAAATTATTAACCAATATAATCATTAAGTTAATTAAATAACATGATGTATGATGATAATATCAGTCCATAGCGCTTAACAACTAAACTACAGCCAACATCGAAAGCCCCTATGCGGAGAATCTTAGAGCCCCCTTTGCGCCCATACCAAAAAAAATCAGCGATCTCTGGCTTTAGTCTGCTTGGGGTTCTATTCACTGCAGCGTGCAGCAGCATTCAGCCCATGAATGTGCCTGGCAGCCACCTCCAGGCAGAAGCCACAATACCCAGCAACACAATGCTTGCCAACATCCCGACACCCGTTGCTAGCGCCATCACTTTGCCTCGCCCGAGAGCGCAGGCAAAAAAAGAAACCTATTCTGTCTCCGTGCGTGAAATACCTGCGCAGGAGTTGCTTTTTGCCTTATCCCGCGACGCCAAACTGAATATCGACGTCCACCCCGGCATCAATGGCTTGGTCACAATCAATGCCATTGATCAAACCCTGGAGCAAATTCTCACGCGCACGGCCAAGCAAGTCGATATGCGCTGGGAAATTGACGGGCAAAATCTGATCGTCATGCCCGACTCACCTTTTCTGCACACCTACAAAGTGGATTACGTCAACATGTCGCGTGACGTGAGCGGCACAGTGTCCATTAACACCCAAATTGCTTCCACCAGCTCAGCCGCCGCTGGAACCACTACCAACAGTGCTAGCGGAAACAATTCGACCACGACAGTCACCAGCAAAGCCAAAAACAATTTCTGGGACTCTATTGAAAAAAACATCAAAGACATCCTGCGCGAAACCGACAAAATCCTGCCGGAAGGCTCCAGCGAAACCGTGACTGAACACCATGACCAGCAATCGACTACCGGTACGGGCGCACCGCCCTCGCCAACGATCAAAAGTGCTGCCTCAAACTCACTTGCCAACAGCCCCAACCCAGCCAATCTGCAGCAACAAGGCACCACGGTGGTTAAACGCACCACCTTCCGCGAAGCCTCATCAGTCATCGCCAATCCGGAAGCCGGCGTGATTGTGGTGCGCGCCACGGCACGCCAGCATGAGAAAGTTCAGGAATACATTGATTTGGTCACCCGCAATGCCGGGCGCCAGGTGATGATTGAAGCCACCATTGCGGAAGTCAGCTTGAAAGACACCTATACCCAAGGCATCAACTGGCAAAGCCTGCGCTCATTACGCAATCCGGGCACAGCCGGCTTTTCACCCAGCCAAAACCTTCCGGCCGTAAATTCAACCAATGGCGCATCCTTCCTGCTGAATTATGTCGCCCCGGGTTTGGGCATTTCGGCCACGCTAACGCTATTGGAAAACTTTGGCAACGTTAAAGTTCTGTCCAGCCCCAAAATCAGCGTGCTCAACAACCAGACCGCCATGTTAAAGGTGGTCGACAATATTGTTTATTTCACAGTCAAGGCCGATACCACCACTTCATCCAGCGGACCATCACTCACTACGGTGACCACCACCCCGAATTCAGTCTCAGTGGGGCTAGTGATGAGCGTCACGCCCCAGATTAGTGACAACGGCAACATTTTGCTCAACGTTCGTCCCAGCATTTCCAAGCTGATTGGGGATGGAAAAACCAGAAAAGACCCTAACCCATCCATCACCATAGACAGTTTCATCCCCGAGATTCAGACCCGCGAAATGGAGTCCATGCTACGTCTCACAGATGGCGAAATCGCTGTCATGGGCGGCTTGATGTCCGATGAAATCAACAACAACACCGATGCTGTGCCCGGCCTATCCAAACTGCCTGGCATTGGCATGCTATTTACCTCGCGTAACGACATCACAACCAAAAAAGAACTGGTCATTTTCATCAAACCAACGATCATTCGCGACCCCAGCATCCATGGCGACTATCGCAACTTCCAAAGTCAATTACCGAACCAGGACTTCTTTAAAAACAATCCAGGCCCGGAACCCAAACAGATTGATTTTCAAGGAGCCCGTGCACCATGAGCCTCCTTATGGATGCGCTCAAAAAAGCCGAATCGGCCAAGCGTCAAGCCAGCGGCGTTAATCAAGACCAACCCGATCAAGCACTTGATCCAGCCACGACAGCCCAAGCCTCGAGCGAACTTAGCCTTGAGCCGCTCAGCACCGCTGCACCTGACGGAAATACGCCAGTAATTAACGACGAAACGCCCTTATTGACCGAAGACATACCTGAAGGCACCGCCCGAGCCGAGCATCTGGCGTCTATTGATGATAAATTTTTGGCGGAAATGGAAACCACTGTCCGCCGCTCGCCCCACACAGCTTCCCACAACCCCGCGACCAGTGCCGGCATCCCAACCGCAATGGGTCCAACTGCCAGCCCATCAGTCTCAACACAAGCAACGCCGCTTGCAGCAAACAATTTACCGCCCCATGCAACAATGCCAGCCAACGCCGCTGCTGCGCATAACCTCTTCACGGCCAAGCAACCTGCGCAGCCATCCGCGGCACACAATAAAAATTTCGCCCTCATTCTGGGCGGCTTCACTGCCCTCGCTGTGCCGGTCATTGGCATTTATTTCTGGTGGCAACTACAGCCGCATAAACCACACAGCCTCGCCCTAGTTGCGCAATCCATGCAGCCCTTAGCAACGGCCTCACCGCCTATTTCACCCACAGCCGCCGTCTCGCCAGCACACCCCACAGGCTTGAGTCCGTCTCTGGAAAGTACCCTTGAGGTACCGACTTTTCAAGCCCCTGTCGCGCCGCTTGACAATGCAAGCGAGGATGATGCAGAAGAGGACGAAAACAGCGCTCTGCCTACGCAAAAAACACTGCGTGGCAATGTCGGCAGGACGCCACCTCGCGCAGCGGTGAGCGCGCCAGCTACGGCAAGCAATGATCTGGTTCGCTTAACGCATACGCCGCAAAAAATTGATCCTGCCCTGATCCGCGGCTTCGAAGCCTTTCAACGGGGCGATTTAGCCGCCGCACAAAGCGAATACAACCGTGCGTTTCAAGCAGACCCTTACAATACCGATGCCCTGCATGGTTTGGCGGCCATTGCACAAAAACAAGAACACGTGGATCAAGCTGCCTGGCTGTATCAAAAAATACTGGAAGCCAATCCGCAAGACGCTGTTGCACAAGCCGCGTTGATGAACCTTCGCAGCCAAACCGACCCGTCAATGGCTGAGACTCGCCTCAAAATTCTGAGCCGCAACCAGCCCGAATTAGCCGCCCCCGCGTTTGCATTAGGCAATCTTTACGTTAAACAAAACCGCTGGCAAGAAGCGCAGCAGGCCTACTTTCAAGCCTATAACGCCGAGCCCGATAACCCGGACATCTTGTTCAACCTGGCAATCAGCCTGGAGCATCTGCGGCAGCTCAGCCTGGCTGCGCAATATTACGAAAAAGCGCTCGCCGCTGTGCAAAACCAACCGGCAAACTTTAACCGCGAAGAAGCCGCAAATCGCTTGCAATCACTTCGTGCCGCAGCGCCTTCACCCAGGTAAGCAGTCATCACTGGTTAGCCACTGATCATTCCCAGTCCATTATGAATCAACCCATCACACCGGGCACCAAGCGCAGGCAAGTCGGCCAGATCCTGATCTCGCAAGGCGTGATCAGCGAAGATCAGCTGCGCATTGGCTTGCTTGAGCAAATGAAGTCCAATCAACCCATTGGCAGACTGCTGGTCTCCTTGGGTTTTGTCTCCGAAGCCACCCTGCGCGAAGCCATCAGCGAATCGCTCGGGCATGATTCAATTGATTTAACCTACACCATTGTTGATCCAGAGGCCCTCAAGCTCATACCGCGTGACTTGGCCAAACGCCACCTGTTACTGGGTTTGAGTTACTCAGCCAGCACACAACACCTTAAAGTCGCCCTGGCCGACCCTAACGATATTGTCGCCATTGACAAGCTGCGCGCGCTCATTCCCCACGAAGTTCACATCGAAACATTTCTGGCGGGTGAGTCTGAAATCACCCAGGCCATTGACCAGCATTACAGCCACGAGCTATCCATCGACGGCATTCTGAACGAGATTGAAACAGGTGAAATTGACTACCACAGCATCACCTCCAGCCTCGACGAATACAGCCAGCCCGTGGTCCGCCTGGTGGATGCCCTGCTCACCGATGCGGTTAAACGCAGCGCCTCGGACGTGCACTTCGAGCCGGAAGCCAGTTTTTTGCGCATTCGTTACCGCATCGACGGCCTGCTGCGCCAGATACGCGCCCTGCATAAATCCTATTGGGCTGCCATGGCCGTGCGAATCAAGGTCATCAGTGGCATGAACATTGCTGAAACGCGCGCCCCCCAAGACGGCCGTATGTCGCTTAACATCAGTGGCGATACGATTGATTTTCGCGTCTCCGCGCAGCCAACTATCCATGGCGAAAACATCGTCCTGCGCATTCTCGACCGCAAAAAAGGCATTGTGCCCATTGATGATTTGGGGCTGGATACGCACCAAATCAACTTGCTCAAGCTCATGGTCGCCCGCCCGGAAGGCATCATTCTGGTCACCGGCCCCACCGGCAGCGGCAAAACCACCACCCTGTATTCCGTACTGAATCACATCAATCTCGAAGGAGTCAATATCATGACACTGGAAGATCCGGTGGAGTATCCCATGGCCATGATTCGCCAAACCTCGGTCGCGGAAGCCGCCAAGCTCGACTTTGCCAATGGCATACGTTCCATGATGCGGCAGGATCCAGACGTCATTCTGGTCGGTGAAATCCGTGACGAAGATACCGCCGACATGGCTTTTCGCGCCGCCATGACCGGCCACCAGGTGTATTCCACCCTGCACACGAGTTCAGCCCTGGGTGCCATTCCACGCCTGCTGGATATTGGTGTCCTGCCTGACATCATGGCTGGCAACATCATTGGCATTGTTGCCCAACGGCTAGTGCGCCGCTTATGCACCCATTGCCGCAAGCCCTATCCTGCCGAACACCATGAGAAGAAACTGCTCGGCATTCCTGAAGCACAACCGGTACCCATTCTGTATCGTGCCGTCGGTTGCGATCATTGCGATAACCAGGGTTATCGCGGGCGGCTGGCGATCATGGAACTCTTGCGCCTGGACAGCACCCTCGATGACTTGATCAGCCGCCGCGCCAGCCTGCATGAAATTCGCACCCTTGCGCTGGCCAAGGGTTTTCAGCCTTTGGCGGTTGATGGCTTGCGGCGAGTGCGCGACGGCTCCACCTCGATTGAAGAAGTCGGTCGCGTAGTTGACCTGACCGACCGCTTGTGAGCAAGCTTTAAACCTGAAAACAGCTTTTCACATGGCGCTCTATTCTTACAAGGCAATTGACACAAACGGCAAAATGGCTCTGGGCACGATTGAAGCCATTAACCTCATCGACCTCGAAATGCGTCTAAAACGCATGGGATTGGACTTCATCAATGGCGACCCGGTCAAACAGCGGCAGGGTTTTAATCGGGTGCGTATCACCCGGCCCGAACTCATCACCTTCTGCTTTCATCTGGAACAACTCAGCCGTGCTGGCGTATCCATTATTGAGAGCCTGACTGACTTGCGCGATAGCCTGGAGAGCCCGCGCTTTCGCGAAATCATCGCCGACATGATAGAGAGCATCGAAGGTGGCAAAACCCTCTCGCAAGCCTTGGCTGAGCACCCGCAAACGTTTGATGAAGTGATGGTTCATCTCATTCGCGCCGGGGAAGAAACCGGTTCTGTACCGCAAGTGTTGAACAATCTGCTCGAATCGCTCAAATGGCAGGATGAATTAGCGGCTCACACCCAAAAGCTCATCATGTACCCGGCATTTCTGGGTACGGTAGTGGTAGCGGTCGTCATGTTCATGATGATTTATCTCGTCCCCCAAATGGCGGGCTTTATTCGCAACATGGGACAAGAGTTACCCCTGCAAACCAGGATCCTCATCGCCACCTCGGACTTCTTTGTCAACTATTGGTATGTTGTCATTGGCCTGCCCATTTTGACAGTTGCCAGCATTGCCTTAGCCGTCAAAAAAAACCCTGCCGCGCGCTACTGGTTTGATGACATCAAGCTACGCCTGCCCTGGCTAGGTCCCATCCTCAAAAAAATCATCCTGTCGCGCTTTGCTTCCGTCTTTGCCATGATGTATGCCTCTGGCATCACCATTCTGGACGCCATCAAAACCACCGAGAATATTGTCGGCAATGCCGTCATCAAAGACGGCTTAAAGCGCGTAGGCATGCTGATCTCCGAAGGCCAGCAAGTCACAGCGGCCTTCCAGCAGGTCAATCTTTTCCCACCCTTGGTGTTGCGCATGCTGCGAGTGGGTGAAAATACCGGCGCGTTAGATACGGCGCTGTCCAACGTGAGCTACTTTTACAATCGTGACGTGCGCGAATCCATCTCGAAAGTTCAAGCCATGATAGAACCCGTGATGACCGTCATCATCGGCCTCATTCTGGGCTGGATCATGCTGGCTGTGCTGGGACCAATTTACGACACCATCACCAAAATGAAAACTTAGTAAGCATTTATTGAAAACCGCGCGTTTTAAATTCCGTTTGAAGAATCGCTGATAACAACCAACGCATCAAACCCAATCGCCCGCCCCATGACCAACAAACGCATTCTGTTATTTAACGGCAATCAAGTCACCGCCTACCTTTGGCACAACAGCCAATTACAGGCAGAAGGGTGCTTTTTGCCGCACGTAGAAGATTTGCAGGCGTTTGCCATATACCTTCAACAACAGAAGAAGAGCCTCTTTTATTGGCTAGCAGACATTGCTGAAGAAAGCTTTCAGCTCGAAGAAATCCCCTACGTCCAGGGGCGTGATCGCGCCGCCCTCATCACGCGCCGTCTCAAGCAATATTTTTACGGCACTCCGCTGAGCATGGCACTATCGCTTGGCCGCTCAAGCACTGGTCGCCGTGACGAAAAAGTGCTGTTTGCCGCACTGACTCGTCCGGAAGCCATGAACATCTGGCTCGACGTAATACATCAACAAGAAACCACGCTGGCAGGGATCTACTCAGTCTCGTTGATTCTGTCCCGCAACGCCCCGCGCTGGTTAGCGACAGATGAGCCCACGCTACTGATTACCCAAACGACCAGCGGCGTGCATCAAAGTTTTTTTGCTAATAAAAACCTCCAGTTCTCACGCCTGACATCAATGGCATTGCTCAATCTGGCGCCAAACCACACCCCGGATTCAGCAGAAATTGCGCAAGCCATTGCCACGGAGTCGGTCAAAACCTATCAATACCTGGTCGGTCAACGGCAAATCAAGCCCCGCACGCCCATTCGGGTTGCATTGTTGGTCGCCCCTGAACACAAGCTGCAAGTTGAAGAACAATGCCAAAACATCGAACTGCTTGCGTTTTATTTTCTCGATGTTGAGCTCATCGCCAAAAACGAAAAATTCAAACCCTCCCATCACGCCCGCCTCTCTTCAATCACGCTGGATCAGTTGCTCATGCATTGTCTGGTGGCCAAGCCACCCGCACAACAATTTGCCCCAGCGCTTTTGCGTCATCGTTATCGCCTCTGGCAATTGCGCCTGGCGCTCACGTCCGTTGCCATCATCAGCTTGCTCAGCGGGCTGTTATTCGCCATCAAAACCACCTTTGATACCAACCGGTTACAACAAGAAACCACAGCTGCCATCAGCCAAACCGAAATCGCCACGCAACGCTATAACGCACTCTTGGCCAGCCTGCCGCCAACCAATATCAGCCCGGACAACTTACGCGCCCTGATGATACGGTATGCGTCACTGCAAAAAAACACCACAGACCTGACCCCGCTGCTCACGCATTTGAGCCAGGCGCTCAACAATCGCCCCGCCATTCAACTCATCAGTCTGGAATGGAAAATCGAACCGGCGTTAACACTGCCCCCTGGTGCGCATCCATTAAACCCCAGCGATCCAATAGAAGTCGGCGCGGATGGAACTACTGCGCAGCAAGGCGGCCGGGCAAACTACACGCTCCTCGCCGCTGCGGATGGCGGGACGGCGACATCACCTGCCAGCACACCACCTTTGGCCAAAAATGGCCAGCCTGTAGTCACCCTGAAAGTCACCGCCCAGCTCCCGCTTAGCCTCAGCGCTGATTTACGCGCGCAAAAAACACACATTGAGCAGTTTGCCCAACAGCTGAAAAACCCGCAAACCCAGGTCTTTTTGCTGACCATGCCGTTTGATGTGGAATCCGGAAAAGCGTTGAAAAGCCCGCAAAATGCTGCCGACACCTCAAACGCGCCCGCACCCGTTTTCTCAGTCATGCTCGTCCGGCCGTTGCTCACCACACCATGAATTAACGCAATGAACTTCTCTCAACAAGACTTCAAAAAAATACAGTGGGCACTGCTGCTGCTAATCAGCTGCCTCCTCATGGCTGGCCTTGCCGCTTGGCTCGCCATCAATCAGCAAAAAGTCGCCAGACAAGAGCACATAAACCGCACGAATGCAGAAAAAGAAATGGCCGCCAATCTAACTCGTGCTCGCAGTGAAGAACAAGAACTGCACGACAAAATCACTCGTTTTGAGACACTCAAAAAGCAAGGCATCGTCGGTAACGAACAGCGGCTGGACTGGGTTGAACTCCTCAATCAAATCAAAAACGAACATCATCTGGCAAAACTCGATTATGAGTTTTTCCCTCAACGCAAGGCAGATGCAGCCTTAGTTCCCGAAGGTGCAGAGGTGGGCGGCCTAGCCATCATGACCAGTCAAATGAGGCTCAACCTATCCCTGCTGCACGAGGGCGAACTCATCACCGTCCTCGATGAACTGCGCAACCAGGCTCCGGCATGGGTGAGCTTGCGTAGCTGCCAAATCACGCGCCATCCAATGCAGCCTGAGCCAGGCGCAAAATCCAGCGCAAACGCCACCATCGACGCCGAATGTACGCTGGAATGGCTGACCATCAAATCGAGTAGCAACATATGAAATGCTTTAAAGCGACTAACAAGTGGCACTCAACCATCATGCTGCTGCTAATGGAGCTGATAAGCAGCACCATTAGCCTGGCTCATGCCGAACCAGCAAATCTGGGGCGCCTTTTTTCCACGCCTGAAAAACGCACTCTGCTGGAGCGCCAGCGCTTATCCAACAGTCAAGAAACAAAAACCCTAGAGGGTTCTACCATGCGTCTGGATGGCATCGTGCAACGTGCCAGTGGCAAATCCACTGTCTGGATCAATGGCCGCGCGCAAGATGAGCATGAAGCGACGCGTACCGGTGTAAAAGTATTTCTCTCGGCACAAAACCCCAGCCGCGCAAGTCTCGCCCCTGGCGAAGAAGCGCCAACGCAATTAAGCGTCGGTGAAGAAATTAACCGCGCTACTGGCGAACGTAACAACCGGCTCGGTGATGGCAAAATCGTGACACCCGTTACTCGTCGTTAAGCGGAGCATTACCGTGCAACGGCGCGCACCAGGAAATGATCAGCAAGGCTTTGTTTTAATCACGCTCGTTACCCTGCTGATCATGGGCGCGCTGGCATTTCTGGTGTCG
>LNAP01000661.1_pt1 | contig 50027 bp, 45 predicted proteins | sample 602601 | NCBI WGS metagenome assembly LNAP01 (sample SAMN02440304, study PRJNA202911) | soil metagenome | biome: Subtropical and temperate rainforests or woodlands; isolation source: soil samples (1 kg each in a 20% v/v slurry with milli Q water) were... ...
CGGGTTCTTTTTGTGGATCGCATCAAACATGTAACGTACTCTGCGGCGTGAGCAAAGTAAATGAATGTGGAAATTCATCGAAGTGTAATGTCCAGCAGGAGTTGGGTACCAGGCAAGGGCGGATAGGCCTCGCGGTTCACACGTTGACGATTCGATCGCAGGGGAGTGTGGTATTTTCGTCTTAAGGAATTCCTCCTGCATAGGACGTTGTAGTGGACCTTCTGCGTCTCTCTCTATTATTTGCAGTCACCGCCCTGGCAGAGCTCATCGGCTGTTATCTGCCCTGGCTGGTTCTGAAGCAGGGCAAGAGTCTTTTGCTGTTGCTGCCTGCCGCCATCGCACTGGCCGTATTCGCGTGGCTGTTGACGTTGCATCCCTCGGCGGCGGGACGTACCTATGCTGCCTATGGTGGGATGTATATCGCCATGGCGCTGCTATGGCTGCGGTTCGTCGATGGTGTTTCACTGACGCGATGGGATATGGCGGGAGCCGGCGTCGCACTTCTTGGCATGGCCATCATCGCCTTGCAACCTGCTGCTAGCAGCCAATAAGTTTGCGATCCTCATTTATGTACGGCCCTCATTTATGTACGGCAAATTCCATGCGATGATGGTCAGGAACACTACTTGCTGGCTATCTGCAGCCGGACTGTGCAATTCAGATCCAAACTAGGAGAATATAACGATGAAAATAAAAATGTCCGTAATCCCGCGCAATGTCTATCTGGCCATCGCCGTTGCCACAGCGGGCTTGACCATGACAGCGTGCACGACGACTCTTCCCAGAGAGCAGCAGACAGGCATTGAAAGGCGCGATGACATCAACACGCGAGCCGACGCGGCGTTGGAACGTCTCTACGAAGTGGCGCCGAACTCTCGCGAACTGGTGTCGCAGGCCAAGGGTGTGCTTATATTTCCACGCGTTCTCGGCGCCAGTCTGGTGGTCGGCGCGCAGCATGGCGATGGGGTGCTGAGGGTAGGTGGCAAGAACCAGGGTTATTACAGTACGTCCAGCGGTTCCTTCGGGCTGCAGGCCGGAGCCCAGTCCAAGGCCATTATCCTGGTGTTCAAGACACAAGAGGCGCTTGATCACTTTCAGCGCAGCAACGGGTGGACCGCGGGCGTCGACGCAACGGTCGCCGTTGCCAACCTGAGTGCAACCGGAGCCGTTGACCTGAGGACGATGCGTGAACCGGTGGTTGGTTTTGTAATGACGAACGCCGGCCTGATGGCGGGGGTATCTCTGGAAGGCACGAAAATCAACCGGATCGATGACGGCGGAGCACCAGGCGCTGCCAAGTAAATTAGTTGTCTATATCGCCTTGACAGGCGATGGCACACGCATGGTAGCCAGGAGCCGGAATCACTAGTCCGGCGCCTGGCTCGTCCTTATCTCATGAGTCCGGTGGAGTTCATCCAGACCTGAATGCGTTCGGCTACCTGATCTGAGTTCTTGTCCATCATGATCATGTGAGAGTTCCCCCGCATGCCAGCTTGCGGCAGCCGCAATACATCGGCTTTGCCTCCGGCGGCCTGGAGCCTGCTGCGGAACGTTTCCTGACGTTGAACGATGGCCTGCCAGAACGCTGACTGTTCGGTATTGTCTCCCCACACCCATAGCATGGGAATTCCTTTGATCCGGCTGTAGTCCGCCGTGGCTGGGTCGGGCGAACCCGAGGGCTCGATGATAACGATGCCTTTGACCAGATCCGGGTTTTCGAGCGCCGAGGTAAACGCGAAATTGCCTCCCTGGCTGTGGGCCATGATGACGCAGGGACATACCTTCTTGACATAGGCATCATAGGCGTCCTGGGTGGCCGCATCATTGGTGGACCAGCGCGGGATGCTTTGCTTGGCCATCTGGTCAAAGGCATCGATGGGAAACTGCGTGCCGGGCAGGAATTGCCTTTGGGCCGGATCGCTACGATAAGACCCTACTGGACCAATGCGAAACAGTTCCCAGGCTTCTTTCTTGGTTCGGAAGAAAGGCTCACTCTTGAAAATTTCCGGGTAGCGTGCCCAGGATGCACGTCCGCGTTCCACGGCGTCGCTCACGTATACGTCGTGCCCGGCCCATAAGAAATAGTTTTCCCAGCCGGGGTTGCCATCGGGCTTGGTCTCCCAGGTGACTCCGGAAAGTCCACCCCCATGCCACATAAGCAAAGGATAACGGGCTTTGGGCTTGGTCAGCAGGGTATAGCGCGCGTACATGGCTTCGACCTCGAAGTCACCGTTGGGATCCACCCGGATGGGTGCGGCCCCAGGCGTGAACGTGATCTCGCGTGTGGGTAGACCGGTCAACGTGACAGGACGTCCGCCAATATGGAAGCTTCCAACGTCCTTGATGGGCAGGGCGGTTTCTTTGGTCGCGCAACCTGTCAGTGCGATAACAGCAACTACGCCGCCCGTAAGCAGCAATTGTCTGAAAGTCTCTTTCATGGTGTCTCCCGGTGTTGTCAGCGATCAGGGAATTCCATCGTACAGCAGTCCTGAAATATGTATTTGACTACATATGTCCTTTAAGCCATAATCATCCTTCTCAGCAAGCAGACCAAAATCAGCATGAAAAGAAAATACGATGTGGTTCCTGCGGGTCCGTTTGATCGCAGCATGCCGATCGGGGCAGACGCCATGGTACCGACCACCTTGAAAGAGCTGCGCAAGCGCACGGGTCAGACGCAGGAAGATATGGCGGCCGCCCTGGGCGTTGGCCAGGACACGATTTCGCGACTGGAAAAACGCAGTGACATGTTGCTGTCCACCTTGCGCCACTATGTCGAGTGCATAGGCGGGCAGCTTGAGCTCGTTGCGACCTTTCCGGATCACTCCGCCGTGATCATCGATCATCACGGCGAAAAATCGGGCGCGCATAAAAAGCGCGGCCGTAAATCGACTGAACACACCGCATGATTTCTACACCCTATTACCTGATCGACGAAGCGGCGTTGCTACGCAACCTGAAAATTATCGATCACATTCGCGAACAGTCAGGCGCCAAGGTTCTCCTGGCCTTGAAATGCTTTGCCACATGGTCGGTTTTCGACCAGATGCGGCAGCACATGGACGGCACGACGTCGTCGTCGCTGTATGAAGTCAAGCTGGGTAGCCTGAAGTTCGGTGGCGAGACCCACGCCTACAGCGTCGCATTCGCGGATCACGAAATCGAAGAAGTGGTGGCGCACAGCGACAAGATCATTTTCAACTCAATCAATCAACTCCAGCGATTCGCATCATTTGCTGGCGACAAGCCCATGGGTCTGCGCCTGAATCCAGGTATCAGTTGTGCAAGCTTCGATCTGGCCGATCCGGCCAGGCCATTCAGCCGCCTGGGCGAGTCTGACCCCGCTCGCATCCTATCCGTCATCGAGCAGCTCGATGGCGTGATGATCCATAACAACTGCGAGAACAGGGAGTTCAAGCGCTTCGACGAACTATTGAACGAGGTCGAGCAACGCTATGGCCCGATTTTGCAAAGACTGAACTGGGTCAGTCTGGGGGGCGGGATCAGTTTCACCGCGCCGGGCTATCCGGTGGACGCCTTTTGCGAACGCTTGCGTCGCTTCGCTCAGGACTATGGCGTTCAGGTATATCTCGAACCAGGGGAGGCGGCGGTGCGTCATACCACGACGCTGGAGGTCAGCGTGCTGGATGTCGGTTTCAACGGAAGAAACCTGGCGATTGTGGACAGCTCCACCGAAGCACATATGCTGGATTTATTGATCTATCGCGAGACAGCCCCCATCGGCGGTTCGAGCCAGGGCGATCACACTTACCAGGTTTGCGGCAAGACTTGCCTGGCGGGCGATATTTTCGGGCAAGCACGTTTTGAGCAGCCGCTGCAAGTGGGAGATCGAATTTCGATCGGTGACGCTGGCGGCTACACCATGGTGAAGAAAAACTGGTTCAACGGAATACACATGCCGTCCATTGCCATCAGGGACACCGATGGTCATGTGCGGGTGGTACGCCAGTTTTCCTTTGATGACTATGTCAGCAGTCTGTCCTGAAAACGGCTGCTCAAATTCGAGTAATAGAGAGAAACGCGAATGAAGCGCAACATTCTTATTATTGGCGGCGGCGGCGTGGCCCGTGTTGTGGCACACAAATGTGCCCAGAACAATGCCGTGCTCGGCGACATCCACATTGCGTCGCGCACGCTGGCCAAGTGCCATGCAATTATTGATTCGATTCACGACAAAGGCAGCTTGCAGCGGCCCGGAACGCTGCAGGCGCATGCGCTCGACGCCATGGACATCGAAGCCACCAAGTTTCTTATTCGTGCCACGCGCAGCCAGATTGTCATCAACGTCGGGTCGCCGTTTTTGAACATGTCAGTGTTAACGGCGTGCATTGAGACCGGTACGGCCTATCTGGATACCGCCATACACGAAGACCCGGAGAAAGTATGCGAGAACCCGCCCTGGTACGGCAATTACGAATGGAAACGGCGCCAGACCTGCAAGAATGCCCGGGTCACGGCAGTGCTGGGTGTCGGCTTCGATCCAGGCGTCGTGAATGCCTACGCGCGCTATGCCATGGACACGTATTTCGACAGCGTCGAATCCATCGACATCATCGACGTCAACGCGGGTAGCCACGGCCGATACTTTGCGACGAACTTCGATCCGGAAATCAATTTCCGCGAATTTGTCTCGACCGCGTGGTCTTGGGAAAATAACGCCTGGAAGGCCAATGCGATGTTCGAGCATCGCAAAGACTGGGACATGCCGGTGACCGGCCTGAGCACCACGTACCTAACGGGGCACGACGAGATTCATTCGATGTCAAAGAATCTGGGCGTACCCAATATACGATTCTGGATGGGATTCAGTGAACATTACATCAATGTCTTCACCGTCCTGAAAAATCTTGGTCTATTATCCCAGCACTCTGTGCGAACGGCTCGAGGGCAGGAAATTGTGCCGCTGGAAGTGGTCAAGGCCGTACTGCCCGATCCCGCATCGCTGGCGCCTGCCTACAGCGGCAAGACCTGCATCGGCGACCTCATCAAGGGTCGCAAGGACGGGTTGCCGCAGGAAGTGCTGATCTATAACGTTTGCGATCACAAGACGTGTTTCGAAGAGGTCGGCAGCCAGGCTATTTCGTATACCGCAGGCGTGCCTGCGGTGGCAGCGGCCATGTTGATCGCCGAGGGAACCTGGGACATCGGCGAAATGGTCAATGTGGAGGAACTCGATCCAAAGCCCTTCATTGCATTGATGAACCGCATGGGGCTGGTGACACGGGTACGCAGCGCGCAGGGAGACCATATCGTCGACCCGCAACCGGACGTGATCGAGGCATCCACGGAAGGCAAGTTGCTTAATTATGGCTGAGGCAGTGCGTGGTGCTTGTCAGCTACTGATGGACGCGAGCGTTTCGAAACGGTCAAGATAACCCTCGCCTGCCGCCACCTTCGCCCAATTGTCCGCAGTGAAATCAATAACCGCCAGGGCGCCAGTCGGGAATTCGTGCTGAAGCCTCGATAACGCGACAGCGCGTCCCGCACCGACCAGGCTTGTCGCCACGTGCTCGAATCCCGGATTGTGCCCCACCAGCAGCAAGGTTTGTATTGATCGGTCCGTTGTCCTGATGACGTGAAGGATCTCGTCCGGCGCGCCTTCATAAATGCGCGGCTCGTCTCGCCGGGTGATTTCCAGACCAATTGCAGTGCTTGCCAAGCGCCATGTGTCTTGAGTACGTTTGGAAGTGGAAACGATGGCAAGGTCCGGTACCAACCCCTGTTTTTCCATGTACATTCCCATCTCCTGGCTTTGCCGCAATCCGCGTGCCGCGAGAGGACGTTCGTGGTCGTTGACGCCCAGCGGTCGGTCGGCCTTGGCGTGGCGAAGAAGCATTAAGCGGCGCATCAGTATTTTCCCGGGGAATTTTTGTGGCATCGTCTTCATTCTACAAGGCGTTGCGTGGCTTTCCAGCCATTTTGAGCTCTGCACGCTTAAGCATGGTGCGGGCGGAATGCCAAAGGTGCTTTTGCATGGCGGTATACGCGGCTTCCGGATCGCCCTTAAGGATAGCCGCCGCTATTGCCTCATGTTGCGAAATGGAATCGAGGATCAATTGATCCGCTCCGACTACTTGGCGCATCAATGACATAAAGACTGCCAGTTGGTATCGATCGATCAGTTCGCCGAGTTCGGGATTGCCACTGAGCTTGACGATCGCCTGATGGAATTCGCGATTATGAACGATGAAAGGATGGATTTCCTGCCTCGCTTTATGCAACGCGCCTTGATCCACAATTTCCTGAAACATCAGCCGATTGTCGCCTTTGTCGATGCGCTCCGCTGCGAGACGCGCTGCCTGTCCTTCCAGTGCCTCGCGAATTTGAAACAAATTAATAATTTCATCGTGCGATAGGCGACGGACAAGAGCACCGCGATTAGGAATGATCTGGACGAGCCGGTCGGCGGCCAGGCGTCTAAATGCCTCGCGCAGCGGCCCGCGGCTCACACCCAGTTCTTCTATGAGGTCACGAGAGATAAGGCGTTGACCTGGTGCGAGCGTGCCTTCGAGAATTTGTTCCTTAAGCGTGGCCGCAATGCGCTCAACCATATCGCCGCTACGCAACATGCCGTCGTTCATAGCCACTTTTTTAGTTTTTTCGACCGTCTTCATTGACCTGAAATTTCCGTGACAAATATAGGCATCTAGTTTAATCTAAAAGTGTAGGACAAAATTACTATACCTATTCAGGAGACAAAAATGAGACTTGCGCCTGTATTGGCCAGCGTAGCGTACGGCCTGGTTCTACCGGTTATTTTTGCGTGTTCATCGGCATCTGCAACCAATCTCACTGTTACGCATTGGGCCGATGGCATGTACGGCACCCCGTTCGCCGTCGCACAGGAAAAAGGCTTTTTCAAAGAAGCCGGGATCAATGTTACGGGATTCATTACTTCGCAAGGCGGCGGGACGACCGTTCGCAATGCGCTCGCCTCCGATATCCCTTATGGCGAGGTGGCACTATCCGCCGCCATCGCGGCAATCAAACAGGGCGTCAAGCTCACAATCGTGCATGGCGGTGTCCTCAGCCTGGCCGATAACGTCTGGGTGGCCAAGAAGGACTCGCCATTGAACACAATCATGGACCTGAAAGGCAAGAAGCTGGGCTACAGCAGCCCCAAGTCGGTCACCGATATGGTGTCGACCATAGCGCTGAGCAACCGGGGCATTCTGGCCGATGTGGACCGCAAGGCGGTGGGCAGCCTCAGTTCAGCGTATACCGCATTGCGTGAAGGCGGCGTCGACGTTATTTATATGACGGAACCTGTTCTGAGCCGTGAAGCAGAAAATATCAAGGTCGTTTTCAAGTCGGGAGACGAGATTCCCCGACTGACCCAGACCGTGGGTATCGTGCGCAGCGATTACCTCAAGAAGAATCCCGACATGATCAAAGCCATTATCGAAGGCCGCCGCAAGGGCGTCGATTATCTGCTGAAGAATCCGGACGAGTCTGGCGACATTCTGGCCAAGCACTACAAAATCGATCCGAAGATCGCCAAGCTCGCCATCAACGACATCATGGCTTCAAAGGGCGTCTACTGGAGTCCGGGCCGCCTGGACTACGAAGGCATGAACGCCATGCTGCAGGGGCTGATACTGGTCAAGGCAATCGAGGAGGGTCCCTTCGATTGGAGTGCGATTGTCGACGAAAGTCTGTTGCCCGCCGATCAACGCAGCAAATAGGGCAGCGTCGGAATGGCAAGCCAGATCGATATGATCAGGAAGTTTCCCGCCAGCGAGGTCGACCGCAAGGCGCATGTTGCCGTCAACGGGGCGACGAAGGTGTTTGCGGCGCGTGACGGAGGATTGCCGCTGCATGCCCTGGGTCCGGTGTCGTTCGATTTGCGGCAAGGCGAATTTTTTTCCGTTGTCGGGCCTTCTGGCTGTGGGAAGTCAACATTATTGGACCTGGTTGCAGGCTTGAGCCCGCCCACTGAAGGCAGTGTCTTCTTCGAACACAAGGAGGTCAAAGGCCAGGTGCCGGACGGCGTCGCCGTCGTATTTCAAGAGGATGCCAGCTTCCCATGGCTGTCTGTTTTCGACAATGCCGCGTTCGGAGCTCGCCGCAGCGGTTTACCCGAGAATGAAGTCAAGGAGCGTGTCGATCATGCCCTGGCGTTCATGGGACTCGCGAGCTTTGCCGCCAGCTATCCGGCGCAGTTGTCGGGCGGCATGCGGCAGCGGGTCTGCATAGCGCGCGCAATGGTCCTGCGGCCCCGTCTTATGTTGCTGGATGAGCCTTTCGGCGCTCTTGATCAGCAGACCCGACTATTAATGGGCGAGGAGATGCTGAAACTATGGCGCGAGACCGACTCGACCGTCATGCTGATCACCCACTCCATAGACGAGGCCGTCATGCTGTCGGACCGCGTCGGAATCATGTCGGCGCGTCCGGGCACGTTTATCGACATTGTAGAAACAGGCTGGAGTCGCGAGCGCGGGAGCGAAACAACGATGAATCCGCATTACGGCGCCCTCCAGTCCAAGGTGTGGGGCTTGTTGCGCACTGAGTCGCTCAAGGCGCTGGGGGTTTAACACATGGCCAGCGCAACGATTCCCAGTTCCATGTCGGGGCGGCCGGGCGCCGTCATGTCGTTCAGGTACCGCGTGGTGCTACTGCGGTGCCTTGTCATTGTCTTCAGCGTTGCCTTGCTTGAAGTCGCCAGTAGGCTGGGGTGGATAGATCCGGTGTCTTTCATTCCTCCGTCGGAAATGGCGCTAAGTGCATGGCGACTGCTTCGGGAGGGAACCTATCAGGCAGACATGCTGTTGACCTTATCGTCGGCGGCTGTGTCTATCGGGCTTGCGACATCGGTGGGTTTTCTTTTCGGTCTTGTGCTGTTCAAGCTGCAACGTCTGCGGCGCGTGCTGGATCCGCTCCTTATGTCGTATTACGCGGTGCCCATCTTTGTTTTCTATCCTATGCTTATTGTCCTGTTCGGACTGAACAGATGGCCATTGATCGTGCTGGGGTTTTTATTCGCCATCGTGGCCATGGCGGTCAATACGCTCAATGGGCTGGAGCGGGTGCCTCAGGTCTTGATGCGCACGGCCAGGATGCTGCACATGGGCAGGACACAGGAAGTTTTTCTTATTACGCTTCCTGCCAGCCTTCCTTTTGTCTTTACGGGTATCAAGCTGGCCATCGTCTACTCGTTCATAGCGATCATCGGCGGCGAGTTCCTGCTTTCCGGCGCAGGCTTCGGGTATCAAATCGCGTTCGCCTATAACAACTTCGATAACCAGACGATGTATGGACTTATGTTCCTGCTGCTTACGTTCATCGGCGCTATAAACCTTGTATTGCACGCGATCGAACAGCGGCTGTATCAACGTCGGGTTCTCAAGGAGCTTGTATGAGCGGGCGCACAGCGGGTCGACTGATAAGCCGAAGCAACCCCGGGCGGGCACCCCTGATCGATAGTGTTTTGCTGGTCGGCGGCATCCTGCTGTTGTGGGAGATTGCCAGCATGACGCTGGGCGTCGAGGTTTTGCCAGGCCCCTGGCGTACCATTGCCCAGCTTGGGCGGGAATTCAGCAGTCCCGATTTCGGCGCTCATCTTGCGGAGACCAGCAAGGCCTTTTTTTCCGCCTTGCTGCTCGCTGTGGTGGGCGGGATTGCACTGGGTCTGGTCCTAGGTGCGCGGCGGCTTGCCGGCGATGTAATGGAGCCGATACTGATAGCGCTGTATTCCATACCCAAGATTTCCCTGTATCCCATCATCCTTTTGATATTCGGCCTGGGCATTTCGGCAAAAATTGCGTTCGGCGTCATACATGGCATTATCCCCATCGTTATATTCACGATGACGGCAGTGCGCAATATTCGCCCTGTCTATATGCGCTGCATCCATGCGCATCGTCTCACTCCGTGGCAGGGAGCATGGCATGTACTGATACCGGCCGCCGTGCCGGAGATCGTCGCCGGCTTGCGGATAGGCTTCTCCTTGACCCTGCTGGGCACGCTGCTGGGCGAGATGTTTGCGTCGCAGCGCGGCATCGGCCATCTGCTGATGCTGGCCATCGACCGGAACAATCCTCCTACCATCATGGCGCTTGCGCTGATGCTTTTCCTGTTTGCAACGGCGGTCAGTATCGGGCTGCTGCAATGGGATCGCCGTTTGCGGCGCGGCAACTAATCTATTGAGAAAACGTAATGGCCAATACGCTGTTCGATAAAGTGTGGGATGTCCATGAGATTGCCGTTCTCGCGGGAGGCGTGAGCCTGCTGCATGTCGACCGTCACCTGGTGCACGAGCTTACCGGTGTCGAGGCCATCAAGGCGCTGGAACGCCGGCATGCGACCGTACGCAACCCGGAGCTTACCTTCGCAACCGTCGATCACGTCACGTCGACCCGTCCGGGACGAAAGGCAGGCGACGCGCCGTGGAGTACGGCGATGGTCAATGCCTTGCGGGCCCAGACGGAAGAGAAAGGCATCCGAATTTTCGATATGGACCAGGGCAAACAGGGCATCGTGCACGTTATTGGTCCGGAGCTGGGACTGACGCTTCCGGGGCTATCCATTGTGTGCGGGGACAGTCACACATGCACGCATGGGGCATTCGGCGCTATTTCATGGGGCATAGGATCATCCGAGCTGGTGCACGTGCTGGCTACTCAGACGATACGGCAGATACGGCCCAGGACCATGCGCATCAACTTTACGGGAACGCCCGGACAGTCAATCACGGCCAAGGACATGATTCTTCATTTGATCGGCGTCCTGGGTGCATCGGCCGGCACCGGCTATGCCGTCGAGTATGCCGGTCCGGCCATCAGCGCGCTCGATATGGAAGCACGCATGACGCTCTGCAATCTTTCCATTGAACTGGGTGCCAAGGTCGGCATGATCGCGCCCGATGAAACGACGTTCTGTTATGTGAAGGGACGAGCATTCGCCCCCGCGGGCGACGATTTCGATAGGGCGGTGGCGTACTGGCAAACCTTGCCATCCGGGGACTCGGCTTCCTTCGACAGGGAAGAGGAGGTCGACATCAGCCGGATCATGCCGCAAGTTACCTGGGGCACGAGTCCGGAACAGGTGGTCGCCATCGACGGCATGGTTCCCGACCCCGCCATGGTGTCCGATGCCAGGCAGCGTTTGAGCGTGATGAACGCGCTTGAATATATGGGCCTGCGGCCTGGCCAGCGGATCGACAAGATCAAGATAGACCACGTCTTCATAGGCTCATGCACCAACAGCCGGATTTCGGACCTGCGGGCGGCGGCATCCGTGCTCAGGGGGCGCCACATTGCCGAGGGCCTTACCGCATGGGTCGTGCCCGGATCATTGCAAGTCAAGTGTCAGGCCGAATGCGAAGGCTTGCATCGGATCTTCATCGAGGCCGGTTTCGAGTGGCGTGAGCCGGGTTGCTCGATGTGCGTGGGCGCCAATGGCGATATGGTGCCCCCTGGCCACCGCTGCCTGTCGACATCGAACCGCAACTTCGTGGGGCGGCAAGGACCGGGATCCATGACCCATCTGGCCAGTCCCGTCGTGGCCGCCGCCACCGCCGTCATGGGAACCATCGCATCGCCGGAAATGATGGAGCGGCAATCATGAAAGCGTTCACGACTTGCCAGGGCGTTGCCGCCGTCATGATGCAAGACAATATCGACACTGACCAGATCATCCGCATTGAACGCATTGCCCAGCTGCGCAGGGGCGAATTTGCTCCCTGGGTGTTCGAGGGGCGGCGTTACCTGACGGACGGCTCCGAGAACCCAGAGTTCATACTGAACACCGAAGCTTTTCGGCATGCCGCGATTCTCATTGCAGGCGACAACTTCGGCTGCGGCAGTTCCCGCGAAATGGCGGTATGGGCGTTGGAAGAGTTCGGCATCCGTTGCATTATTGCCCCAAGCTTTGGCGACATCTTTTTCAGCAACTGTCTGCAGAATGGTTTGCTGCCTATCGTGCTGGAGCGCGGCGACGTCCAGCGCCTGGCGGCCGCTGCGTCGTCGGGCGCCGTATTCAGCATAGACCTGCGTTCCTGTGCCGTGGGCACCGATCAGACGGGGGTAATGCATTTTGATCTGCTCGATGTGCAGCGCCATGCCCTGCTCCTGGGCCAGGACGAGATCGCACAGACGCTGAACCTGACTCCACAAATCGATGAGTTTCAGGAGCGCGATAGATTGGCGCGGCCATGGGCATACATGACCGCCGGTTTTTTACATGATGACTAACGATAAGGATGTATTAGCATGGCTGGAAACCCTAAAACCTTGAGCCAACTTTTTTCGCAAAAGAAGCTGGTTGTAGCACCCGGTATATTCGACATGATCTCTTTGAAGGTCGCGGACCGACTCGGTTTCGACTGCCTTTACATGACGGGATATGGCACTGTCGCATCCTACCTTGGCTTGCCCGATGCGGGTCTTGCTACCTATACCGATATGGTCAACCGGGTCGCGGCATTTTGCGGCGCGACCTCGACGCCGATTATTTGCGATGGCGACACCGGCTATGGCGGGCTATTGAATGTGGAGCACACGGTCGCTGGCTACCTGCGCGCTGGAGCGGCCGGAATCCAACTGGAGGATCAGGAGTTTCCAAAAAAATGCGGCCATACCAAAGGGCGCCGCGTCATTCCTGCCCAGGACATGGTCAATAAAATCAAGGTCGCCACGGATACGCGGGGCGCCAATAAGGATTTTCTGATTGTTGCGCGCACCGACGCGCGGACGACGCACGGTCTTGATGAGGCACTGAAGCGTGCGGAGCACTACCTGAAGGCCGGGGCCGATGTTCTTTTCGTGGAGTCGCCCGAATCTGTCGATGAACTGGCCATCATAGGCCGGACCTTCGACGTCCCTTTGGTTGCGAACATTGTAGAAGGAGGCCGAACTCCGCAACCTACGGCACGCGAACTGCAGGATATGGGCTTTGCGCTCGCCATCCATCCCGGCCTTGGCTTTCTCGCCATGGGCTACGCGCTACAGCACGCCTATTCGCACTTGAAAGAATCCGGCGACTCCCTGCAGTACGAGGAAATCGCAGACTTCCAGGACTTCAGCAAGCTGATCGGCTTTCAGAAGGTCTGGGACTTCGACGAGAAGTACAGAAGCCTGGAGACGAAATAGCACTTCATTCCAGCGGTGTTAAAAATTTGGAGATAACAGAATGGTTAGTTTCAGAGCTTGTCTGACTTTTGTGGCCGCCGTCATGGCGGTTTCCCCTGGATTGCGCGCCGAAGACGCCAAAGGATGGCCTTCGAAGCCCGTAACACTGATGGTGCCTTACTCGCCAGGCGGCGGCACCGATATTGTCGCCCGGCTGGTGGGCAACAAGCTTTCCGAGATATGGGGGCAATCGGTGATAGTCGAGAATAAACCCGGCGCCAATGGTGTGATCGGCTCGTCCGACATCGCGAGGTCGGAGCCCGATGGCTACAAGATCATGTTGGTCGTCGGCTCGCATGTTATCAATCCGGTCCTGACCAAGAGCGTTCCTTACAATACCGAAACGGACTTCACGGCCATCACGCGTCTGGCGGTTTCGCCTCTGGTGCTCGTCGTCTCCAAAGAGGGCAAGTACCCAGACCTCAAAAGCTTCATTGAGTTCGGCAAAAAGAACGACGTGAGCATAGGTTACTCGGAAGGCCAGACGCAGTTGACGGGCGAACTCATACGCCAGAAAGCGGGAGTCAAGGTGATCCCCGTGCCATATAAAGGAGGGTCGCCCTTGATGGTCGACATCATCGGGGGGCATGTGGAGTCGGGAGTCACCAGCGTACTCACGGCATTGCCACATGTGAGGTCGGGCAAGCTCAAGGTGATCGGGATCGCCGGTGACAAGCCGGTGGATGCCTTTCCGGAAGCGGTGACTTTTTCGCAAGCCGGCTTCCCGGGCGTTCAATCATTGAGCTGGTATGGGCTATTCGGACCGAAAGGAATGCCTGACAGCGTCGTCAAAAAAATAAACGAAAGCCTGCTCAAGGCAACGCAAGATCCGGTCATTGCCAAACAGTTGGCGGACCAGGGAGCTACCGTTACGCTGGATACGCCGGCGGACTTCAACAGCTTCCTGAAAGACGAGAAAAAGAAATGGACTGAGGTGGCCAAAGCGGGGAATATACAGGCCAAATAATCGTTATGCCGGACGGCTGCCGCTCAGTCGTCCAACGGGCCGCCGGCCAGTCGCTGCGCCAGGCAGTCGGCCAGACATACGATGCCGGCATGGCCGGGCACCAGGTGTCGCAGCGTTTCGCCGGCGGAGACCGCGACTCTCAATTCCACCAGTAATTCGTCCCAGCGTTCATCGGCGACAACCGGATATCCGAAAAACACGTGAGGTGAGCAGGGGCAGTCAGTGCCTGCACTGTTGGCTTGCTTCGGTGCGCCTGCCATATCTGCGCGCTCCCCATCGGGCGAATCGCTGTTTCCTCCAAATACTGCCGGCAAAATCTGCCCACAGATTGCCTTTCTTCTGCAAGCCCTTGTGCTTGCTATACCGACGTGCGCTCACGCGATGTTGTCCCTTTCGATGTAACGCTCACCGAGAGGCTGCAGCGCTTCGGCTTATTTATAATTGTACATAGACAATTTAATAATCTATTTGACAATAAAAATGGATGAGGATAAAGTGATTTCAACGCCGAAACTGTGAGCATGAAAAATGAGCAAATTGACCGATTACACGGCATATGCCGACGCCCAAAAGCATTGGAGCCCAGAGAGGCTGTGGGACATCTTCGATGGCACACGCGCACAATTGAACATTGCGCACGAATGCATCGACCGTTATGCCACCGATTCCGAACGCATTGCGATCATCGTGGCGCATGCCGAGGGACACGATGAAATCCTGACTTATCGTGAAATTGCGCAAGACTCTTCCCGCTTCGCTCATTACCTGACAGAACAAGGGATAGGATCCGGGGACCGCGTCGCAATCATGCTGGAACCGTCACGGGCTTTCTATACAGCTTTGTTCGGCGTCATGAAAACTGGCGCTATCGCCGTACCCTTATTCACGTTATTCGGGCCGGATGGCGTCCGTCTTCGCGTCGGTGATTGCGCACCCAAAATGCTGTTCACCAACGACGAGAAAATCTCGATTGTCGAAGGAACTCCAGGTCTTGTGTCTGTCGTGATCAACGATGCCTTCCTGATGGACCTGTCGAAATATGACGGGCACTACACAGTACGTACCGGCAGCGACGACCTTGCCATTTTTCAATACACGTCCGGCACCACCCGGGAACAGCCCGATGCCATCAAGCACACCCACAAGGCGCTCGTCACCTTGATGGTTGCCGCGCTTTACGGTACGGGCCTGCGCCCTGGCGATCGGTTTTTCTGTCCCTCGTCTCCCGCATGGGGCCATGGGCTGTGGCATGGAACGCTGGCCCCTCTGGCGCTCGGGCTCACCATCGGGGCTTTTTCCGGCAGGTACAACGCAAGCCGCTTGCTCCAGGCATTGAGCGAGCATAAGTTCACCAACATGTCGGCAGCCGCCACGCACTACCGGATGATTCGCAATAGTCCCGATGTAAACAGCTATTCATACAGCATCAAGAAACTGTCGTTCACCGGCGAGCCAATAGACAGCGCCACGGAATCTTTCATCGAGGAATTGTTCGGCACCTCGGTCTGCAGCATGTACGGCACGACAGAGATCGGTGTGATCCTAGTGTCTTATCCGGGCGCCAAGGACTTCCCTGTGAAGAACGGCGCCCTGGGTAAACCCATACCCGGCGGTGTCGTCGAGGTCCACGATGCAGACGGAAACGTGTGCTCGCCCGGCGTCGTCGGAGAAATGAAAGTATTGCGGCGCGGGGCCTGGATTCCCACTAAAGATCTGGGTCGCACTGATGACGATGGCTACTTCTATCACGCAGGGCGGGCTGACGACGTCATTATTTCCGCCGGCTGGACCATGAGCGCGGTGGAAATCGAAGACGCCATCCTGAAGCATCCGGACGTTCTTGAAGCGGCCGCCATAGGCGTGCCCGACGACCTGCGGGGGCAGGTTGTCAAGGCCTTCGTGATCGCCAAACGCCCCGGAGACGAGCAGTTGAAGCAGGAAATCCAGGACGCTGTTCGCTCTCAGCTTAGCCAGCACGAATACCCCAGACAGATCGCGTTTGTCTCTGAGCTTCCCAAGACACCGGCAGGAAAAATTCACCGTAAGAAACTGCGTGAACAAGAGGCCGAAAACGCCCAGCGCGAAATTGAACCCATCAGCCAGTAATGACAACAATCAGGAGCCAAATATGGATATGCCAACACGTACTTTCCCAAAAATCATCGACAAGGACCTGGAGGCGCTCGGTCGTCGGATAGGCGTAAAAATCACCGAAACAGCGGAGCCGTGGTGCTACGAGGCAACCCGCGACAATATCCGTCATTACGCACACGGTATCGGCGACGACAACCCTCTTTGGTGCGACCCGGCCTATGCCTCCAACACCAGTCACGGCGGCATTATTGCGCTGCCCAGCTTCCTGTTTGCCACGAACCGCATAGTCTCGGGTTATGTGGGTGGGCTGCCGGGCGTCCACGCGATGTGGTCGGGCGCAGACTGGACCTGGCATAAAACAGTAAAACGCAACGATGAAATTCATACTGAGGCATCGTTGAAAGCCCTTGTTCCGCACGATACCCGTTTCGCTGGCCGTGCCATTCAGCAGATATACAACGTCCAGTTTTACAACCAGGATGGCGACAAAGTCGCCGAAGCCGATAGTTGGTGCTTCCGTACGGAACGCGACCACGCGCGGGAAGCCGGCACGAAGTACAAGGAAGTCCGTGAACGTGCGCCCAGACGCTATACAGAGGAAGAGTTGCAAGAAGCCTACAAGCTTTACGCCCAGGAAGAGATCCGAGGCGCCATTCCACGATATTGGGAAGATGTGAGTGTGGGCGATGAACTGCCCGTCCTGTTCAAGGGCCCGATGACTGTCACTGGCTTCATCGCATATGCGCAAGGCTGGGGCGGCCTGTATATTCGCGCCAACAAGCTGGCCTGGCAACTCATCGATGCGCATCCCGGGGTAGGAATCAAGAACCGTTTCGGCATTCCTGACGTTCCCGAACGGGTTCACTGGGAAGAAGATTTCGCGCTAGAAGTCGGCGCCCCGGGCGCCTATGACTATGGTCCGGAACGCAACTCCTGGCTGACTCACCATCTCACGAACTGGATGGGCGACGATGGCTTTCTGCGTAAGTCCAAATGCCAGGTGCGCCGGCATAATCCCGAGGGCGACATGCTGTTCATCAAGGGCAAAGTCTCGAAAAAATACGAAAGTGACGGCCGGCACCTGGTGGAGATCGAGCAGGAAGGACGTAATCAGGACGGCGAGCTCTCGGTCATCGGGACAGGCGTTGTTCAGCTCCCGTCACGCGGCTGAAATGGATACCCGCCACGCCAGCAAAACAGTCTGGCCTGACGCGCAAGCGACCACGGGCGCCTTGCACGGCGTGCGTGTCGTTGACCTTTCCCGCGTTCTGGCCGGGCCGCTATGCACGCAGATTCTGGCAGACCACGGCGCCAGCGTCATCAAGATCGAGCCTCCGTTCGGCGATGAAACCCGCAAGCTGGGGCCTCCCTTCGACCAGCAGGGAAATGCCGCCTACTTTTCTGCACTGAACCGTGGGAAAAGCGCATTCGCACTGGATTTATCCAAGCCCGAAGACCAGGAGGTGCTTTTCGCGCTGCTGGACGAGGCGGACGTTCTGGTCGAGAACTTCCTGCCCTCAACGATGGAAAAATGGGGCCTGGGCTACGAAGACCATCTGGCCGAACGCTATCCCCGTCTTATCTATTGCAGCATCAGCGGGTTTGGTGCAAACGGCCCGCTAGGTGGGCTGCCCGGCTACGACGCCATTCTGCAGGCGATGTGCGGGCTGATGAGCATCAATGGGTCGCCTGAAACCGGGCCGACTCGTATCGGCATTCCCGTCGTGGACCACCTTACCGGCTATACGGCCCTGTCGGGGATATTGATGGCGTTGTTTGCCAGGGAACGCACGGGCAAGGCGCAGCGCGTGGAAACCACGCTGTTCGATACCGCGCTCAGCCTACTGGTGCCGCATGCCATGAACTGGATGCAATCCGGTGAAACACCTCAGTTGCTGGGCAGCGCCCATCCGAATATTGCTCCCTACGACAGCTTCAGGACCCGCGATGGCATGGTGTTCCTCAGCATTTTGAACGACCCGCAATTCCATAAGTTCTGTCGATGCATCAACAAGCCGGGCTTGGCCGGCAATCCCGATTTCGCTTCGAATGCCGCCAGGCTCACGCATCGCGAGCAATTGCGCAAAGAGATAGAAGTCATTCTGAAAGATTGGGAAAAGACGCCGCTGTGCGACATGCTGATGAAGCATGGCATTCCGGCCGGCCCCGTCAATACAGTCCCTGAAGCCCTTGCGCAAGCCCATACCTTGCACCGCGGCATGATGGTCGACAGCCCCGGCTATCGCGGACTCGGTGTACCGATCCGACTGACGGAAACACCTGGGAAGCCAGGAGGCCGGCCGCCCGGTTTTAATGAACATAGCGACATAAGGAAAAGTATTTCCGCATCCACGCCCGCGTCCGGATCATGCTCGCCAGAGCCCTAGAAGCAGGATGCAAACCACCAAAGACGTCTAACAACCGAGGAGACATAATGATGCGTAAACTAAAATCAATTGCAATCGCAGCAGCCTTTACCTTGCTTGGCGCCACATCGACCTTCGCTGCCGGCTATCCCGATAAACCGGTGAAGATTATCGTTGCCTATCAGGCGGGACAAGGCACCGATACAACAGCCCGCTACGTCGCTGACTACTTGACCAAAGCGATGGGGCAAACCTTTTATGTCGAGAACAAGGGAGGAGCCGGCGGCAATATCGGCACGCAGGCGGCCGCCCGTTCCGAACCCGATGGCTACACTCTTACTATGGGCACGAACGCGACCCATAATCTGAATTCCTTCCTCTATTCATCCTTGGGCTTTGACCCCGTCAAGGATTTCGAACCAGTCATACTTGTCGGCTCGTTTCCCATGGTATTGGTCGCCAAGCCCGAGTCTGAATTCAAAACAACGAAAAACATCGTCGACAAGGTAAAGGTATCGGGCCGATCCGCCGACATTGGCATGCCCAGTACAACGGCGAGGCTGGTCCTTGAGCTTCTTAAAGAGCAAAGCGGGGCGCCGTTATTTGGAGTCCCCTACAAGGGCTCCTCCATGGCAATGACCAATTTGATCGGAGGCCAGATAACTCTGTCGATCGACACCATTACTGCGGCGCGTCCTCAGATCGATGGCAACAAACTGCGGGCCATTGCCGTGACCAGCAAGAGCGAAACCAAACTGTTGCCGGGTGTGCCAACGGTGGCAAGCCAGGGCCTGCCAGGGTTCGAGGTTATTGCATGGAACGCATTATTTGCCCCGAAGGGAACGCCGCGCGACGTCGTGACCAAGTTGAACCTCGAGCTTCAGAAATTTCTTTCGTTGCCCGAGACACAGCAACGATTGCTCTCGATGGGCCTCGAGGTTGCCGGAGGCACGCCTGGAGACCTCGCCAACTTCGTGACGGGGGAGCAGGAAAAGTGGCGCCCAGTCATCAAGAAAGCAGGAATACAGATCCAGTAAATCCGCAGCGATAAGCAGACACTCAAACGACGGCAAGGTCCCAACCTTATGGAAAAGGATCTTGTTTATAAAGGGAGATATGACGATGCAACTATCCAAATGCAGGATCGCTGCGGTATCAGCCATTGCACTGGCTGGTTCCTTGCTTATGATGAATATAGCCGTTGCTCAGAACTGGCCTTCCAAACCGGTCACTATCATCGTTCCGTTACCCCCGGGAGGTCCGGTCGATGCAGTCGCCAGGGAGTTTGCAAAACACCTGTACGCGACTATCAAGCAGCCGGTAGTGGTGGAAAACATAGCGGGCGCTTACGGTCAGATCGGCCTGAGCCACCTGAACCGAGCTTCCGCAGACGGGTACACGATTGGCATCGCGGCATCGGGAATGATGGTGTTCACGCCTCTCATCGAGCGAAAACTTCCATACGACACAATCAAAGGATTCACACCCATCAGCCTGGTGTCGGAATACGCCAATGTTCTGGTCGCTCACCCGAGCATACCCGCCAACACGATCACTGAGTTAGTGGCCTATGCCAAAGCCAATCCGGGAAAAGTTTCGTATGCCTCGTCGGGCTTCGGTTCCAGCAATCACTTGTCCGGCGAATTGCTAAAGCAACAGACGGGTGCTTCGCTCCTGCATGTGCCTTATAAGGGGACCGCGCCCGGCCGCAGCGATGTGATAGCCGGGCATGTCAGCATCATGTTCGATGTGGTGTCGTCGTCCATGCCTTTTATAGAGTCCGACAAGCTCAAGGCGCTGGCCACCACCGGCAAAAGCCGCAATCCTGTTTTACCCAATGTTCCCAGCGTTGCCGAGACGTTGCCTGGCTACGAAGTCACCGGATGGTTCGCTCTTTTTGCCCCTCCAGGGCTGCCAGATTCAGTTCTCACCCCTCTCCAGGATGCCGTGCAGAAATCGTTGAAGACGCCGGCTTTCACCGACTTTCTCAGCCGCACCGGCTACGAGCCCGCGACCTCTACCGCGGATGCTTTGGAAACGCGCATCCGTAACGACCTTGACTATTGGGCGCCCGTCGTGAAACGCGCTGAAGTGACAGCAAATAGTAAATAGAGTGACGCTGCAAGAGTGGCTTCATGTCGTTGACCACCCGGATTATTTACTCATTGGATGAAAGGTTATGGACATTCCAGCAACATCCTTGTCTATCCCGGTATACGAGTTCATTGCTCATCAACTGAAGCAGCTCGGCATACAAAAGGTGTTTGGGTTAATGAGCGAGGATACCGCCCAGCTCGTCGCTGTTCTAGACGCTATTGGCATTCGTTTTTACAGTGCGCGACATGAGAATACGGCCATAGGGATGGCCGAAGGCCATGCCAGCTCGACGGGACAGTTATCGGTCGCCCTCATTGGAAGAGGCCCTGCCACGGCTAACGGATTGCATGCGGCCACCTACGCATCTCGCACCGGTTCGCGCGTCCTGCTTCTGATCGGCGACGCTCCATTGGGTCGCAAGCCCAATGGCACAGGCCCCGATACCAAGGAGTTCAAGAGTATTGACGTGCTACGGGCGGCGGGCCTGAGTGTTTTCAGTCCTACCAGCCCAGCGGCTATGCAAATGTGCCTGGCTGACGCTGCCTCGCATGCGAACCGTGGGACAACGGCGATACTACTGCTTCCAGTGGACATTCAAAAAGCCAATGTCAAAGTAGATACTTTGGATATTCAAATAGACAGTGCCAGATCCGACAAAGCGTCAACATCTCCTAGGGAATCTGCGCTCAACGCCGCCGCCGAACTGCTTTCCCGGGCTGAAAGGCCGCTTATTCTGGCGGGAAAAGGGGCTTGGCTTGCAGGAGCCAAACAGGCATTGGAAGCGCTGTCTGATCGAACGGGGGCCATTTTGTGCACGTCGCTCAAGGCGAAGGACATGTTCGCCGAACACCCTTTCCATGTAGGCCTGGCGGGGTCTTTTTCTTTTTCTGTTGGTCGACGTTTTTACGAGCAAGCTGACTGCATTATTGCTTTTGGTGCCGGGCTGAATCAACGCACGACCAGTTACGGAAAATCGTTCCCTTCGAATGTTCCTGTCATCCAGGTTGATAGTAATCGGGATCACATTGGAAAGTGGTTCGACGCCGATGTTGCCATTGTCGGCGATGCGCGCGAGGTCGCGGAACAACTGCTGGGGCGTCTTCCTGAACCTGGCGCGCGGGAACGCGGTTTTCACACCGCAGCGAATAGGCATCTCATTGCATCATTTGATCGGGCGTCTGATTTCACTGTTGCCCGTACCGCCCAGACCATGGATCCACGCGCGCTTGGCATCGAACTCAATAGAATTATGCTGAAGGAACGTCGGGTCGCCTACGATGCCGGAAATTTTCTCGGCATTCTCCCGTACATTGATGTTCCGTCACCACGGTGTCTGAAGAACTCCAGTGAGTTCGGGTCGATCGGCCTGGGATTTTCGACGGCAATGGGGTTTGCCGAGGGCAGCCGGGGAATACCGACCTACCTGTTCATTGGCGATGGAGGCTTGCTGATGACTCTTGGGGAACTGGATACAGTCGCCCGGGAGGGTATTCCTCTTGTTATTTTTGTCATGAATGATTGTGCGTATGGTGCGGAGACCCATTTCCTGCAACAGCACGACATGCCGGTAGCCAAATCCATTTTTGCGGATATCGATTTTGCCGATGTTGCAGCCCACTTCGGCATCGACACTGCAACGGTTAGATCTATCTCCGATCTTGCCGCAATTGCTGACAGTATTGCAAACCCGGAAGGCCCGATCCTGATCGATTGTAAAATCAACGGTCGGGTTGCGGCAGCTTTCACCGCCGAGCATCCATGACGTCGTGGCGAGCCGCGGGGGCCTGCCTGATAGAATCCTGCATTGCACTTAGTGCCCGACTATAGTCTCAGGTTTAAGCATGCCAAGCATACAAGACACCCTCAAAACACCTAAATCCGGTCCGCGCATCCGTCCGGTGCCAGCGGTCACGAGGGCAGTGGCTATCCTCAGGTTGCTTGGGCGCAGCAAGGAACCGATGAACGTCAAGTCCATATCTGACGAGCTCGATTTGGTGCCCAGTACCTGCCTGCACATCCTGCGTGCATTGACTTCCGATAAACTACTCAGCTTCGACCCTGCTTCAAAACGATACCGGCTGGGCGCCGGAATGCTTGCTCTAGCCCGGGGCGTGCTGGAGAACGATCATTTTGCCCATTCGGTGCAACCCGTTCTCGACAGGCTGGCGAAAACCTGGGCGGTGACGGCCATTGGGGTCGAGGTCGTCGATCTGAATCAAATGGTCGTCACGGCGCTTTCGCGGTCGGACCTGCCTTTTCGACTGCATGTGGATGTCGGCAGTCGCTTTCCTGGCCTGATTAGCGCCACCGGTCGCCTGGTTGCTGCGTTCAGCCAGTATTCGCAGCATGAAATCAAAGTTCAATTTGCTTCATTGCGCTGGCAGCAGCCCCTGAGCTTCGATGATTGGTGGCAGGAAGTCGAGACCGCAAGAAAGAATGGCTACAGCTTCGATCAGGGCAACTATATCGCTGGGATTACTTTGATTGCGGTGCCGGTACTCGACGCGCAAGGCCACATCACTCATACCATAGTCGCCGCCAGCATAGTCAATCAACTCTCTCCGGACGACTCCCAGTCACTGATCCAGGAACTGAAACAGCACGCAGGAAAACTCTCCCGCCAGCTATTTTCTTTGGAGTGAAGGCCATGACGGAATCAACTTGCACCGTGTCGAAGCCTTTAGATGAAAGCACCTGGCGCTCTCATGAACTGTCTGGTCTCCTGGGTGTGCTCGGACCGCTGCTCACAAGGCGTGATGGCGACCAATGGGCGTATGCGATTCGTGTGCGGGATGAGCACCTGAATCCGGCTCACGTCGTGCATGGCGGTACGATCACCGCCCTGATGGACCATGCGCTCAGCACGATCGCATGGGACAGGGCGGGTAAAAAGCCCTGCGTCACGGTACAGTTGAATGTGAATTTTCTTGGAGCATCGCGTTCCGGCCAACTCCTGGTAGCCCGCGGCAAAGTCAGCCACGAGGCCGGTTCGCTGATATTCCTCGATGGGACGTTGCATGCTGATGATAGTTTGGTGAGCACAGCACAAGCAATCATGAAGAGACTGGAAAAGCCCCATTGCCCGTCCGGCGCAGGCTGACGCCCAGTTTAGCCAGCCATTTCAATCCGGCGTCCGTATCGTTGCGCGGCTTGTATTCACAGCCAATCCAGCCCGTATAGCCCAGTGAATCGAGCGTTTCAAAGATTGCTTCATACCGGAGTTCGCCTTCATCGGGTTCGGCGCGACTGGGCACGGCGGCAATTTGTACGTGGCCGATGCGCGGCATGTGGTGGCGCAACCTGGTCAAGACGTCTCCTTCAGTGACGCCGACGTGATACACATCGAACATAAGCCGCAGGTTGGGCCGATCGACCGCATCCAGGATCACCTCGGCCTGGGACAGGTTGGAGTAAAAGTACCCTGGCTTGTCGCGTTGATTGATCGGTTCAAGCAGTAGCGTTACATCGTGAGCGGCAGCCTTATCGGCGGCACGTATCAGATTGCCGATAAATGTGTCGCGTGCGTGCGCTTCGTCGAAAGGTATTACTCCGGCAACGGCATGTATGGCTTGCGCACCGCTGGCCCGGCACCATGCTATTGATTGATCCACCGCCTGTTGAAAATCAACCTCGCGCCCGGGCAGCGCGCCCAGACCGAATTCGCCCTTTGTAGTATCGCCAGCGTAGGTATTGATGCCGAGCAAGGTCAATTCACGGGCCTTGCATAATTTGCGAACGTCGGCGGGATCGGTATCGTACGGCCAGTGAAGTTCGATCGCTTCGAATCCGGCGTCCGCGGCGGCGTCAATACGTTCCAGCAAGGGGCGGTCGGGCCATAGGAATCCCAGATTGGCGGAAAATTTCGGCATTTCAATGTCTTATTCAATGTTGTCGAGGCAAGGCGGTGATCAGTCAAGGTTGAATCACTGTTGTTGCACGTAGGCGCCGACCAATTGCGCACCGGTGCCCGCCGGCGCAAAGCCGAGCCTGAAGGCATGGCGGGTGTCTATCCGGGCCGGCCAGGTCTCCACAATGTCCTTGATGTCCGGGTCAGGTTTCCAATCGATGAGATTTGCGACGTCGGCGCCGGCCAGATTCCGCAACGTGTCGGCCATTTCACGGGGAGTGATGGTCAAACCGGGCAAATTAATGGGACGCCTGGCGGCTGCCCGTCCGGCTCGCCATTCGTCTGGCTGATCGTCGAGTTGTGCCGGCGACAACAGGAAGGCGTGAATCAGGGATTCGATGACGTGTCTGGGCGACGCCAGCCATAACGGAGTGTCCGGATCGATGGGGCAAATGGCGCGTTCCCCGGCCATAGGTTCGCGGATGATGCCGCTGGCGAAGCTCGAAGCGGCCCCATTGGGTTTGCCAGGGCGTACCGATACGGTGGGTATGCGCACGCACCGGCCGTCGATAAAGCCTTTGCGCGTGTAGTCGCTGACCAGCTGCTCGCCGATCAATTTCTGTGTGCCATAGGAAGATTGCGGTGCGGGCGGCGTGTTGTCATCCACCACATCGGGGAGGGTACCGCCATAGACAGCCAAGGAGCTGGAAAACAGAAACCGTGGCGGTGCGCTCAAGGAGCGTGCCGCATCGAGAAGCGCCCGCGTACCGTCAAGATTGACTCGCATGCCGAGATCAAAGTCGCGTTCTGCGGTGCCGCTGACGACAGCAGCAAGATGAACGATCCCGGAGATATCATCGTTTATGATGGACCGCCATTGCGCAGGCTCGGAAATGTCGGCGCACAGGTAGCGCAAGCGCGGATGGGTGTATACGCCGGCGGTCTGGTCTATTGCGATGATCTCATCGGGGTGTTCCGCAGGGCTTTCGGCTCCCGTCCGGGTCTCGGGCTGAAGGAAACGTTGTATCAGCATCTGGCCTAAAAAGCCGGATCCCCCGGTAACCAGGATTTTTTTCAATTTGGCTCCTTTTTATTGCAAGGTGGCGTCGAATAGAATTGTTGCCGGAACGGTATGACGAAGCGGCGCGATGTGGATAGATCACCAGACAGCCACAAGATAGCGCAAATCATCACATCGGACCAGTATGGATCCGGATTAAACCCAGTGTGTAGCGGAGAATGCAGAATGCAAGGTAAGTTGTTCATTGGTGGAAAGTGGTTGGCACCTCAGTCGGGCAAGACCATCGCGGTCATCGATCCCGGAACGGGTGAACAGTTTGGTGCGATCGCCGACGGCGGGGCGGGCGATATTGACCTGGCCGTGCAGGCAGCTCGTCGAGCACTCGCCGGCGAATGGGGACGTTTTACGGCTGTCGAGCGTGGGCGCGCCCTGATGCGCTTGGGCCAGAAGATCCTGGAGCATTATGATGAACTGGTGGAGCTTGAGTCCCGCGATTGTGGAAAACTCCTGGCGACCGCTCGCAACGACGTCAAGTTGCTGGCCCGTTACTTCGAGTTTTATGGTGGCGCCGCCGACAAAGTGCACGGCCAGGTCATTCCTTATCAAAACAATCATGCCGTTCGCGTAGTACGCCAACCTTTCGGCGTTTCCGGACACATCATCCCGTGGAATTATCCCGTGCAGATCATGGGCCGTTCTGTCGGTGCGGCGTTGGCGATGGGTAATGCCGCTGTCATCAAGCCGGCCGAAGATGCCAGTTTGTCCATCTTGCGCCTTGCCGACCTCGTCACGGAAGCGGGGCTGCCAGCCGGCGCCTTCAATGTGGTGCCTGGCTATGGAACAACGGCTGGCGCTGCGCTTATATCGCATCCGGGCGTGAACTTCGTGTCGTTCACCGGATCACCCCAAGTAGGCACCATTGTTCAGCAGGAAACGGCGCGCAATCACGTTAAGTGCGTGTTGGAGCTGGGCGGTAAATCGCCTCAACTGGTATTCGCCGATGCCAATCTGGATCGGGCCATTCCTGCAATCATCAATGGCATTATCCAGAACGCCGGCCAGACCTGCTCGGCCGGATCCCGTCTGTTGGTACAGCGTGAGGTCTACGACGAGGTGGTCTCCCGGGTGGCGGACCGCTTTGCCAAACTACGTACTGGTACGCAGAATCAGGAAGTGGACTGTGGTCCCATCATCAATGCGCGACAGCGGGATCGCGTACAGCGATTCATCGACGACGCTGTCAAGAGCGGCGCACGTATTGCCGCGCAGGGAGCGCTCGCAGCCGATTTGCCCGCTAGCGGTTTCTTTGTCGCCCCGACTTTTTTTGCCGATGTGCCGCGCGACCACCTTCTTGCCAAAGAAGAAGTCTTCGGTCCGGTGCTGACAGCAATGCCCTTCAAAGACGAAGCGGATGCCATCGCTCTGGCCAATGATACCGACTACGGGTTGGCGGCGGGAATATGGACAGAAAACGGCGGGCGCCAGCTACGTATCGCAGAAGGCATCAATAGCGGACAAGTCTATATCAACTGCTACGGAGCCGGCGGTGGGGTGGAACTGCCTTTCGGGGGCTTTGGCAAAAGCGGACATGGGCGCGAGAAAGGGTTCATGGCACTGGAGGAAATGAGCCTTACCAAGACCATAGTCCATAACTTTGAACCCTAGTCACACCTAGGGATAACTATATGTTTCCAGGCTTGTTTAATTTCGGTGATTCGCCATAATTATGAATTATCAGTTAAGCAACCTGGAGTCTCCGCATTGACCCGACGCATAGTCCAGCAGGTGCTGTATCTCGAAGTGGCGGACCGTCTGCGCGCCATGATCCAGTCTGGCGAACTGATATCAGGGGTCTGGATCGACGAAATGCGGCTAAGCAAAGAACTCGGCATCTCGCGTACGCCGTTGCGTGAGGCGCTGAAAGTGCTGGTCAATGAAGGTCTTATCCGCCTCGAGCCGCGCCGGGGCTGTTTCGTGAACGAATTGTCGGCCCGGGACCTGGACGATATATTTCCATTGATGGCCATGCTTGAAGGGCGCTGCGCCTACGAAGCGGCACGCAAGGTGAGCGATGATGATCTCAAGCGCCTCGAACCTTTGCATGAGCAGTTGCAGCAGCATGCCGCAGCGGTGGACACCGACCAGTATTACGCAACCAATGCCTTGATTCACGAGGCCATCCAGGCGCTCGCGGATAATCACTGGCTATCGGATCTGGTCGATAATCTGCGGCACGTGCTCAGCCTCTCCCGGCACAAAAGCCTGACCTGGCCGGGCCGCGTTCAAGCTTCCTGCGCCGAACATCTGGCAATCTTCGAGGCACTCAAGGCACGTGACCCCGAGAACGCCGAGGCGTTGACGCGCAAGCATCTCCTCAATCAACTGCACGCGCTTCATGCCCTGGATGAACAGGCCCAGCGTTCGTCGAATTCAGAACTTGCATTGCAACCCAGTACTCAGGAGGCTAATTCATGACGGTTACGGACACAGAAAAAGCGGTGGTTGTAAGCAAAGCGGCAGAACTGGCGACGGCAAGCAAAGAAGCACAGGGGCTGGTGGCTCGCCTCGGCCGTTGGCTGGACCGCGATCGCGGTCCGTTGGCGGCGGAGACGGCAACCTTGTTTACAGCCCGCATGACCGACGTGGCAGCCAATCGGCTCGCCAAGCAATGGAGTCTGCGCTACGCTGCGGCGGACGGCAAAGAGCGTCGTGTGCTGTTGGCGGCGCTTGCTCAGGCCAGCGCCGGCCTCGAGCCGCGCGGCGACCAGGGTCTGCGGTTGTTCCGCCGTTTGTATGCCCAGGCCGACAGCCTGCATTTGCTGGTGGATCTACGCGCCGACATATTGCGCTGGCGCAACCAGGTGGCGGGCCTGACGGTGCTGGAGCGCGAACTCGAAGGTCTGCTCAACAGCTGGTTTGACGTTGGCATGCTGGAACTTCGTCCCATTACCTGGGATTCGCCCGCCTCATTGTTGGAAAAACTCATCCAGTACGAAGCCGTCCATGAAATCCGGTCATGGGAAGAGCTGCGCCACCGGGTGGCAGATCATCGCCGCTGCTATGCCTTCTTTCATCCGCGCATGAACGATGTACCGCTGATATTCGTCGAGGTTGCGTTTGCCGCGCAAATGGCTGATAACGTACAGGTCTTGCTCGACCCCAAGGTGGCAGCACCTGACCTCAATAAAGCAAAATGGGCCATCTTTTATTCCATTTCCAATACGCAACCTGGCCTCCGCGGCATTAGCTTCGGCAACTTTCTGCTCAAGCGGGTCATCGACCAGTTGCTTATTGAACTTCCCAAGCTGAAGTCGTTCGCCACGCTCTCGCCAATGCCGGGCTTCGTCGATTGGCTGGCCAAGCAGGATGGCAAAGCCATGCAAGAGCTGTTGCACGACAAGGTCGATAAGCAGCAGGCGCAAAATGACGCCTCTGCGGGACAGAAGTGGGTCGAGCGGTTGCAGGCAGCGGCCGGCGGCAAGGTTTCCGAAGCGGTGCAGCGCACCGGAGTGCGCCTTGCTGTGCTCTACTTGAAAAGCATGAAGAACGGCCAACCTATCGATGCGGTGGCGCGTTTTCATCTGGGCAATGGCGCTCGCATCGAACGGGTCAATTGGGCCGCTGACTGCTCGACGAAAGGTATGGCGCAGTCTTGCGGCATCATGGTCAACTATCTCTACGATCTAGAGCAACTCGACGATAATCTTGCGCTTCTGGCGGCGGGCAAGCCAAAAATGGGACTTAATCTGCGATGGCTATAGCCGAGGCTGGAAGCAGCGTAGGTGCGGGCAAGGTCATTCTTGGCTACGAAGGCCCCATAGCCCTGGTGACGCTTAGCCACCCGGGGCGCCTGAACGCCATCAGCGTTTCGATGTGGCAGTCCCTGGCCGGGGTATTTGCGGAACTCTCTGCCGATGACGCGCTGCGTTGCGTGGTGCTGCGTGGCGAAGACGGAAACTTTGCGGCGGGTGCGGATATCAGCGAATTCCCGCACGAGCGCAGCGATCTGTCCAGTGTCATGAATTACCATCGTCGCATACTTGCGCCTGCGCTGGAGTCCATCGGTTCATGCCTGCATCCGGTGATCGCGCAGATAGAAGGCGTTTGCGTGGGGGGCGGCCTTGAAATTGCCAGCCAATGCGACCTGCGTGTCGCCGGTGCAACGTCACGGTTCGGTGTTCCGATCAACCGCCTGGGTTTCCCCATGGCGCCTGACGAAATGCGCGGCTTGCTCGCACTGGTCGGAAAAGCCACCACGCTCGAAATTCTTCTGGAAGGGCGCGTCTTCGGTGCGGCCGAAGCCATGTCCAAGGGACTGCTGACGCGCGTGCTGCCCGATGCCGACGTGGCGGGCGATGTCATGCAACTGGCGAGACGCCTCGCCAGCGGCGCACCTATGGCGGCCCGTATCAACAAGCAGACAGTAGCGCGGCTGAGTCCGCAAGCTCAGGCACTTACCGAGGCTGAGTTGCTCTCATTTTTCAAGTACGCCGAAAGCCACGACCACCGCGAAGGTGTTAGGGCATTTCTGGCCGGCCAGGTGCCGGCATTCTCAGGAGATTGATTTGGAAGGCAATGCCAATTTATATGCTTTGCTGGCGGCGGGCTTTCCAGCTGACCGCGCCGCAGTGGCCATCGAAACGCCGACTCGCTTCTACACGTGGAACGACGTAGAAGAAATCAGCGGCCGATTCGCGAATTTGTTGCAGGCGCTTGAGCTGCCTGCGGGTTCGCGCATTGCCGTCCAGGTCGAGAAGTCGCCTGAAGCCCTGATGCTGTATCTCGCCAGTGTGCGGGCGGGCCTGGTGTACCTGCCATTGAATACTGCGTATCGGGAATCGGAAGTCGAGTATTTCCTCACCGATGCCGAGCCCGCCGTGGTGGTGTGCGATAGCGCCAATCAGGAGTGGGTAGGACGCCTGGCCGAAAAAACCGGCATCGCGAATGTCTATACCTTGGATAGCGACGGAACCGGTAGCCTCGCGCTGGCAGCGGCCAGCCAGCCCGGCGAATTTGTCAACGTGCGCAGCCTTCCCGATGACCTCGCCGCTATCCTGTATACATCGGGCACCACGGGACGCAGCAAGGGCGCCATGCTATCGCATCGCAATCTCTCGTCCAATGCCGAAGTCCTGCACAAGTATTGGGGCTGGCGACCCGACGATGTGTTATTGCACATGCTGCCCATTTTCCATGTGCATGGTTTGTTCGTCGCTTCACATGGCGCCCTACTGGCGGGTGCGCGCATGATCTGGCTGCCCAGGCTCGATATCGAGCAGGCATTGCACTACATTCCGCGTAGCACCGTGATGATGGGCGTGCCCACATATTATGTCCGGCTGCTCGCCGACCGGCGATTCACGCGTGAATTGTGCGCGAACATGCGCTTGTTCATATCCGGCTCCGCCCCGTTGCTGAAGGAAACCTTCGACGAATTCAAGGCGCGTATCGGCCAGCCCATACTCGAGCGTTACGGCATGAGCGAAACCGTCATGCTGACATCCAATCCGTACGACGCTACGCTCGGCGAACGAATCGGAGGAACCGTAGGACAGCCGTTGCCGGGTGTCATGGTCCGCGTGGTTGACGATGCCGGAAAGGAACTGGGCGAGGGCGAAATTGGCAACGTGCAGGTGCGCGGCCCCAACGTGTTTTCAGGTTACTGGCGGATGCCGGAAAAAACCCGCGAAGAGTTCACCGCTGACGGCTGGTTTCGCACAGGCGACGTCGGACGCTGGGGGGGCGACTCTGCTCCGGCAAACTACTTGTCGATCGTCGGGCGCAGCAAAGACCTCATCATATCGGGCGGTTTCAATGTCTACCCCAAGGAAATAGAACTGCTCATCGACGATATCCCGGGCGTTGACGAGTCAGCGGTCATTGGTCTCGCCCATCCGGATTTCGGCGAGGCGGTCGTGGCTGTCGTGGTGCCCAAAGCGGGCGTCAAGCTGGACGCTGATGCGATGATGGCAGACTTGAAATCGCGCTTGGCCAACTTCAAGGTGCCCAAGCGCATTTATTTCACCGATCAACTGCCCCGCAACACCATGGGCAAAGTGCAGAAAAACGTGCTGCGGGATCAGTACGCCTAACCTCCCGGCCAGGCCATGGAGGACTTGTTTCAAGAGCTGGGCTCTCCCGCGCATCAAGCGCGGGGGTTTATTCATTCAAACAGAAAGACAAGCTTACCGATAAGAAATCGGAAGAGGAGACATCATGAAGAAGAAAGTCATTTATTCGACAGTTGCTGCCTTATCGGCACTGGCCATCGCTGGTACCGCGCACGCGGCATGGCCTGACCGGGCCATTACGATTGTCGTGCCATTTCCCGCAGGCGGGGGAACCGACACGTTCGCACGGCCGCTGGCGCAGCAACTGTCTGAACAGTTGGGGCAAAGTGTCGTCGTTGACAACAGGGGCGGCGCGGGCGGCACATTGGGCGCGGGAGTCGCATCGCGGGCGGCGCCGGATGGCTATACCTTTTTCATGGGCGGCGCCCATCACGTGGTCGCGCCGTCGATCTACAAGAAACTCAGCTACGACATCCAGAAGGATTTCGAACCTGTCGCCATGCTTGCGCAACCTCCGCAAGTAATCGTCGTGAATCCCACCAAGCTTCCTGTGAAGACGGTCAAAGAACTGATTGATCACGCCAAAGCGAATCCGGGCAGCGTGAATTTCGGTTCGGCGGGCGTGGGCAGCACGCATCACCTGGCCGGTGAGCTGTTTGCCCTGAAGAGCGGCGTCGAATTGACCCACGTGCCCTACCAGGGAGCAGGCCCGATGCTGACTGGCCTGATCACCGGTCAGGTGGATCTTGCTTTCGACGGGCTGGGTTCGTCAGCCTCGCATATCCGCGCCGGGACGATACGCCCACTCGCCGTAGCCGCAGCCAAGCGGTCGCCTTCGCTGCCAGACGTCCCCACGGTGGCAGAAGCCGGCATTCCCGGCTATGAAGTGTCGACGTGGTACGCCATGTGGGCGCCCAAAGGCACTCCGCAGGATGTCGTGACCAAAATGGCTTCCGAGATCACCAAGGCGTTGAACTCGGCGAAGGTCAAGGAACTCTGGCTAAGCAACGGCAGTGCCACACCGAATCTTACCGGTGCGGATTTCGGTAAGTTTGTTGACAGTGAAATCGTCCGCTGGGCCGGGGTGGTCAAGGAATCAGGCGTAGAGAAGCAGTAATAGTAAGGCAGTAAGGCGTCGATACGGTTGCCGCCCGTATCGACGCCTAGAGGTACGGACTGGCCAGCCAGATTATCCTGTTGCGCAGGCGTTTCCGAAACGGAATCGCGGCCAATGCTTCCAGGGTTACGGCATCGGAATCCCCGATTTCCTTGTCGATCATGCTTTCGATCTCACCTGCGGTATCGTGGCCGTAGATCTCCATATCCAGTTCGAAATTTAGTCGAAGGCTGCGCGGATCCATGTTCGATGAACCAACATAAGACCAATAACCATCGATCGTGATGAGCTTGGAATGGTTGAAGTTGCCATTGCAGCGCCATACACGGCACCCGCTGCGTATCACTTGATCGAGCTGCGCCGTCATCGCATAGTTGACCAGTCTCAGGTTATTGCGCCCCGGAATCACGATATCGACGACTATGCCTCGACGGGCCGCCGTATTGATGGCTCCCAATAGTATCTGGTCCGGCAGGAAGTAGGGCGACTGTATGCGTATGTGTCTCTGGGCCACCGCGAACGCACCGAGCAGCATGTTGTGGGTTCCTACGATATAGCGGTCAGGTCCGGAACGGATGCAGCGCGCTGGCACGCCCGGTCCCGTTTGTGGCCATGTCTCGCCATACCAGGTTTCGTACTCCAGCACTTCCTTCGTGGTGAATTTCCAATCTTGCGCAAATACCACCATCAACTGCAAGACAACTGGACCTTCCACCTGGAAATGCGTGTCTCCTGTCGTCTCGGAGCCCGCCATTTCTGTAACGAAGCCGGCGCGGATATTCATGCCGCCAGTAAAGCCAATGCGACCGTCCACGACGAGGATCTTCCGATGGCTTCTCAAATTGGCATAAGGCATGCGCAGGAAGCCCATCGGATTGGTCATGAACAGTGCACAAGGGATGCGCCGTTTGCGTAGCAGCCGAATGATGGGAGGGCGGGAATATTTGGAACCGATGGCATCGATCAGAATCCGTATTTCGACACCGCGTTCACGGGCTCGGACCAAAGCCTCCACTATCTTGCGACCTTCACTGTCATCATCGAAAATATAGGTCTGGAGCGCGATGGATTTTTGCGCGCCATCAATGGCCGCAAGCATGGCGGGATAGGCCTGGTCACCGCCTTTCAATGTCTGGATATGGTTGCCGGCAAGAAGTGAAAAGTGGCTGACCCGATCGCCCAGCACTTTAAGCGAGTGGAATTGGGCGGCCGCTATCCTGCTCACATCGGCCAGCGGCAGCGTCGGCATGTGCGAGTAGTCTTTTTCAGTCTTATTGCGCTGATCCGAGATATGGTCCTGGCGGATCCGATTGACGCCTGCAATGAGGTAGACCAGGGGTCCCAGCAAGGGGGACATCAAAATCACACCGACCCAGCCGATTGCGGCCCGGACATCGTTCTTGGTCATGGCGGCATGTATGGCGGCCGAACCGCCCACGGCGAGGCTTAAAGCAAATGCGAGATGCGGCCAATATTCCTGGAACGCGGACTGCAATGTAGCCATATTCAACGCCATATCAGAATTATTTCCAAGACCGTCCCGTCGCGTCCGATTCGCTCATCATGCACGGTGCCAGATCTTTGCCGCCAGTATATAGAAGATAAAAATGCTCAGGATTCCGACGAACCGGGCCGCTTATGCAAGCTTTCGTACCAGGTGGGATTGGGTGCATCCTGATGCGCGTATTGCTGCGCGCGCGAGGGTGCGCGCCACACGCCGCCGCCGATCCCTAACTGCGGGGGCACGCTATACCAGAACCATTTTCCGTCCTCATCTTGCGCTGCCCAGTTCCATCCGGGCGGCGCGAGTGACCAGTCGAGAGTTTGCTTCGGTGTGGGCATGGTGCAATGATACGCGGTCAACGCAACGAAGGGCGTGAAAAAGCCCCGACGCCAGAAGCGAGGGGGCTATATCGTTCCAAAGCCAGTACCTTCAATTCAATTTCCATATTAGAAGAAATTGCCGAATTCTGGCTTTATGACATATAAAACTGTTGGGGTGACCGATGGGGCTCGAACCCACGACAACCGGAATCACAATCCGGGACTCTACCAACTGAGCTACGGCCACCACTGTAAAGCTGCCTTTAACGAAAAAGTATAACACTTTTGAATTCATGGCTTGCTTTGCAAGAGAACGAGATTCTAGCATGAGTTTGGGACGGCGCTTGGTGACTTTTCTGCATGTTTATAAAAGAGCAACTACAGGTAACGGAGCAGGGTCACCGTGACAGTCTGAAACGTTTGATGCTTGCGATGGATTCGCTTTCATCTACGATAGGTACTCAGTAATCTTCATAAAAGGATTTGACTGCCATGAAAACATCAAGCAAGACATTACTGCTCGCAGCCCTGATCGCTGTTCCTTTTACTGCGGCGCAGGCCGCTGACGAAGCCTGGATACGGGCGCAGAAGATCGATATCCAGCCTACCCTTAAGATTACCGAAACCGAGATCCCCGCCGATTCGTCTGCGACGTCGGCAACGCCACCGACCAGCTCGATGCCGGACAGCACCGGTACGCAGGCGCCACCGTCGACGTATCAGCCGCCCATGCCGCCTTCAACCTCGCCTTCGTCGCCGGGCGTCTATGCTCCCGCGGCGCCTTCTCCTTCAACGACGCCTTCCCAGGAACGCACCCCCGGGTATATCACCCCGGGCGTCAATTCCGGGGCCGGGGTGCAGCGTCAGTAAGCGCTAGAGCGATGTCGCGCTGAACGTATCGCACTGCGCGGTGTCGCCGCTACTGAAGCCGCGACGGAACCAGTTCACACGTTGCGCAGATGTGCCGTGGGTAAATGAGTCGGGTACGATTTGACCCTGCGAACGTTGTTGCAAGCGATCGTCCCCAATGGCGCTGGCGGCATTCAGGGCTTCCTCGATGTCGCCTTCCTCTAGGGTATTGCGCTGGCTGTCGGAATGATTTGCCCACACACCGGCGAAGCAGTCGGCCTGCAATTCCACCTTGACCGATAACTGGTTTGCCGCCGTGGCGTTCCCGCGTTGGCGAAGCTGCGCCACCTGATCGGTCACGCCGAGCATGTGTTGCACGTGGTGTGCGACTTCATGGGCGATGACATAGGCTTGCGCAAAATCGCCGGGCGATTGCAGTTCTTGCGCCATCTGCTGGAAGAAGGACAGGTCGAGATATACCTTGCTGTCCCCCGGACAGTAGAAAGGCCCCATCGCAGACTGGCCCGTTCCGCAAGCGGTAGGCGTGGCGCCATTGAACAACACAAGCTTGGGTTGTTGGTAATTGCCCCAACCTTTCTGTTGGAATACGGTAGACCAGGCATCTTCGGTGTCGGCCAATATTTTGGATACGAAAAGCGTTTCCGCCGTAGGAGCAGCAGGAGTGCCGGATGCGGGGCTCTGGGTTTCGGCGTCTCCGCCTATCGTTTGCAATACGACATTCGGATCGACCCCGAAATAGACTGCGACAAGTGCCAGCACGATGGTGCCTATGCCGATTTTTCCGCGACCTCCCATAGACATCCGTCTGCCCCGGCGGTCTTCGACGTTCTGGCTTTCCCGCGAATTGTCCAGGCGCATGGTGATTCCTTATTCGGCATCGGTTATAAGAAGATAGATGCAACGTTCAGTGCTTCGAGTAAGCTCGATTCTATTGCCTATGGCGAGACCGAACCGTAAACTCAACCTTCAAGAATGTTAGGATACGTTAAATGGCTCAATTATTCGTCGTACATCCCGAGAACCCCCAAATACGCTTGCTCAAGCAAGCGGCCGAGCTCCTGGCCGACGGCGGCCTGGTCGCGGTGCCGACCGATTCCAGCTATGCCGTGGTTGCACGGCTCGACGACAAAGCCGCGGCGGACGCCCTGCGGCGCCTGCGCGGGCTTGACGACCGGCATCATCTTACTTTGCTATGCCGCGATCTTGCCGAAATCGGCCATTTCGCACGCGTTGACAACCAACAGTATCGGTTGCTCAAGATGGCCACCCCGGGTCCCTGGACCTTCATCCTTGAAGCCACCCGCGAAGTTCCACGGCGGGTGTCCCACCCGTCGCGCAAGACAATAGGCATACGGGTTCCGAACCATCGCGTAACGCTTGCGCTCATCGAGGCAGCAGGTTCGCCGCTGATGTCGACGACACTTATTCCGCAGGACGAGGACGACCCCTTGAACGATGCACATATCATTTTCGAGCGTTATGGGAATCAGCTTTCGGCGGTGATCGACGGTGGCGCCTGCCCACTGCAGCCAACGACAGTCATCGACCTTACTTCGGCCACGCCCGAAATCGTACGGCGGGGGCAGGGCGATCTTTCCGCTCTGGGATTGGCCTAAATCAAAAAGTTGCCCGCTCCTGCCCGAGTATCACCCGGTGCGCTGACTGTGAATGGCGTGCCTACCAGCGGAAATACATGGAATCCCTGATACAGACTATTACTGTTTATGCGCTGCCTGTCCTGTTTGGGATCACGTTGCATGAAGCTTCACACGGCTATGTTGCGCGGATGTTCGGCGATCCCACGGCATGGCAGGCCGGTCGGGTAAGCTTGAATCCAATCCGGCATATCGATTTTATCGGCACTATCGTTGTTCCGCTGGTGCTATTGTTCAGCAGCAAACTGATGGGTGGGGCCGGCTTGTTGTTTGGCTGGGCCAAGCCGGTGCCGGTTGACTGGAGTCGCCTGCGCCGCCCCAAGCGTGATATGTTGTGGGTGGCCCTGGCCGGTCCCGCGTCGAACCTCGTAATGGCCATCATCTGGGCAATCAGCCTGCGCATCCTGGCCGAAACCGGTTCGACGGCCGACAATTTCTGGGTGAAGATGACCATTGCCGGCATACAGGTCAACCTGGTTCTCATGGCCCTGAATCTGCTGCCATTGCCACCGCTGGACGGAGGACGTATTGTATTCAGCCTGTTGCCCAGTCGCATGGCATGGTACTACTCTAAGGTCGAGCCGTACGGTCTCTTGATCCTAATCGTGCTGATGTTCACCGGGGTGTTATGGATTCTGCTGCAACCTTTATTAGCACTTGGCCAGGGAATTGTTAATTGGTTCTTATGATTTGCGTTGCTTATCCGGTAAACTTGCGAGTTAATTCGGCAAGTTCACCGTTTTGGTGAGTTCCAGGAGACTCTTCGTATTATGGCAAGCACGGATTCCGCGACAGCGATCCTTCAGGGCAGCATGGTGGCCCTGGTTACACCCATGCATCCCGATGGCAGCCTCGATTTCGATGCCTACCGCATGCGGACCAGGGAACCGATGGCTTGGTCGTCGTGGGTACCTCGGGCGAATCGCCCACGGTCAGCGTCGATGAACATGCCGAACTCATCAAGGTTGCTGTCGAGCATGCGGCGGGACGGTTTCCTGTCATCGCTGGTGTGGGCGGCAACTCCACAACCGAAGCCATCGAACTTTCTCGACACGCCAAGGCGGTCGGGGCCGACGCGGGCTTGTCAGTGGTGCCTTACTACAACAAGCCCAGTCAGGAAGGACTGTATCAACATTTTCGCACCATTGCCGAAGCTGTCGACCTGCCTTCGGTTCTGTACAACGTGCCGGGCCGCACGGTTGCCGATATGTCCAACGACACCATACTGCGACTGGCACAGGTGCCAGGAATCATCGGCGTCAAGGATGCCACTGGCGATATCGCCCGCGGGGCCTTGCTGGTACGCGACGCGCCTGCCAATTTCACTGTTGTCAGCGGCGACGACGCCACGGCTGCGGCATTGATGCTGCTGGGCGGGCGCGGCAACATTTCTGTCACGGCGAACGTGGCGCCCAAGCTCATGCACGAATTATGCATGGCAGCCATCGATGGCAATGTCGCACTGACCCGGCAACTCAATGGCCTCCTGGGAAACTTGAACAAAATTCTTTTTGTCGAAGCCAATCCTATTCCGGTCAAATGGGCGGTCGCCGAAATGGGACTATCCAAGCTTGGCTATCGCTTACCCTTAACCTCCCTGCACGAGCAGTATCACAGTGCGGTGCGCAACTCGTTAAAAGAAGTGGGCTTGATCTAAATGATAAATATGCGTATGAACAAACGCTGCGCCGGCATGACGCTGGGGCTGGGCGTGCTGCTGTTGTCGGGGTGTTCCACTTGGAACCAGATGACGGGCAGCGAAGAATCTGTCGATTACAAAAGCACTGTTGCTGGTGATCCCCTGAGCATCCCACCCGACCTCACCCAGGCAAACCGCGACGCGCATTTCCGCGCGCCCGAAGGCACGGCCACCTTGAGCGAATACCGGCAAAGCCAGCAGGCGCAGCAAACCAGCGGCGCGGCCGACCGCATCCTGCCTTCCACCAGCGGCGTCAGCGTCATGCGTGACGGTGATCTACGTTGGCTGGTCGTCGAAAAGCCAGCTGAAGAGGTCTATCCGAAGATCATCGATTTCTGGGGCGAGCAAGGCTTCACCATTCATTCGCAAGATCCCCGGGCCGGCTTGATGGAGACCGATTGGGCCGAAAACCGTGCCAAGATTCCCGAGGGCTGGATTCGCAGCGCGCTGGGCGCCGTCATCGACCAGGTCTTCGACAGCGGCGAGCGCGAGCGTTTTCGCACGCGGGTCGAACGCGTCAATGGCAAGACCGAAGTTTATATCAGCCACCAGCAAATGGTCGAAACGCCGACGCCCGACGGTGCCGCCTTCAAGTGGGTATTCGGCAAGGAAGATCCAGGCCTGAATGCCGCAATGCTGGCACGCCTCATGGTGTTCCTGGGGACTGATGTTCAAAGTGCTCAGAACATGGTTGCACAGGCCGAGAAAGACGTCGGCCAGACGCAGATCCAGCAAACGACCGACGGGCAGGCAGCCATCATGCTGGGCGAGCCTTTCGATCGAGCATGGCGTCGCGTTGGCGTCGCAATCGACTCGGCGGGATTTGCCGTCGATGACCGTGACCGTTCCGCTGGCGACTATTTCATTCGTTACCTGGATAGCGACTCAGGCGAAAAAATCGAGCAGCCCAATATCATCGGGCGCCTGTTTGGTGGCAAGAATACGGCGGCGGCAACACCATTCCGCATCCACGTGGCCGAGCAAGGTTCAAGCTCCGTCGTCACCGTGCTCGATCAGAACGGCCAAGTCCAGAACACCGACACGGCCAAGCGCATTATTGGGGTGTTGTCGTCCAACATGACAGCCCAGTAGGGCTTCAGGTACTGATGCTGGCGCCAAACCAATGAAGTTTTGGTGCCAGCGCAGTGACCTCGCCTATCAATAGCAGTGATGGCGACTTGAACGCATGTTGCCTAGCCTGCGCAGTCAGATCTTCCAGTTTTCCATGCAGCACGCGCTGATCCCGGCGCGTGCCGTTTTCGATCAGGGCAAATGGCGTGTCGGGCGACCGGCCATGGGCTATCAATTGCCCGGGAAGCCAGTCCAGCTGGCTGACCCCCATGTAAAACGCAAGCGTCTGGTTGGCCTGGGCGAGTGATGCCCAGTCTTCCGCCGTGGTATCCCTGCTGAACTGCGCAGTGGTCAGCCGCAGGGATTGCGCGTGATCGCGGTGTGTCAAAGGTATGCCCGCGTACGCAGCGCAGGCCATTGCGGCAGTGATGCCCGGTATGACTTCGTAGGCAATGTCGTGGCTGCGCAAGTACTCGAGCTCTTCGCCGCCCCGCCCGAATACGAAGGCGTCGCCGCCTTTGAGCCTGACCACATACTGGCCGGCATCGGCATGTTCCCGCATGAGTTCGTGGATCCGCTCCTGGGTGGCATTATGGTCTTCCCCCGGAATTTTACCTACGCTGATTTGCGTGGCATCCCGGCGCGCAAGCTCGCGGATCTCGTCGCTGACCAGGCGGTCGTAGAGGATGATGTCGGCTTCATTCAGTGCGCGCAAGGCGCTCAGTGTAAGTAGACCGGGATCTCCGGGACCCGCACCCACCAGCACGACTTTGCCTTTGGTTGGTCCGTCCTGGTGTTGCAGCTTTTCTATCAAGGCCTGCTCGGCGGCTTGTGGTTGTTGCTTGCGCAATGCTGCTGCCACCGGTCCGTCCAGCAGCCAGTCGTAGTATTCGCGTCGACGCCGCATATCGGGAAGCGCCAGGCGTATGGCTGGGCGGTGGCGGGCAGCCAGGGTAACCAGCGTTCCGAGCGAATGATCGAATAGGGATTCTATGCGTTCGCGCACCCGTCGGGCCAGTACCGGCGCATATCCCGCTGACGAGATGGCAATCATCAGGGGCGACCGGTCGACAATGGAAGGCACCTGGAAAGTGGAAAGGACCGGATCGTCGACAACGTTGATAAACAACCGTTTTTCCTGGGCCAGGGCAGCGATGCGCCGATTTGTGTCGCGGTCGTCGGTGGCCGCGATAAGCAGCCAGATGTTCTCGAGCCATTCGGGTTGGAAGGGCTGGGCCAGGTAGCTTATTGTGCCCCGCTCATGCAGTTGCTGAAGTTCTGGCGTGATCGCGGGTGACCCAACGGTGACTAATGCGCCGGAGGCCAGCAGGCTTCTTACTTTTCGTTCTGCGACGGTCCCGCCGCCCACTACCAGTACACGCCGGCCCTTGAGGTCGGCAAACAAAGGAAATAATCTCATCAGGCTCAGGTTACGGCATTCAGGACGATAGGGGTAAGCCGTTGCGTAGGAGCTGGAATTACCTTGCTGCGTACGAGAAAATCGCCGAATTTTTCATTGATTTCGCGGTCTTTCGCATACGCCTCGAACAAGGTGTCAAGCGTGCTCAATATCTCGGGCTCGGCGATGTTCTCACGATACACGATGTTCAGGCGTTCGCCGATGAAATCGGCCCCCAGCCGCAAGTCGTAGCGCCCCAGCGCGCGACCGATCAAGGCGATTTCCCCAAGATAGGGACGGGCGCAGCCATTGGGGCAACCGGTGATGCGCAGCAGAATGGGCGCTTCTTCCAGTCCATGGGTAACCAGAAGCGCTTCGAGTTTCGATAACAGTTCCGGCGCGTAGCGTTCACTTTCAGCCATGGCGAGCCCACAGGTAGGCAGAGCGACGCACGAAATGTGGTGGCGTCGGATTCCGCTCTGGCGCAGATAGCCATCCAAGCCGTACTGGGCAACCAGCTCGTCTATCGTCGCGCGGTCCTGTTGAGCGACGTCGGCGATGACAAGATTCTGATTGCAGGTCAGACGGAATTGACCCTTGTGTATTTTTGAGATTTCACGCACACCAGTCTGTAATTGGTGGTCGTCGTTGTCCCAGAGGCGGCCGGACTCAATGTAGAGGCCAAGATGCCATTTTCCATCCTCTCCTTTGGACCAGCCGTAGCGGTCCCCGTTCTGGTCGAACTGGTAGGAGCGCACCGGCTGCAAGCTGAACCCGATACGCGCTTCCAGCTGGGATTTGAACCAGTCCAGGCCGCGGTGGTCGATGGTGTATTTAAGCCGTGCATATTGACGTTCAGCGCGATTTCCGTAGTCGCGCTGCAAAGTGACCACGCCTTCGGCCACGGCGATCAGTTGTTCCGGCGGCACAAAGCCGATCAGGCTGCCCAGGCGCGCATAGGTCGTGTCGTCACCATGGCTGGCGCCCATTCCGCCGCCTATGGCCACGTTGAAGCCGAGCAGCTTGCCATCTTCGATAATGGCAATGAGGCCGAGGTCTTGCGCAAAGACGTCGACATCATTGGTGGGCGGTATGGCAATACCCATCTTGAATTTGCGCGGAAGATAGGTGTCGCCGTAGATAGGTTCTTCTTCGGGTTCGTCGGTAATCTTCTCGCCGTCCAGCCATATCTCGTGATAGGCGCGGGTACGCGGTATGAAGTGGTCCGACAGCTTCTGGGTCCATTCCTGCACCAACTGGTGCTGGCTGGACAGTTGCGGGTTCACTGAACTCACGACCTGTCGGTTCACGTCTCCACAGGCGGCGATCGTGGTCGCCATGGCGTCATGGATGGCCTGCATGCTAGGCTTCAGATTAGCCTTGATGACGCCGTGCCACTGGAAGGTCTGCCTGGTGGTGATGCGCAGACCGCGGCTGCAATAGTTGCGCGCCAGATCGTCGAACGCCAGCCATTGGGCAGGAGTGATCACGCCACCCGGCAGGCGTGCGCGGATCATGAAGGAATACGCGGGCTCGAGCTTCTGTTTGCGCCGCTCGTCCCGGATATCGCGATCGTCCTGCTGGTAGCTGCCGTGGAACTTCAACAGCTTGTTGTCGTCGTCGCTGATGGCACCGGTGACCGGGTCATTCAAGCCTTCTTCGATCGTGCCGCGCAAATGACGACTAACGGCTTTGACCTGTTCCAGGTGCGAAAGGGTGTTGCTCATGAAAATCCTGTTTAGTAAACGTCGCGGGCATAACGGCCTTGCGCCGCCAGATCGTCCAGCCATTGCCTGGCCTGCGATTCGTCCAGTCCGCCTTCGTTCCGGGCAATGTGAAGCAAGGCTTGATGAACGTCCCGGGCCATCCGGGTCGCATCGCCGCATACGTAAATGTGCGCGCCACCTTGGATCCACTCATACAAGTCCGTGGCGCGATCCAGCAGTTTGTGCTGGACATAGATTTTTTCCGACTGGTCGCGGGAAAACGCCAGGTCGAGGCGGTGGAGATCGCCATCCTGCAGAGCGCGTTGCCACTCTGTCTGATAGAGGAAGTCGGACGCGAAATGCGGATTGCCGAAGAACAGCCAATTACGACCGCTTGTTCTGTTGGCGCTGCGCTCCTGCACAAAAGCGCGAAACGGTGCGATGCCGGTACCTGGGCCGATCATGATGACATCGCGGGATGCGTCCGCAGGCAACCGGAAACGTGGGTTCTCTTCAATGAAGATCGGTAGCGTGTCGCCTTCGCCAAGTTCGCTAAGGTACCGGGAGGCGACACCCCAGCGGCTTTCGCCCTGGTGTTCATACTTCACATGCGCCAGCGTGAGGTGAACTTCTTCGTCCACGGCCGCCTGACTGGAGGCAATGGAATACATCCGCGGCGTCAGTGGACGCAGCGATTTCACCAGGCCCTGCGCGGTCCATTTGGCCGGGTAGGCCTTTAAGACGTCGATAACTTGCCGCGTGCCCAGGAAATTCCTTAAGACTTCGACGGAATCGGCCTGGAGCAGCGCCTGCAATTCGCTGCTTTTGGCCAGCTCGGCATGCGCCACAAGGAAGGGCTTGGTCAATTGCGTCAGTTCGCGGTGGTGTTTCAGCCAGTCGCCCAGGGTGCGGGACACTTTGTTGAACTCGACGGTTTCTTCAGAACCGAGGTTCAAGGTGGCAAGGACCGAGTCGACCAGCGCCTGGGACTGCGTCGGCCATACGCCCAGGGCGTCGCCCGGCTGGTAATTCAACTGCGAGCCTTCCAGCGATATTTCAAGATGGCGCACATCTTTATCGCTGTCCCGGCCTGTTATGGGCTGGTTGAGCAGCAATTCGGCAAGAAAGGGCTGGTCGCGCGACACAGGAGCTGTCTTGGGGTGCAGCGGTATAACGCTGGCACCCGCCGGTTCGGGCTGCTTGAGAACTTTTTGCGCCAGGGCAATGGTGGCCTCTTGCCACGGTATGGCCACAGTTTCGATATCGAGGTCGGCCGTACCCAAATCGTACAAGCGCTGGGCGCCCAGTTCGGTGAGCCGCGCATCCAGGCTCTGTGCGATGCCGCAGAATAACGGGTAGCTGGAATCGCCCAGACCCAACACCGCGAATTTGAGCTGAGGCAGCTTCGGAGCGCGGCGGCTGCTCAGGAATTCGACGAATGCCAGCGAATCGTCCGGTGGTTCTCCTTCGCCCTGTGTGCTCATGACGATGTACAGCAGGTGCTCATCTTTCAGTTCGCGCGTCGGGTATCGATCTGCTCTGAGCAGGCGTGTACTGAGCCCCAGTGCGCCGGTGCGCTCGGCGATCGATTCGGCGATGCGCTTGGCGTTACCCGTCTGGCTTCCATATACGATGGTGAGCTGTCGCGCCGCCTGTGTATCGGCGACGGCGGCAATAGCTGGTGGGGCGCTGCGGCCTGACTCCTGTCTGCCCTGCGCGACACCGGCGAAATATCCCGAGAGCCAGCTCAGGGCATTGGATTCAAGACCATCAGACAATTCGGCAAGGAGTTTGTGTTTCGTTTCGGGTATATAAGAAGGGGCCAGCATGGCGTGCTCGGAGAATGCATGTGTTGCCATTCTAGTTAGCACAGCTTGCACGCCAAACGATTCGGTTCTTATTACCTAATTACTTATAAGCTAATTCAGCGGTGGTCCAGGGTAATTTCGGACATATGGCGAACGTGACGGCGCCGGCCATCAGCCGTCTACATGGTGCAACCAGCCTTCCTCGAGCCACTCGGTCAGGATGCGTCTTTCTTTTCTTTTCAGCTGGACGATTTCTTCGCTTGAACACAGCAATTCGCGCTCGTCGGCAAGCCGCCGCAAACGGGATGATGCAGGAACTGCGGCGACTTCACCGTTGACGAAAAGGTCTTTGCCGCGGTAGATGACGCGGCTGCAACGATCGAGGACCAGTTTTCCCGATGATGGCAGGACAACCGATAGATCGAGATGATTGCTGCTGGGCTCGAAATACGCATTGGCCGGTATGTCGGTAAGCCATTGTCCCAGGAAGCGTGCGGCCAGTGCTTCGTCGAATCGCACTTTCTTGATGGCCTTGACGGCCGCCGTGACCATCGCATTGGGCAGCTCGGCCGGCGTTGCGCTTGCCGCGATCCCTTTGTCTTTGAACGTGCCCGACAGCGTCGGCCCTGGAATGACGGGGTTGGCGTACAGGCCACCCATGTCGCCCAGATTTGCCAGAATCTGGTCATTGGCCGCTTCCAGCATGCCGCAGGCCAGGGTTGCCTCGGTTGGCGCGCGAAAGCCGATTGAAATTGTCATACAGTCGCCGATGGCCACGCCGTCGTGGGCGACGTGTGGCGGCAGGTAGAGCATATCGCCCGGCTCCAGGATGAATTCCTCCTCCGCCACGAAGTTCTGAAGAATCTTCAATGGCAGGCCGGGCTGTAATGCGAGGTCTTTCTGCTGGCTGATGCGCCAGCGGCGACGGCCATGGCCTTGCAGCAGGAAAACATCATAGCTGTCGAAGTGAGGGCCAACGCCACCACCGTCCGTCGCGATGCTGATCATCGCATCGTCCAGGCGCGCATCGGAAATGAAACGGAATTGGCGCATCAGGGCGGCCGTTGCATCGTCATGCAAATCGACGCTTTGCGCGAGCAGTGACCAGTTCGGCTTGCGGCTCGCCGGCAGGCGCTGGAAAGGGCCTGTTTTCATGTTCCAGCCATTTTCGTCCTGCCATATCAGCCGTGATTCGACCTCATCCCGCTTGACCAATTGCTTGATATTAGCGACGGATAGCGATGGCTTGTAGCCGGGAATGGCCTGGCGTATCAGCAGAGGCTTGCGCTGCCAATAATGCTTCATGAAATCATGAGGCGTGAGTCCGCCCAGGAGTGTGAGTGGCTGTTGAGGATTCATGGGTAGTCTTTGCGCAAGCGGTAAAGGATGTCCAGGGCTTCACGTGGCGTGAGTTGATCGGGATCGATCGCGGCCAGCTCGGATTGTAGGGCCGAGTGCGCTCGCAGCGCGGCGTCTGCCGATGCAAGGGGCAGGTCATCTTGTAGTTCGTCGTCGCCGTCGGATGGCGCGGAAAACAAATCCAATTGAGGCGTTGGCGCCCCTTGCGCTTCCAGACGGGACAGTTCGCGGCTTGCATGCCGGATTACGGCTGCCGGAATTCCGGCACGCTGTGCGACCTGGATGCCATAACTGCGGCTGGCTGGGCCAGCCTGGACTTCATGCAGGAATACAATACCGGACGACGACTCCGCCGCCGCCAGGTGTACGTTGGCGGCTGCTGGCGCCTCGCTGGGCAATCGCGTGATCTCGAAATAGTGGGTGGCAAACAGCGTGAGCGCCTGGTTATGCGAAAGTAGTCGGTGGGCAATGGACCACGCCAGGGCCAGGCCGTCATAGGTCGACGTGCCCCGACCTATCTCATCCATCAATACCAGGCTTTGGGGCGTGCTGCCTGCCAGTATGGCTGCGGCTTCGGTCATTTCCATCATGAAGGTCGACCGACCACCAGCCAGATCGTCTGCCGCGCCGATGCGTGTGAATATGCGGTCTATCTGGCCGATGCGGGCGGTGGTTGCCGGCACGAAGCTACCCGTCCTGGCCAGCAGGGCGATCAATGCAATCTGGCGCATATAGGTTGACTTGCCACCCATGTTGGGGCCGGTGATGAGCAACATCCGTCGTTGGGGACCTAACTCGCAATCGTTGGGGGTGAAGCGCTCGATGCTGTGCTCGACCACTGGGTGGCGGCCTGCTTCGATCATTATTTCGTTGTTTTGTGTCAGCTCAGGCGCAATCCAGTCATTAAGCGCGGCATGCTCGGCCAACGCCGCGAGCGCGTCGACTTCCGCCAAGGCGGAGGCGCATTCAGATAGGGCTGGGGCATGAACCATGAGTTCATCCAGCAGGTTTTCGAACAGCCATTTTTCACGCGACAGACTGCGGTCCTTGGCGGAGAGCACTTTATCTTCCCAGCTTTTGAGTTCCGGAGTAATGTAGCGTTCGGCGCTTTTCAAGGTCTGTCGACGACGATAGTCGGCAGGTACCTTGTCGGACTGCCCGCGCGACACCTCGATATAGAAGCCATGAACCCGATTGAACTCAACCCGAAGATTGCTGATGCCCGTGCGTTCGCGCTCGCGTGTTTCGAGTTCAAGTAGAAATTCCCCGCTATCGCTCGCAAGGCGGCGCAAGGTATCGAGCTCCTCATCGTAACCAGGGGCGATGACGCCGCCTTCGCGTATTATCAATGCGGGTTCCGCATCGACAGCTTGGTGCAAAAGGTCAGCAATGGCACTATCGATGTCTATACGGTGAATATACGACCGTAGTGTCGGTTCGGCGTTAAAGCAGAGCTTCAGGTGTTCCGCGACGGCGGGCAGCAGTGCCAGCGCGTCCCGAAGACTGGCAAGCTCGCGCGGTCGAACCGATCGCAATGCGATGCGCGTGGCAATACGTTCCAGGTCGGGATAGCGGTCCAGCATCTGGCGCAGCGAAGAAAGAGGCGCTTCGGCACCCAGCCTATCCTGCCTGGGCGCTGACAGGAACACGGAGATGACCTGCTGGCGCGCCAAGGCGGCATCGTTGTCACGCAGCGGGTTGTGCAGCCAGCGGCGCAGCAGCCGGCTGCCCATAGGGGTTTCGCAGTGATCCAGCGTCGAGAAAAGCGTAGGGCTGCTCTCGCCGCTGATTGTTTCGGTGATTTCCAGGTTTTTGCGCGTGACCGGGTCGAGTACGACATATTCCCCGCTCTGGTCCACCCGGATGGCTTGTATGTGTGAGAGCGATTGGGATTGCGTGCGACTGACATAACGCAGCAAGGCTCCAGCGGCGCAGCTGGCCGTCGGCAGATCGGACAGCCCGAAACTTGACAGCGAGTCGACGGCGAAGTGCCGCTGCAGTACATCGCGTGCGCCGTCTGCCTCGAAGTGCCAGTCGGGAATAGCGCTGATTGCAATGCCGCTGCCCACATCGATACGCACGCTTTCGGCGCACACCAGTTCGGCGGGAGCGATACGGTGTAGTTCGGTGTCAAGCATGTCGCGGGTGCACTCGCCGACCTTGAATTCGCCATTGGCCAGGTTCATCCAGGCCAGGCCGGCGCGTTCGGTTTTATTCACCTTCGCAATCCAGACAGCCGCGATCATGCGATCTGCTTTTGCCGGCAGCAGGGCCTCGTCGGTCAGGGTGCCAGGGGTGACGATACGGACTATCTTGCGTTCTACTGGCCCTTTGCTGGCGGCGGGGTCGCCGATCTGTTCGCAGATGGCAACCGATACGCCCTGTGCGACGAGTCTGGCGAGGTAGCCTTCCATGGCATGGAAGGGAACCCCTGCCATGGGTATGGGGGCGCCATTGGAGGTTCCGCGCTTGGTCAAGGTGAGATTGAGCAGCCGGGCACCGCGTTCGGCGTCCCCGTAGAACATACCCATGCGGTAAAACAGCAGATGCGAGCCAGCCTCGGCTTTCAGGCGGTGGTATTGCTGCATCATGGGGGTGTGCGAATATAAATCAGTTTTACTCATATAAATCAAATAGTTATGGTTTCTTCGCTGTTTTCTTGGGACAAATTTGGGACGATTTGACGCATGTTTTGCATGCTCTCCCAGATGCGTTCGAGCTCGCTGGGGGACTCTGAGTCTATCCAGCGGGCATACACTTGCACGAGCATGGAGTAATCATTGTGGCCCATCTGATTAGCGATGAAGGCCAGGTTGCCGCGAGCCGTCAGATTCCAGCATGCGTAGGTGTGGCGAGTTTGATAAGGCGGGCGCGGGCGAATCTCCGCGCGCCGGATCAGATTGCCCCATTTGGTATTCCAGGCGCTGGGCACAAAGAACTCGTTGACTTCCTTCCTGCGCGCTTGAGTTTTGGGCGATAGGAAAACGCGCACGCGGTCGGTACGCGATTCGTGGCGGTTCAGCCAGACTTGCAGATCAACGGGCTTGCGATGTTTGGCGCCCTCAATAAGCACCCGCAGTGCCTCTTGAGCGGGTGGGAACAGCAAGACGGTGCGTTCCTTGTTTGTTTTGGGAACCTTGAAGGTCATGGATTGGGTTATGGATCGGCGTACCGTGATCTTGCTCAGGTCGGCGGCTACATCCTCCACAGCCAATGCCAGCAACTCACCGGGGCGCAGCCCGGTATAGACCGACAACGTGACTGCTGCCCGGTCAATCGGGTGTATGCAGCCTTTATCAATGAGCAACTGATATTCCTCGAAGCTCAACGGATCGGGGTCTTTGTGGCTTTTGGTGAAGCGGGTGCAATGCTTGGCCAGATCCTTGCAGTATCCGTTGTCTTCGCACCAATACAGGAAGCCGGAGAAGGTGGCGAGGTAGTGATTGACAGTAGAGACCGCGCGGGTGGCGATCAGATCGACTCGCAATTGCTGGATGTCTGCTGGCTTGAGTGCGTCGATTTGGCGGTCGCGGCCGATCGTCTCCAGGCAGACGTTTAGCGCGTTCTCGTAGCGTGACTGTGTTTCCGGTGTGATGTCCACCGCTTTGAGCGGCTTGTAGCGGTCGCACAGGTCGTCCAGGCGTTTGCTGGTTTGGACAGCGCTTTCCGCTGGGCGCGTGTGTGGAAACATTTCTGCTTCGTTATAGGTGCCGGTGCGCAACGCATACAGGGCCGCACTGCGCAGACGCGCAGCGTGCTTGAGGTTTGCTTTGGTGGGGTCAAGCCCAAGCGTATGCCGATGGCGCACGCCCTGGTGCATGAAGTCCACGCGGATCGATTTGCCGTGTATCCAGATGCCGGGGAAGCCGGTCTTCGCTACTGCTTCGACTGCCATCACGATGCTC
>LNAP01003400.1_pt1 | contig 49946 bp, 49 predicted proteins | sample 602601 | NCBI WGS metagenome assembly LNAP01 (sample SAMN02440304, study PRJNA202911) | soil metagenome | biome: Subtropical and temperate rainforests or woodlands; isolation source: soil samples (1 kg each in a 20% v/v slurry with milli Q water) were... ...
AACGCGCTGCGGAAAATCTCCTCGATCTGCCGCTGATCCGCGGCCCGTGGATTGGTCACGCCACACGCGTCTTTCAAGGCGTTGGCGGCGAGGGTCGGGATATCGTTGAGCCGGGCACCGAGTTCGCGCAAGCCAGCGGGAATTTCGACGTCTTTCGCCAGGCTACGAATCGCCGCGATGGCCGCCTGGGCGCCCTCTTCCGGGCTGAAGCCGCGGATATCGGCACCCATTGCATGGGCCACGTCGGTCAGGCGGTCGGCGCACACCAGCGCATTGAAACTTTGCACATGCGGCAACAGCACGGCGTTACAGACGCCGTGGGGCAAGTCGTAGAAACCACCCAACTGGTGGGCCATGGCATGCACGTAGCCAAGAGACGCATTGTTGAACGCCATGCCCGCAAGGAACTGTGCGTAAGCCATGTTTTCCCGCGCGGACAGGTCGCTGCCATCTCGCACGGCAAGGCGCAGGTTGTTGCTGATCAACGTGATGGCCTTCAACGCACAGGCATCGGTGATCGGGTTGGCGGCGGTGGACACGTAGGCTTCGATGGCGTGGGTCAGCGCGTCCATGCCGGTGGCGGCGGTCAGGCTTTTGGGCATGGCGACCATCAGCGCCGGGTCGTTGACCGACAACAGCGGCGTGACGTTGCGGTCAACGATGGCCATTTTCACGTGACGGGATTCGTCAGTGATGATGCAGAAACGCGTCATCTCGCTGGCCGTGCCGGCAGTGGTGTTGATGGCGATCAGCGGCAATTGCGGCTTCTCGGATTGATCGACGCCTTCGTAATCGCGGATCTGCCCGCCGTTGGTCGCGCACAAGGCGATGCCCTTGGCGCAGTCGTGGGGCGAACCGCCACCCAGCGACACGACGAAATCACAGCGACTTTCCTTGAGCAGGCCCAGGCCACTTTCGACGTTGGCGATGCTCGGGTTGGGCTTGGCGCCGTCGAAGATGACCGAGTCGATGTCCTTCATCGCCAGTTTCTCGGCGATCATCGCCGCCACGCCGGCCTTGGCCAGCCCGGTGTCAGTAACAATCAGCGCCTTGCGAAAGCCGTACTTGCCAATCGCGTCCATGGCTTCGTCGAGGCAACCAATACCCATGATGTTCACGGCGGGGATGAAAAACGTGCTGCTCATGGCGAATCTCCAGGGCTAGGACCGTATCGGCTGTTCGATTCGGCGAATACTCACAGGATCGCCTCATCGACCAAACGCTAACTTGATCTGGCTCAAGTCCGGGTCGTGATAAAGTCGCCGCCCATCCGACCTTTTGCTTTTTTGAGACAACGACCGCAATGACCGATTTCCAGGATGTCGATGCCCAGCTTGAAGACTGGAACGCCTTGCGCGCCACCACCTCGATCAGCGGCCTGCTGGTGGGCAACGGTGCCAGCCGTGCGGTTTGGGACGATTTCGGCTACGACTCGCTGTTCGAAAACGCCCGCACCGTGGAAGAAAAGCCACTGAGCCAGTCCGAACTGAGTGTGTTCGATGCGATGCAGACACGCAGTTTCGAGCAGGTGCTGGGCGCTCTGAAAACCACCAGCCGCGTGAACAAGGCCCTGGCTGTCAGCTCCGCCGCGCCGCGCAATCGCTACTACGCGATCAAGGAAGCGCTGATCAACACCGTGCACGCGGTGCACATCCCGTGGCGGCTGGTGGTGCCCTCGACGCTGGCGACGATCAGTCAGGAACTGGGGTGTTACCGGACGGTGTTGACCACCAATTACGACTTGCTCAACTACTGGGCCATTCAACACCAGCCTGATGCCATCACTGACCTCTTCCAGGGTGCCGAGCCGGGTTTTGACCTGAGCGCCACGGCGACCGATAAAACCCGCTTGCTGTACCTGCACGGCGGTTTGCATCTGGTGCGCAATCAGGACGGCACGGCGCGCAAACTGATGTCGACCGAGGGCACGTTGCTGGGCAGTTTCGCGATCAACAACACGATCAAGACGCTGGATGACGTGCCCTTGTTTGTGAACGAAGGGCCGAGCGCGGACAAGCTCAAGACCATCCGCAGTTCGGATTATTTGTCGTTTTGCTATGACCAGCTTTTGGGGCATGGCGAGGGGTTGTGCGTCTTTGGCCACGCGTTGGGTGAGCAGGACAGCCACATCGTTCATGCGCTACGCCAGGCGAAACCGAAGGTGGTGGCGGTGTCGATTTATCCGCGCAGCAAGGCGTTTATCCAGCATCAGAAGCGGCATTACGCGAAGGTGTTTGAAGGGACCGGATCAGAACTGCGGTTTTTTGATTCGAAGACGCATGCGCTTGGCAATCCAAAGCTGACCGTTCCCGTCGAGGTCTGAAGCAAACACCGTACCCGTGGCGAGGGAGCTTGCCCCCGCTCGGGTGCGCAGCAGCCGCAAAACTGGACAATGCTTTCTCTCTGAAAAAAGCAGGGGGCCGCTTCGCAGCCCAGCGGGAGCAAGCTCCCTCGCCACCAAGGCGCCTAATCATTCTTCCGCGCTATGCACCACCACCAGCAACTGCGCCTTGACCTCGCCTACCGAGCGGATGCGGTGCGGTTTCTGCGCATTGAAGTGCAGCGCATCCCCCCGCTCGAGCAGCACGCGCTCGTTCATGAAATCCACTTCCACCTGCCCTTCGTGGACGAACAGAAACTCTTCCCCCAAGTGTTCCTTGAAGGTTTTGTCCGCGAATTCGAACGGCGGATAAATGATAAACGGCAACAGACTGCGCTCACTCACCTGATGCGCCAGCACCGCATAACCAGGACTTTCGTCATTGGCCGCCAACGACTGGCGCTCATGGCTGCGCACCAGGCTGTAGCTATCGAGGCTGACGCTGTCCTCGGAGAACAATTCCTCGACCTTGACGTTCAGCGCCTTGGCCAGTTTCAGCGCGGCCGCGATGGACGGCGTATTCAGCCCACGCTCGACTTTTGACAGATAGCTCTTGGTCATGCCGGATTTTTCGGCCAAGGCCTCGAGCGTCACGCCTAGTTTTTTTCTCAATAATTTCAAACGGATAGACATGGAGATCGATTAACCCATCAAGGAGGCGACGATTTGCCCTTGCCAATGACACAATGTGTCATATAGCCTCGTTAGTGTCATTTGCGTGAAACACCCGAGGACACTGATATGGCGAAGACCTTAGCACTACCCAAAGAGCAACTGGTCAAGCAAGCACTGACCCAGATGCAAAATACCCTGGCGGATAATACGTGGACCGACCGGCAAAAGCTGGCCCTGACCTGCCGTATTCTGTTCGAGAACGGTCACGACTCCGGCCTGGCCGGGCAAATCACCGCCCGCGGCCCGCAACCGGGCACTTACTACACTCAACAACTGGGCCTGGGTTTCGACGAAATCACCGCCAGCAACCTTCTGCTGGTCAACGAAGACCTGGAAGTGCTTGAAGGCCACGGCATGCCCAACCCGGCCAATCGTTTCCACAGCTGGGTGTACCGCGCCCGGCCGGACGTGAACTGCATCATCCACACGCACCCGACCCACGTCGCGGCGCTGTCGATGCTGGAAGTGCCGCTGCAGATTTCCCACATGGACCTCTGCCCGCTCTACGACGATTGCGCCTTTCTCGAAGGCTGGCCGGGTGTGCCGGTCGGTAACGAAGAAGGTGAACTGATTGCCGGTGCACTCGGCGACAAACGGGCGATCCTGCTTTCCCACCACGGCCAGTTGTCGACGGGCACGACCATCGAGGAAGCCTGTGTCATCGCGCAACTGATTGAACGCGCCGCCAGGCTGCAACTGCTGGCGATGAGCGCCGGGACCATCAAGCCGATCATTGCGGAGCTGGGTCGTGAAGCCCATGACTGGATCTCGAAACCCAAGCGCCATGGCGCCGCTTTCAACTACTACGCTCGGCAGAACCTGCGTCAACACGCCGATTGCCTGAACTGACCCCACTCACTTTGAAGAGGAGCGTCGCCATGTCGACCCCAACGATTCACGGCATCATCGGCTACACCATCACTCCGTTCACCGCCAATGGCGAAGGCGTTGATCTTGACGCGCTCGGGCGTTCCATCGACCGCCTGATCGACGGCGGCGTCCACTCGATCGCACCGCTGGGCAGCACCGGCGAAGGTGCCTACCTCAGCGATGCGGAATGGGATCAGGTCGCCGAATTCAGTATCAAGCACGTGGCCAAACGAGTGCCGACCATCGTCAGCGTGTCCGACCTGACCACCGCCAAAGCCGTGCGCCGCGCACGGTTTGCCGAAGCCCACGGCGCCGATGTGGTGATGGTACTGCCGACGTCCTACTGGAAACTCAGCGAAGCGGAAATCCTCGCCCACTACCGCGCCATCAGCGACAGCATCGGCGTACCGATCATGCTCTACAACAACCCGGCCACCAGCGGCACCGACATGTCGGTGGACCTGATCCTGCGCATCGTCAACACCGTGGATAACGTGACCATGGTCAAGGAGAGCACCGGCGACATCCAGCGCATGCACCAACTGCAACGGCTCGGCGAAGGTCAGGTGCCGTTCTACAACGGCTGCAATCCGCTGGCGCTGGAAGCCTTCGCGGCAGGTGCGAAGGGCTGGTGCACGGCGGCGCCGAACCTGATTCCGCAGCTCAACCTGGAGCTGTATGAAGCGGTCCTGGCCAACGATTTGAGCACGGCGCGTGACCTGTTCTATCGCCAGTTGCCGCTGCTGGATTTCATTTTGAAAGGTGGGTTGCCGGCGACCATCAAGGCCGGCTTGCGCGCGACCGGGCTGGAGGCGGGTGATCCGCGGTTGCCGGTGTTTGCGCTCGGTGAGGCTGGGCTTGGTCAGCTTCAAGGCTTGTTGAAAGCATTGCGCTGATCCCCGGGCACACACAAAAACCAATGTGGGAGCAAGCCTGCCAGCGATAGCGGCCTGACACTCAACATCTTCGTCGAATGTTAAGCAGACATCGCTAGCAGGCGAGCTCCCACAGTGGATTTGCATTGGGTTTGAAGGGGCCGATCAGAGCACCGGCAAGGTCTTGTCCTTGATCACCGTCGTCGGGCCGTTGGCCTTCACGCTCGCGATGCCTTTGTCCCGGGCGGCATCAGAGGAATAGGTTTCGCTGTTGCCGATAATTTCGTGATTGCCAGCCTTGAGGTTGAAGTACGGCTGACCGTCCTTGGTGGTCTTTTTCTCATAGCGCTCATCCAGCGGGCTGTTCTTCTGCACCGAGGCTATGCCGCCTTCGGCGGCGCTGCGAGTGGTGTAGTGCTCGCTGTTCAGAATGGTTTCGGCATTCGCCGCTTTCAGCACGAAGCGAAACTGGCCGTTGCTGGTTTTGCTTAACTCATACCATCCAGACATGCTCTTTCTCCTTGGCGATTGAGAGGTTTCGCGCTTCAGAGTAAAGACCAGCCCTGTATTTTTGTCGCCTAGCAAGCCCCACACACATTTGGAATGCGATCAAATGTGGGAGTGGGCTTGCTCGCGAATGTGGCAACACGGTTTGTGCTACTTCGCAGCCGTCCGCACCACCGACAACTCCGGCGCCTGCACGCGCCGCTGGCTCAAATATCGCGTGCAACTCACCCGCAGGAAGGAGGCGAAATTAACCACTTCGCCGCGGTAGTCCATCACCTCTTCATACAGTTTGGTGATCAACTGGTTGGTGGTCATGCCATCGACCTCGGCGATTTCGCTGAGGATGTCCCAGAACTGATTCTCCAGCCGCAGGGTGGTGACCACCCCGCAGATGCGCAGCGAGCGGGAGCGCGATTCGCGGCTTTGACGTAGAGCTCGCACATGGAATCGTCCCTCGTTACAGCGTGATTTTGGTGCCCAGCAAGCCGAGGAAACCGGCGAGCCAGCTCGGGTGGGCCGGCCAGGCCGGAGCAGTGGCCAGATTGCCTTGAACGTGACCTTCCGTCACCGGGATATCGATGAACGTGCCGCCCGCCAGGCGCACTTCCGGCGCGCAGGCCGGATAGGCGCTGCACTCGCGACCTTCAAGGACACCTGCCGCTGCCAGCAATTGTGCACCGTGACACACGGCGGCGATCGGCTTGCCGGCCTTGTCGAAGGCGCGCACCAGGTCCAGGACTTTTTCGTTCAGGCGCAAGTATTCCGGGGCACGACCGCCGGGGATCAGCAGCGCGTCGTAGTCGGCTTCGGCGACCTTGGCAAAATCGAAGTTCAGGGCAAACAGGTGGCCGGGTTTTTCGCTGTAGGTCTGGTCGCCTTCGAAGTCATGGATCGCCGTGCGCACGGTCTGGCCGGCGGATTTGTCCGGGCAGACGGCGTGCACCGTGTGACCGACCATCAGCAAGGCCTGGAACGGCACCATCACTTCATAGTCTTCGACGTAATCGCCGACCAGCATCAGGATTTTCTTGGCAGCCATGGGGAGGACTCCTCTGTGAAATGCGTAGGAGTATTCAAGGTAGTCCTTATCCGTGAGAGTGGGTAATAACCAGCTACTACGAACAATGAGCTTTTGTGGCGAGGGAGCTTGCTCCCTCACCACAGGGATTACTCGCAACTGTACGGATAACTCTGCGCCCAGCTGTAACAGAGCTATCCCTGAGGTTTGTGGCTAGATGAAGCCATCTCCCATCACCCTGAATTCCGGTCCCCATCATGTCCTCGCGCGAAAACACCGGCATGGCCCTCGGCCTGCTTGGCGTTGTGATTTTCAGCCTCACCCTGCCCTTCACACGGATCGTCGTGCAGGAACTCCATCCGCTGCTCAACGGCTTGGGTCGTGCGCTGTTCGCGGCCATTCCGGCCGCGATATTGTTACTGTGGCGCCGGGAAAAATGGCCAACCTGGAAACAGGTCAAAGGCCTGGCACTGGTGATCGCCGGGGTGATCCTCGGTTTCCCGGTGCTCTCGGCCTGGGCGATGCAAACGTTGCCTGCGTCCCACGGCGCTTTGGTCAATGGCCTGCAACCGCTGTGCGTGGCGTTGTACGCCGCGTGGTTGTCCCACGAACGACCATCGAAAGCCTTCTGGGCCTGTGCCGCGCTGGGCAGCGCGCTGGTGCTGGGTTACGCGTTGATCAGCGGCGCCGGCAGCATTCAGGCCGGTGATTTGCTGATGCTCGGCGCAATTGCCGTGGGCGGTCTGGGTTATGCCGAAGGTGGCCGCTTGGCCAAGGAAATGGGCGGCTGGCAGGTGATCTGCTGGGCGCTGGTGCTGTCGACACCGCTGTTGATCGGGCCGGTGGTGTACTTGGCGCTGCAACATCAGGGCGAGATTTCGGCCAAGACCTGGTGGGCGTTTGGTTACGTCTCGCTGTTCTCGCAGTTCATCGGTTTCTTTGCCTGGTACGCCGGTTTGGCGATGGGCGGCATTGCCCGGGTCAGTCAGATTCAGTTGTTACAGATTTTCTTCACCATCGCGTTCTCGGCGTTGTTCTTTGGTGAACACATCGAGCCGATCACCTGGCTGTTTGCTGCCGGGGTGATCGTGACGGTGATGCTCGGACGCAAGACCGCTGTGCGTCCGGCGCAACCGGGCACGTTACCGGCCGGGGTTCAGCTCAAATAGCCGTCGGCCCGCAGCAAGGTTTCGAGGCAATGTTCGCTGATGTGGTAGAAATCCTTCAGCTCCTGAATCTTCACCAACAGCTGGGCCGGGTCCACCGGCTCGGCGCGTTTGACCGCCAGGATCATCTTGTTCTTGTTGGTGTGGTCCAGTGAGATGAACTCGAACACCTTGGTTTCATAACCGCAGGCTTCGAGGAACAGCGCTCGCAAACTGTCGGTGACCATTTCCGCTTGCTGGCCCAGGTGCAGTCCGTATTGCAGCATCGGCTTGAGCAGCGCCGGGCTCTGGATTTGCAGGCGGATCTGCTTGTGGCAGCACGGCGAGCACATGATGATCGACGCGCCGGAGCGGATGCCCGTGTGGATCGCATAGTCCGTGGCAATGTCGCAGGCGTGCAGCGCGATCATCACGTCCAGCTCGCTCGGTGCGACGCTGCGCACGTCACCGCACTTGAACACCAGGCCCGGATGCTCCAGTTTCGCGGCGGCGGCGTTGCACAGCGTGACCATCTCTTCACGCAGCTCGACGCCGGTCACCTCACCTTCGGCGTTCAAGGTGTTGCGCAGGTAATCGTGGATCGCGAACGTCAGGTAACCCTTGCCCGAACCGAAATCCGCGACCCGCACCGGTTTGTCCAGCGCCAGTGGCGAGGTGGTCAGCGCATGGCTGAAGACTTCGATGAACTTGTTGATCTGCTTCCACTTGCGCGACATCGCCGGGATCAGCTCGTGCTTGCTGTTCGTCACACCGAGGTCGGCGAGAAACGGCCGGCTCAGGTCGAGAAAGCGATTCTTCTCGCGGTTGTGCTCGGCAGACGGCACTTCGCGCAATTGCTGAGGTTTGCTCTTGAACAGCGAAGACTTGCCCTTTTTGCTGTATTCGAGCTGGGCTTCGTCGGTCAGCGACAACAAATGCGCATTTTTGAACGAGGCCGGCAATAACGCGGCGATGGTCGCCACGCCCTCGGCCAGCGGCAGGTTCTTGGTGATGTCGCGGGTCTTGTAGCGGTAGACGAAGGACAGGCAAGGCTGATCCTTGACGGTCAGTTGCTTGATGATCAGCCGTTGCAGATCCGCTTCGGTGCCGACGTACTTGGCCAGCACCAGCTTGATGAAGGCGTTGGCGTCGAGGCTGGTTTGCAGCAGGTCGATGAACTGGGCGTGGTGATCCGGCGCGAGGCTGGCGGGAGTGGCGGTGACGGACATGAAAAAAACGGCCTCGGGCGGAGCGAATCGGGAATGGCGGGTATTTTAGGGGGGATGGCCGTTCGGGACACGCAGTTATTTACCGAACGGTGCGAATCCTGAGCGAGTCGAGTCCCCTGTGGCGAGGGAGCTTGCTCCCGCTGGGTCGCGAAGCGGCCCCATTCGATTCATCAGTCAGACCGAGTTCTCAGGTTTTACGACTGCTTTGCAGCCGAGCGGGAGCAAGCTCCCTCGCCACAAAAGCCCGCTCACCACAGAAGGTGTATCAGCCCAACACCACCAACCGATTCGGCAACTCATTCCTCACATGCGTCACCGGCACGTGCACCTTGAGCAATTCGCCACACGCTTCGACACACGTCACAAACCCCTGCAACGTCTGCCCCTGCTTCACCTGCTGGGTGAACGCCGCCACAATCGCGTCCCAGTTCTTGTTGTCCAGCCGTTTGGAAATCCCTTCATCCACCAGGATTTCCACATAACGCTCGGCCTCGCAAACGAAAATCAGCATGCCCGTACTGCCCACGGTGTGGTGCAGGTTCTGCTCCAGAAACTGCCGACGCGCCAGGTTCGAGGCGCGCCAGTGTCGTACGGAGCGCGGGATCAAATGGGTGGTGACTTTCGGAATACGGAACACCAGGCACAACACGATGAAGGTGACCCATTGCACCAGCAGCAGGCTGTGCATGGTCAGCCAGCCGGTCAGGTAATGCACGACACCCGGCACCACCAGCGCCAGCAAGCTGGCCCATAGCAGCGGGATGTACGCATAGTCGTCGGCGCGGGCCGCGAGCACGGTCACCAGTTCGGCGTCGGTGTCGCGCTCGACCCGGGCAATTGCCTCGGCGACTTTGCGTTGTTCGTGTTCAGTCAGTAGTGCCATTTTACGAATGCCCGTTCATTGTTGTTATCACCAGCCGCCCGACGAACCGCCGCCCCCGAAACTGCCCCCACCGCCGCTGAAGCCCCCGCCTCCACCGCCGCCGCCAAATCCACCACCGCCGAAACCACCACTCGAGCCGCCCGAGCCACCTCGGCCAGCCGGCAGGATCCCGAACATCTGCAAGACGAATATCGTCAGGATGAACAGCAACACCAGGAACACAAACACCCCGGGATGCCGCGAAACGAAGTCACTCTCCTGATTGCCGCCGGAGTCGTACACCGTCGACGGCTCATCCAGCGGACTGCCGCCCAATACCACCAGCATCGCCGCGACCCCGTCGCTGATACCCTTGCTGAAGTTGCCGGTCTTGAATGCCGGGGTGATCACCTGGTTGATGATCACCGAACTCTGCGCATCGGTCAGGCGATCTTCCAGGCCATAACCGACTTCGATCCGCAACCGGCGCTCGTCGCGAGCGACGATCAGCAGCGCACCGTTGTTCTTGTCCTTCTGCCCGATGCCCCAGTGGCGACCGAGCTGATAGCCGAAGTCTGCAATGTCAGTGCCCTGCAGGTCCGGCAACGTCACCACCACCAATTGTTCACCGGTGGCTTTTTCATGGGCGTTGAGCTGTTGCGTCAACTGCTCGCGCACTGAGGGTTCAATCAATTGGGCGTTATCCACCACCCGCCCGGTCAGCTGCGGAAACTTCAGCTCGGCTTGCGCCGTGGCGACAAACACCCAAAGCAACAGCGCCAGGCCCACTTTCAACAAACGCATTGGCAACCTCATCCGTGGTAATGCATCAGGCCGGTCAGAACTTCACTTCCGGTGCTTTCTCGGCACCGGGGCTGGTGGCTTCGAAGGTTTCACGAATCGGCAGATCGCTGTACATCACGGTGTGCCACAAGCGCCCCGGGAAAGTACGGATTTCGGTGTTGTACTTCTGCACCGCGAGGATGAAATCACGACGCGCCACGGCGATGCGATTCTCGGTGCCTTCCAGTTGCGATTGCAACGCGAGGAAATTCTGGTTGGCCTTGAGGTCCGGATAGCGCTCGGACACCACCATCAGTCGACTCAAGGCGCCGGTCAGCTGATCCTGCGCTTGCTGGAACTGCTTGAGCTTCTCGGGATTGTCGAGGGTGCTGGCATCCACCTGGATCGACGTGGCCTTGGCCCGGGCTTCGATCACCGCGGTCAGGGTTTCCTCTTCATGCTTGGCGTAGCCCTTGACGGTTTCCACCAGGTTGGGGATCAGGTCGGCGCGACGCTGATACTGGTTCTGCACCTGGCCCCAGGCGGCCTTGGCCTGTTCGTCGAGGGTCGGAATGTTGTTGATGCCGCAACCGGCCAGCAACGTGGTCAGCAACATCAAGGCTGCGATCCGCAGGCTTGACCGAGTGTGGTGTCGTACATTCATCTGGTTTGACGCTCCCTTGTACATTCCGTTGAAAAAACAACCAGCGACCTTCTGGACCGCCTCTTGGGGCATAATCTGCCGCCGCCACTGGATTGCATCGAGCCAATGGGCTAAAAGATGCCCCAGCGCAAAGACACGCAGAAGTGTGCTGCATTTACCTGAACAACAATAGTCGCTCCCTAAATTTTGGCTGACCGGCGCGTATTCCCCGCCGTTTAGGCTTTAGAGAAAACCATTCATGAAGAAGCTGTGTTTGCTGGGCCTGTTCGTCAGCCTGGCCAGTCATAACGTATTGGCCGCCACGACCCCCGCACCCCTGGAGAACAAGGACGCCTTCATCAGCAACCTGATGAAGCAAATGACCCTCGATGAAAAAATCGGCCAGTTGCGCCTGATCAGCATCGGCCCGGAAATGCCTCGGGAGATGATCCGCAAGGAAATCGCCGCTGGCAACATCGGCGGCACGTTCAACTCCATCACCCGCCCGGAAAACCGTCCGATGCAGGACGCGGCCATGCGCAGCCGGTTGAAGATCCCGATGTTCTTCGCCTATGACGTGATCCACGGCCATCGCTCCCGATTGCGCTGGCGTCGAGCTGGGACATGGACGCCATCGGCCTGTCCGGGCGCATCGCCGCCAAGGAAGCCGCGGCGGACAGCCTCGACATCACCTTCGCGCCAATGGTCGACATCTCCCGCGACCCGCGTTGGGGTCGGACTTCCGAAGGCTTCGGCGAAGACACTTATCTGGTGTCGCGCATCGCCGGCGTGATGGTCAAGGCTTTTCAGGGCACTGGCGCGAACGCAGCCGACAGCATCATGGCCAGCGTCAAGCACTTTGCCTTGTACGGCGCGGTCGAGGGTGGTCGTGACTACAACGTCGTCGACATGAGCCCGGTCAAGATGTACCAGGACTACCTGCCGCCGTACCGCGCGGCGATTGACGCCGGTGCCGGCGGCGTGATGGTCGCGTTGAACTCGATCAATGGCGTACCCGCCACGGCCAACACCTGGCTGATGAACGACTTGCTGCGCAAGGAATGGGGCTTCAAGGGCCTGGCAGTCAGCGACCATGGGGCGATTTTCGAGCTGATCAAGCACGGCGTCGCTCGTGATGGTCGCGAAGCCGCGAAGCTGGCGATCAAGGCTGGCATCGACATGAGCATGAACGACACCCTGTACGGCAAAGAGCTGCCGGGGCTGTTGAAGGCGGGCGAGATCGAACAGAAAGACATCGATAACGCCGTCCGCGAAGTGCTCGCAGCCAAGTACGACATGGGCCTGTTCAAGGACCCGTACCTGCGCATCGGCAAGGCAGAGGATGATCCGGCCGACACTTACGCCGACAGCCGCCTGCACCGTGCCGAGGCCCGCGACGTTGCGCGCCGCAGCCTGGTGCTGCTGAAGAACCAGGGCGAAACCCTGCCGCTGAAGAAAACCGCGAAAATCATGCTGGTCGGTCCGCTGGCCAAAGCACCGATCGACATGATGGGCAGTTGGGCTGCCGCTGGCCGTCCGGCTCAATCGGTCACTCTGTTTGACGGCATGACCCGCGCGCTGGGCGATAAATCGACGCTGATCTACGCCCGTGGCGCCAACATCACCAGCGACAAGAAGGTCCTGGATTACCTGAACTTCCTCAACTTCGACGCCCCGGAAGTGGTGGACGATCCGCGTTCGGCGCAAGTGCTGATCGACGAAGCAGTGAAAGCCGCCAAGGATGCCGATGTGGTGGTGGCAGCGGTGGGCGAGTCCCGTGGCATGTCCCACGAATCGTCGAGCCGCACCGATATCAACATCCCGGCCAACCAGCGCGATCTGATCAAGGCGTTGAAAGCCACCGGCAAACCGCTGGTGCTGGTGTTGATGAACGGCCGTCCGCTGTCGATTCTCGAAGAGAAAGACCAGGCGGACGCAATCCTGGAAACATGGTTCAGCGGCACCGAAGGCGGCAACGCCATCGCCGATGTGCTGTTCGGCGACTACAACCCGTCGGGCAAACTGCCGATCACCTTCCCGCGTTCGGTGGGCCAGATTCCGACCTACTACAACCACCTGAGCATTGGCCGGCCATTCACACCGGGCAAACCGGGCAACTACACCTCGCAGTATTTCGATGACACCACCGGTCCCCTGTTCCCGTTCGGCTTCGGTCTGAGCTACACCGATTTCAGCCTGACCGACATGGCCCTGTCATCGACCACGCTGAACAAGACCGGCAAGCTCGACGCCAGCGTCATGGTGAAAAACACCGGCAAGCGTGATGGCGAAACCGTGGTGCAGTTGTACATCCAGGACGTCACCGGCTCGATGATCCGGCCGATCAAGGAACTGAAGAACTTCCAGAAAATCACGCTCAAGGCCGGTGAGCAGAAAGTCGTGCACTTCACCATCACCGAGGATGACCTGAAGTTCTTCAATGCCCAGCTCAAGTACGCGGCGGAGCCAGGCAAGTTCAACGTGCAGATCGGCCTGGACTCCCAGGACGTGACGCAGCAGAGTTTTGAATTGCTGTAATTATTCAAACACCACAAAAACCTGTGGGAGCGAGCCTGCTCGTGATGGCGGCCTGACAGTCAACAATGATGTTGAATGTTATGGCCTCATCGCGAGCAGACTCGCTCCCACAGTGGTTTTGGGGTGTTGAGGAGACTGGGTTCAGCCCCGTCGATCCAGCAGATTCACCACCAGCCGATCCACCCATCCCCACACCCTCTGCTTCACGCGGCGCCACAACGGTCGGCGTTTCCATGCTTCCAGGCTCACCTCCTGGCTCAACGCAAAGTCCCGTTCGAAACTCGCCGCCACCGCCCGCGTCAACCCGGGGTCCAGTGCTTCAAGGTTGGCTTCCAGGTTGAAACGCAGATTCCAGTGATCGAAATTGCACGAACCAATGCTCACCCAGTCATCGACCAGCACCATTTTCAGGTGCAGGAAGCACGGCTGGTATTCGAAAATCTGCACCCCGGCCTTGAGCAATCGCGGGTAGTAGCGATGCCCGGCGTAGCGCACCGAGGGGTGATCGGTGCGCGGCCCGGTCAGCAGCAAACGTACATCAACGCCTCGGCCAGCCGCCCGACGCAACGAGCGGCGGACTTTCCACGTCGGCAGAAAATACGGCGTGGCCAGCCAGATTCGCTTTTGTCCGCTGTTCAGCGCACGAACCAGCGATTGCAAAATGTCGCGGTGCTGACGGGCGTCGGCATACGCCACCCGGCCCATGCCCTCGCCTGTGGACGGCACGCGCGGCAATCGTGGCAGGCCGAAATGCGCAGCAGGTTTCCAAGCGCGGCGGTGGCGGTTGGCGATCCATTGGCGGTCGAACAGCAACTGCCAGTCGATGACCAGAGGGCCGGTAATTTCCACCATCACCTCATGCCATTCGCTGGTGTCTTCGCCTGGCGTCCAGAACTCATCGGTGACACCGGTGCCACCGACCACCGCCATGCTCTGATCGACCAGCAACAGTTTGCGATGATCGCGATAGAAATTGCCGACCCAGCGCCGCCAGCTCAGGCGATTGTAGAAACGCAGCTCCACGCCCGCCGCCATCAGCCGCTGACGCAAGGTCAGGGTAAACGCGAGGCTGCCGTAATCATCGAACAGGCAGCGCACACGAACTCCCCGCTCGGCGGCCTGGACCAATGCCTGAACCATGGCCTCGGCACAGGCGCCCGCCTCCACCAGGTACAGCTCCAATTCGACTTGTTCCTCAGCGCGAGCGATGGCGACCAGCATGCGCGGGAAAAACTGCGGACCGTCGATCAGCAGCTCGAAGCTGTTGCCTTCACGCCAGGGAAAAATCGCGCCGGCCATGTCAGCGCGCCGTGAAAATCAGTACCGCACCCACCGGCACCGACAGACTGATCGCCGACAAACCGGCGAGCTTGCGCAAACTGTCCAGCCCTGGCGCCAGATCGAAATCCGCGGCGTTGATCACCAGCGGTTCGAGCGTCACCACCTGAAAGCGCCGGTCATCGAGACGGGTCGCCAGCAGTTCGGCGTTGTAGTCGTGTTGTTTGCCATGGAGATTGACGGTCACCGGCAAACGCAATTCGAGTTGCGCACCGGGCGCGAGGTCGTTGATCGGGCGCAGATCAATCTGCGCGGTGATCAAGGCTTCGGGGAAGGTCTGGATCTCGAACAGTTCCTTGCGCATGCGTTCGTCACGCAAAGGGATGCCGCTGTTCACCGATTCCAGCTCGACTTCCACCTCGGCCAGGCCTTTGGGACTGACCTTGCCATGCAGCACCAGAAAGCGCTGCACTTCGGAAATGTTGGCGTTTTTGGTGCTGACGAACGACAGCCGTGAAGACTCGCCGTCCAGGTACCAATTGGCCTGGGCCGAGAGTGTGGCACCGGTCAGCAGCACAAAGGCCAGGGTTTGGATAAGGGACCGCTTGAACATAAAGACTCGTGGGGAAATAAACCTGCACGAACCTTAACCGCCCGTGAGCGCATTGCAAACCGCGAAGATCAAAAGATCGCAGCCTGCGGCAGCTCCTACAAGATCGGGTTACATCACTGTTTGCATGGGTGGACACACAATCCCTGTAGGAGCTGCCGCAGGCTGCGATCTGTTCAAGGCATCAACCGACAGCCCTGGCGTTCGCCGCCCCACTCGGCGCTGTTGCTGCGCCCCATCCCGCTGACGGTAATTCGTTTTCTGGCGGGGTCATCGGTAAAGCTGCTGGTAGGCAGCCACTGTTTGACATAGCCATGGCAATACTCGACGTCGTTATTCATCACATAGCGGCACGAGCAGTATTCCTTGGCGGTGTAGGCGCTGATGATGTCCGGGAACGCCCACAGCGCCACCCGTTCCTGCCAGATCCAGCCGAGCAAGGCGATCAGCAGGATCAACCCCAGCGAGCTGAACGGTCGACGGCGGACAAAAGGGCGGCGATTCATGGCTGCACCTTCCCGGCGACTGCCAGGCGCGCGAGTCTGAGCAGTTCGTTGTGTCGATAACTGCCGTCGCGATCATCGCCGTAACGCACGATCACCAGGTGCTCACTGGGGATCACGTACATCGCCTGGCCCCAATGCCCGAGTGCGGCGAAGGTGTCGGCGGGGGCATCGGGCCAGGGTTGTGCGGCACCCTCCGCGGCACGATTGAGCCACCAATGACCGCCAGGCACCGCCTCGTCCTGATGGGCTCGATAGCGGTCGAAAGGCTGGAGGTTGAAGGCGACCCAATCCTTGGGCAGCAATTGCCGGTCGCCCCAACGACCGTCGCGGGCCATCAACAGGCCGACTCGCGCCAAGTCGCGCGCGGTGAGGTAGGCGTATGACGAGGCGACGAAAGTACCCGTGGCGTCAGTTTCCCAAACGGCGTGGCGAATGCCCAAGGGTTCGAACAGCGCAGTCCATGGATAGTCGGCATACCGGGCCGGGCCGACGATGTTTTTCAGCGCGGCGGCCAGCAGATTGCTGTCGCCACTGGAATACCGAAAGGCCTGGCCGGGTTGCGCATACTCGGCGTGATCGGCCGTGAATGCGGCCATGTCGCGATGACCGCGGGTGTAAAGCATCGCCACCACCGACGACTTCAGCGGGGCGTATTCGTAGTCTTCCTGCCAGTCCAGGCCGGAGGCCCAGTGCAGCAGATCGGCCAGGGTGATTGCCGGGTGGTTTGTCAGCGCCGGATAGTATTTCAGCACCGGGTCCTGGAGCCTGAACAGGCCTTCGCCATAGGCCACGCCGAGGACCGCGGCCATCAGGCTTTTGCTGACCGACCAGGTCAGGTGCGGCGTCTCGGCAGTGGTCGGGCCGGCGTAGCGTTCGTAAATCAACTGGCCGTCGCGGATCACCAGCAAGGCGTCAGTGCGGATACCTTTTCGGTCGCTCTCGTCGCGGGGTGGGAAGGCGTAGGTTTCCAGGGCTTGAATGGCCGGGCCGCTGAGGGCCGGGCCGGTGGACCATTGCTCGGCGGGCCAGTTTTCGGCCTGGGCTGTGAGACTTAGCAGCATGAACAGCAGGGGCAAGCCTTTGAACATGGAGGGGGCTCGAAAAGTTGAACCTGCTGAGCCTAGTCGAGGTTGATGACAGTTTTGAAGCTTGTGTTGACCGTGCCGCCCGCCATCGCGGTCAATTCAGCGAATATCCGGCAAGTGCCTTGGCCAACCGCTTCCCCCGTGCCCCCGCCGCCAGATCCATCACCGCCTGATCCCGCTGCCACATCACCGCCCACTCCGGCGGTCCATCGGCCAACGCTTGATTCACTTCAACCTTCAACCCCTCAAACTGCGCAAACAACCCGCCCAACAACACATGCCCGGCCGGGTTGTTCGGCGCCTGCCGGCTGACTTCCGCGCACCCGGCCAACAGCGCCAGCAAACGCAATGACAAGCCCTGCGGCCAGTCACTGTCCTGACCCACCCCATACAACCACGCCGTCATGGCGCTCAGCACATAGACATCTTCCAGCGTCCGGAACGGTTTGACGTACGCGTCCCAGCCATCCCCCGCCAGCAATTCACACAAGGCGCTCTCGAGAAACAACCGACCGTGGCTGATGTCCGGCATCAGCGGGATCGCCGGGAGCTTTTCCACCCGCACACCCGGTTCGCCGGGATAAACGACGGCCAGGCTCAAGCGCGGAGCCTCGCCGGGTCCTTCACTGCGGGCGGCAATCAATAGCCAGTCCGCGGCATCGCCGGCGGTGACGAAATCCTTGCGCCCGCTCAGGCGCAGGTCAGTCAGACGTGTCTGCATGTCCGCCACCCGCAGGCTGCGCTGTTCGGTCGCGCACAACGCGCCGAGGCTAGGCGGCGCGCTCGGCCAGAGCATGCGCAACGCCGCCTGATAACCCACCAGAAAGGCCAGCCCCGGTGTTGCCATCAGGCGTCCACCAACCACCGCCAGCTCGAACGGCGAGACCGCGCCCAACTGCTGCAACAAGGTCGCGAAACCCTCTGCGAGGTCCGGGTTGGCGGGCAAGCGATCGCGACGTTTCAACAGGGTTTGCCAGGGCATAAGAGGCTCCTCATGGGCTGTCATATAAGCATCACCAAAGCTTCATGGCGATGACACCGGGGCTACATAGCCTGACTTTGCACAACACGGCCGCATAAAGAAAGTCGATCGGCTCTAACCCAAGACGGGTGACCAGCCCGCACGGAGATTCGCAATGACTCAGATCGCCCGCATCAGCGACACCGGCAACGAACGCCGCCTGCAAGCCGAACGCCTGGTGGGCGCCGAGGCCTTGCAGGAAGCCCAGGCTTTGCGCTTCAACGTGTTCAGCGGCGAGTTCAACGCCAAGCTGAAGGGCGCGGAACTGGGTCTGGACATGGATGACTATGATGTTCACTGCGCCCATATCGGCGTGCGTGACCTGAACACCGGACGCCTGGTGGCAACCACTCGCTTGCTCGACCACACCGCCGCCAGCAGCCTGGGCAGGTTTTACAGCGAAGAAGAATTCAGCCTGCACGGCCTGGTCCACCTCAAAGGCCCGATCCTTGAAATCGGTCGCACCTGCGTCGACCCGGCCTACCGCAACGGCGGCACCATCGCCGTGCTTTGGGGTGAACTGGCCGAAGTCCTGAACCAGGGCGGCTACAGCTATTTGATGGGTTGCGCGAGCATCCCGATGCAGGACGGCGGCATCCAGGCCCACGCGATCATGCAGCGTCTGCGCGAACGTTACCTGTGCACCGAAAACCTGCGCGCCGAACCGAAAAAACCGCTGCCTGTTTTAGACATCCCCTCCAACGTCATCGCGGAAATGCCGCCGCTGCTCAAGGCCTACATGCGCCTCGGTGCGAAGATCTGCGGCGAGCCGTGCTGGGATGAAGATTTCCAGGTGGCCGACGTGTTCATCCTGCTCAAGCGCGACGAACTCTGCCCGCGCTACGCCAAGCACTTCAAGGCGGCTGTGTAATGAGCCGTCTGCGGGTGTACGCGCGGATTGCGCGAGTGTTGGTGGTGGTTGCGCTGGGCTTGAGCATGGCCAGCATCTTTGGGCTGTTCGAACGCTTGGGCATCGCCCATTCGATGGTCCGCCGTCAGCGTTGGTCGCGTTTCTTCATGGCGCGGCTGGCCAATGCCCTGCCCTTTCGCGTGACCGTGCACGGTGAATTGCCGAAGGAATCGATGCTCTGGGTCAGCAACCATGTGTCCTGGACCGACATCCCGCTGCTGGGCATGCTGACGCCGCTGTCGTTTCTGTCAAAAGCCGAAGTGCGTACCTGGCCGGTAGCGGGCTGGTTGGCGGCCAAGGCTGGCAGCCTGTTTATCCGTCGTGGTTCGGGCGACAGCCAGTTGATCCGCAAACAGATGACCCGTCATCTGGAACAGGAACATGCGTTGCTGATGTTTCCGGAGGGCACCACCACCGATGGCCGTTCGTTGCGCACCTTTCATGGTCGCTTGCTGTCGGCGGCGATTGATTCGCAAGTGAAACTGCAGCCGGTAGCGATTCGTTATCTGCGCGAGAGTCAAGTGGACTCGCTGGCACCGTTCATTGGCGACGATGATTTGCTCTCGCACCTGATGCGCTTGTTTGCCAATGATCGGGGTGAGGTGGAGATTCATCTGCTCAAGCCGATCGCTTGTGAAGGTCGCGAACGGGCGGCGCTGGCGTTTGAAGCACAGCAGGCGGTGCAGAAGGCGTTGTTTGGGGCGATTCCGGAGAAACAGCAGGTTCCGATGCGGCCGGCTATCGCGGCCTGACGCAATTCCCCCGGAAAAACACAAATCCCCTATGGGAGCGAGCCTGCTCGCGATAGCGGTGTATCAGTCGACAACTATGTTGGATGACAGACCGCAATCGCGAGCAGGCTCGTTCCCACAGGGCTTATTTTGCTGGATGTTTCTGCACAAAGAGCTGAAGTTGAGGGTAGAACAACCGAAAATCCTCGCTCAACGGCTCATACAACACCCGCAACTCCTGCATCGCCGCCGCCAACTCCTCAGGCTTGGTCAGCCGCCGCGAAATCCCCCGCAAAACCTGCTCCAGCACGTCGAACTCCCGGTAAGAACCCAACCAGTCATTTGCCATCATGTGCGGCGCGATCCTTGCCAATCGCTCCGGCAATTGCGGCTCATTGGACAGCACCCGATACACGTCGCTAGTGAACAGCGCCAGTGGCCGGTCGGCATACAGCGTCCAGTCCCGCGCCAGGCAATGGTCAAAAAACACATCGAGCACGATCCCGGCGTAACGCCGGCGGGTCAGGGAAAACCGCGACAGCGCCACATCCACCAAAGGATGGCGGTCGGTAAACACGTCGATGCTGCGATGCAGCTGGATGGCCGCCTCGACCTCCGGGTCGAACTGCCCCTGCAGCCGACCCTTGACGAAATCGCCATACAGACTGCCGAGCAATTGACCGGGACGCTGGCCACCGAGGTGAAGATGTGCGAGATAGTTCATGGGCGCAGCTTAGCACCGCCCAGGCTGGTCTTTACACTCATCGTATCGTTATAACCCGATATACCGATTTACACGGTTATCAGAGCAAAATCATATTGGTATATCGCGAACTAACGATTTAAAGTTCGGTCCATCGCGATATAGCGTTATTCACATCACGAGCCCCCACACCATGAACCTCGACCTCGACGAAATAATAAAAGCCCTGGCACACCCGGTACGGCGAGAAATCCTGCACTGGCTCAAAAACCCGGACGTCGAATTTCCCGATCAGTCTCACAGCAATGAGCACGGTGTCTGCGCCGGTCAGATCGATCAACGCTGCGGCTTGTCGCAGTCCACGGTGTCCGCTCACCTGGCGACCCTGCAACGCGCAGGCCTGATCAGCAGCCGCAAAGTCGGCCAGTGGCACTTTTTCAAACGCAACGAGGAAACCATCCAGGCATTCCTCAGCACCTTCAGCAAAGAGCTCTGACCCTTTACGTCAGTACGCCGATAAGGAATCACCCATGCCCCTCTCGCTTCTCATTCTGGCCTTGAGCGCCTTTGCCATCGGCACCACCGAGTTCGTCATCATGGGCCTGCTGCCCGATGTGGCGGCCGACCTCGGCGTGTCGATCCCCGGTGCCGGCTGGCTGGTGACCGGTTACGCCCTCGGCGTGGCCATCGGTGCGCCGTTCATGGCACTGGCCACCGCGAAGCTGCCACGCAAGGCCGCCCTGGTGGCGTTGATGGGCATCTTCATCATCGGCAATCTGCTCTGCGCCGTGGCCAGTGACTACAACGTACTGATGTTTGCCCGGGTGGTGACTGCCCTCTGCCACGGCGCCTTCTTCGGCATCGGCTCGGTGGTGGCAGCAGGCCTGGTCCCGGCGAACAAACGCGCTTCGGCCGTGGCCCTGATGTTTACCGGCCTGACCCTGGCCAATGTCCTCGGCGTGCCACTGGGCACCGCGCTCGGTCAACACGCCGGCTGGCGCTCGACCTTCTGGGCCGTGACCGTGATCGGCGTAATTGCCCTGATCGGCCTGATCCGCTTCCTGCCAGCCAAGCGCGACGAAGAAAAACTCGACATGCGCGCCGAACTGCGCGCACTCAAAGGCGCCGGCATCTGGCTGTCGTTGAGCATGACGGCATTGTTCGCGGCATCGGTGTTCACCTTGTTCACCTACGTCGCACCGCTGTTGGGCGAAGTGACCGGAGTCTCGCCACGCGGCGTGACCTGGACCCTGATGCTCATCGGCCTGGGCCTGACCGTCGGCAACATCATCGGCGGCAAGCTGGCGGACAAAGGCCTGGCGGCGACGCTGATCGGCGTGTTCATCAGCATGGCGGTGGTCTCCACCGTGTTGACCTGGACCAGCGTTGCACTGATCCCGACCGAAATCACCCTGTTCCTCTGGGCTACCGCGTGCTTCGCCGCCGTGCCAGCCCTGCAAGTGAACGTGGTGACCTACGGCAAGGCTGCACCGAACCTGGTGTCGACCCTGAACATCGGCGCGTTCAACGTCGGCAACGCACTCGGCGCCTGGGTCGGCGGCAGCGTCATCGCCCACGGCTACGGCCTGACCAGCGTACCTCTCGCGGCCGCCGCACTGGCGGTACTCGCCCTGCTGGTGACCCTGATTACTTTCCGTCAGAGCGGTAATCCCGAACTGGCCTCTGCTACCAACTGACTCACTGATACCTCACGAGGGTGCATTTCATGACGACTATTTTCGATCCGATCAAACTGGGCGACCTCGAGTTGGCCAACCGCATCATCATGGCGCCGCTGACCCGCTGCCGCGCCGACGAAGGCCGAGTGCCGAACGCGCTGATGGCCGAGTACTACGTGCAACGTGCCTCGGCCGGCCTGATCCTCAGCGAAGCCACCTCGGTCACGCCGATGGGCGTCGGCTACCCTGATACTCCGGGTATCTGGTCCAACGACCAGGTGCGCGGCTGGGCCAACGTGACCAAAGCGATCCACGGCGCGGGCGGCAAGATCTTCCTGCAACTGTGGCACGTTGGCCGGGTGTCCCACGAGTCGTACCTGAACGGTGAAGCGCCGGTCGCACCGAGCGCCATCCAGCCAAAAGGTCACGTCAGCCTGGTTCGCCCACTGGCCGACTACCCAACGCCGCGTGCTCTGGAAACCGCTGAAATCGCCGATATCGTCGACGCCTATCGCACCGGTGCAGAAAACGCCAAGGCGGCCGGTTTTGACGGCGTGGAAATCCACGGCGCCAACGGTTACCTGCTCGACCAATTCCTGCAAAGCAGCACCAACCAGCGCACCGACAACTACGGCGGCTCCCTGGAAAATCGTGCTCGCCTGTTGCTGGAAGTGACTGACGCAGCGATCGAAGTCTGGGGCGCCGGCCGCGTCGGTGTGCACCTGGCACCGCGCGCCGACTCCCATGACATGGGCGACGACAACCTGGCCGAGACTTTCACCTACGTCGCTCGCGAGCTGGGCAAACGTGGCATTGCGTTCATCTGCTCGCGCGAAAAAGAAGCCGGCGACAGCCTTGGCCCACAATTGAAAGAAGCCTTCGGCGGCCCCTACATCGTCAACGAACGCTTCACCAAGGACAGCGCCAACGCCTGGCTGGCCAGTGGCAAGGCTGACGCGGTCGCCTTCGGCGTGCCGTTCATTGCCAACCCGGACTTGCCTGCACGTTTGAAGGCCGATGCACCGCTGAACGAAGCACGTCCGGAATTGTTTTATGCCAAAGGTCCGGTGGGTTACATCGACTATCCAATGATGTAAGTCCTGCCTGTATAAAAAAGCCCCGGGTAGAAATACCTGGGGTTTTTTATTTAATAACGCTCAACTCATGAAACAACCTCTTCATTGCAGCAGAACTTAGAGCGAGGTTACTTTCAGCGTCCCCTAATTTGATCGAAAGGAATCGATATGAACGACATCAAACAAACCAGTAACCCACACGAAGACTTGCTATCGTTTTTCAACTACACCTCCATTGGCACACTGTACAACCTGACACCGCTGTTTTTCAGCGAGGAAAATCAGCAGGCACTGGACGAGTTGATCGGGGTCGCCAAGGTCGAGTTAATCGACTTTCTTGAAGGGATTGAGTCAGAGCGTGCGCTGAAACAGAGCATCGAGCTGTGGCGAAATGAAGATAAAAGCACGAAGACCACTCGCGTGATCGTCAAGCTCATTAACAACACGCCGCACACTTTTAAAATTGCACAAACCAGCCTGCCTTTGCACACATCAGAGCGCCAGTCATTCCAGCTTCCCCCTCGCACAAAAACCGCATTGAAATCCGATTTCGCCTATACGTACGGTTACCCTTGGCCCAAAAATAAAATCATGTTCAATCAGTTCGTTGATTTTATCGATCAGAACGTCGGGGTCCGTTTTGACCTGGGCATGATCATGAACAAATCCTTCGGCGTCATTTCGCCAAGACACAGGGCAACGGTAAAAAATACCGTCACTTCCATTGGCTCATCCAGGATCGATTGTTCAACCAGAATCACCCGCATGGCAGAGGAAGAACCGTTCAGCTTCGAGGTGGAAATCACGCTCGGCTGAAGCAGCGACCATTCGGGATCACTCTCACCTTTTCACATCTGCGACACAAATTTCCTACAAAATACGTAGCTCGCTACCTGTCATCCCGGAGCGCGTCCGTATATAAAAGCACTCCATCACAACAACGCGGGCGACGTGTTGATCTTCGCCCGCGTCTATTGACAGATTCGGATCCAATTAAGCATTTTGTTTCATTTGCGCAGGCTGGGGCTCAGGCGCAGCATGTCCAACGCTGCATCGACCCAACGCTCGGCTTCGGTATGCAGTTGAAAGCTGTCGGGCGCCAATAGCCATTGATACAAAATGCCATCGATGTAGGCATGCAGACTGATGGCCGCGCGGGCCGTGTCGAGGTTGTCCGGCAACTGCCCCCGATTCACCGCATTACTCAGGGCCAGGCCGATACGCACATTGCAATCGAGGCTGACCTCCCGGCGCTGCTGGCGCAAGTCGCACATTTCATCGGTGAATTCGCACTTGTGAAACAAAATCTCATTGATGCGTCGGGTTTTCGGGTCCAGGGCAACTTGATGAAACAAATGAATCAGCAGCTTGCGCATGCAACCCAGTGGGTCGAGTTCATCTTCGCTTTCACTCGCCTTGGCCATTTCATCCAGCGGCTCATGCAATGTATCGAGCATGGCCTGCACCAGATCCGCCTTGTTACTGAAATGCCAGTAGATGGCCCCGCGCGTCACGCCCGCCAGCGTCGCGATGTCCGCCAGCGTGGTGCGTGCTACGCCCCGTTCGTAAAAGGCCTTTTCTGCCGCTTCGAGTATCTGGCTACGGGTTTCCTGAGCTTCCTCTTTGGTACGACGGACCATGGCAGTACAACCTCAATCAGGGTGCTTCAGCGATGCCTGAACAGCCGCTGAATAAAAGTGGGGCGAACGCTCTTGGGTGTCGTCCCCGGCCTACAATTCGAACCTTTGAAACGGCTTTTGTAACGATGTGGGTACGCAGCCAAGGTATTTACAAACAACCATGAACGTAAGTATATTCCTTAGCAAGCTACTTATCCACTCAGCGCACATTTTTTACCCTTACACATTTCTTGTGCGCAATTTGCGCGCCTGACCCGAGGATTTTCATGCAATTCAAGCCAGCTGTTACCGCTCTGGTCACTGCCGTCGCCTTGGCATCGCTGCTCAGCGGATGCAAAAAGGAAGAAGCGGCACCGGCCGCGCCACCCCCTCAGGTCGGCGTTGTAACCTTGCAACCCCAAGCCTTTACCCTGACGTCCGAGCTGCCGGGCCGCACCAGCGCCTATCGCATCGCCGAAGTTCGCCCTCAGGTCAATGGCATCATTCTCAAGCGCCTGTTCAAGGAAGGCGGCGACGTCAAGGCCGGTCAGCAGCTGTATCAGATCGATCCAGCCGTCTATGAAGCCACGTTGAAAAGCGCCGAAGCCAATCTGCAGCAGACCAAATCGATCTCCGATCGCTACAAGCAACTGGTCGACGAACAGGCGGTGAGCCGTCAGGAATACGACACGGCCCTGGCCAACCGGTTGCAATCGGAAGCCGCGCTGCAAAGCGCCCAGATCAATGTGCGCTACACCAAAGTGTACGCGCCACTGTCCGGTCGCATCGGCCGCTCCAACGTGACCGAAGGCGCTCTGGTCACCAGCGGTCAAGCGGACGCCATGGCGGTGATCCAGCAACTCGACCCGATCTACGTCGACGTCACCCAGTCTTCCGTGGAGCTGCTTGAACTGCGCCGCGAACTGGAAAGCGGTCGCCTGCAAAAGGCCGGCGACAACTCGGCCGCGGTCAAGCTGACCCTCGAAGACGGCAGCCAGTACAAGCTGGACGGCAAGCTCGAGTTCTCCGAAGTCTCGGTTGACCAGACCACTGGCTCCGTGACCTTGCGTGCGGTGTTCCCCAACCCTGATCACACCCTGCTGCCTGGCATGTTCGTTCACGCCCAGCTTCAGGCCGGCGTCAACGCCGCCGCCATTCTGGCACCGCAACAAGGCGTGACCCGCGACCTCAAAGGCACCCCGACCGCGCTGGTCGTCGGTCCGGACAACAAGGTCGAACTGCGTCAGCTCAAGGCCAGCCGCACTGTCGGCAGCCAATGGCTGATCGAAGACGGCCTGAAGGCCGGCGACCGCCTGATCACCGAAGGACTGCAATTCGTCAAACCTGGCATTGAAGTCAAGGCCACCGAGGCGACTAACGTTGGCGCAAAGAACCCGGCCCCCGCACAGGCAGCTAGCAAGGCTTCCAGCGGCAAAGGGGAGTAAACCATGTCCAGATTTTTTATCGACCGTCCGATTTTTGCCTGGGTCATAGCCCTGGTGATCATGCTGGTCGGGGCTCTATCGATCCTCAAACTGCCGATCAACCAATACCCGAGCATTGCGCCTCCGGCCATTGCAATTCAGGTGACTTACCCAGGCGCGTCCGCACAAACCGTGCAGGACACCGTGGTGCAGGTCATCGAGCAGCAGCTCAACGGTATCGACAACCTGCGTTATGTCTCCTCGGAAAGTAACTCCGACGGCAGCATGACCATCACCGCGACCTTCGAGCAAGGCACCAACTCCGATACCGCGCAGGTCCAGGTCCAGAACAAGCTGAACCTGGCCACCCCGCTGCTGCCGCAAGAAGTGCAGCAACAGGGTATTCGCGTGACCAAGTCAGTGAAGAACTTCCTGCTGGTGATCGGCGTGGTGTCGCGCGACGGCAGCATGACCAAGGACGACCTGTCCAACTACATCGTGTCGAACATGCAGGACCCGATCTCGCGGACCGCCGTCCAGGTCTTCGGTTCCCAGTACGCGATGCGTGTCTGGCTCGACCCGGCCAAGCTGAACAACTTCAGCCTGACGCCAGTGGATGTGAAAGCGGCTATCGCGGCGCAGAACATCCAGGTGTCCTCCGGTCAACTGGGCGGCCTGCCTGCCGCGCCCGGGCAGCAGTTGAACGCCACCATCATCGGCAAGACCCGTCTGCAGACCGCCGAGCAGTTCAACAAGATCCTGCTCAAGGTCAACAAGGACGGTTCGCAAGTGCGTCTGTCCGATGTCGCCGATGTGGGTCTGGGCGGTGAAAACTACAGCATCAACGCTCAGTTCAACGGTGCACCGGCTTCCGGCCTGGCGGTGAAACTGGCCAACGGTGCCAACGCCCTCGACACGGCCAAAGCGCTACGCAACACCATTAACACGCTCAAGCCATTCTTCCCGCAAGGGATGGAAGTGGTGTTCCCGTACGACACCACGCCGGTGGTGACCGAATCGATCAAGGGTGTGGTTGAAACCCTGGTCGAAGCGATCGTGCTGGTGTTCCTGGTGATGTTCCTGTTCCTGCAAAACTTCCGCGCCACGGTCATCACCACGATGACGGTGCCGGTGGTATTGCTGGGTACGTTCGGCATCCTCGCGGCGTTCGGTTTCAGCATCAACACCCTGACCATGTTCGGCATGGTGTTGGCCATCGGCCTGCTGGTGGATGACGCCATCGTCGTGGTGGAAAACGTCGAACGGGTCATGAGCGAAGAAGGCCTGTCACCCAAGGAGGCCACCAAGAAATCCATGGGGCAGATCCAGGGTGCATTGGTCGGTATCGCCCTGGTGCTGTCGGCAGTATTGCTGCCGATGGCGTTCTTCAGTGGCTCCACGGGTGTGATCTACAAGCAGTTCTCGATCACCATCGTGTCCGCCATGGCCCTGTCGGTGCTGGTTGCCCTGATCTTCACACCGGCGCTTTGCGCGACCATGCTCAAGGCCATTCCGAAAGGCGAGCACGGCACACCGAAACGCGGCTTCTTCGGCTGGTTCAACCGCAGCTTCGACCGTGGCGTCAAAAGCTACGAGCGGGGCGTGGGCAACATGCTGGCGCACAAGGCGCCATACCTGCTGGCCTACCTGATCATTGTCGTCGGCATGATCTGGCTGTTCACCCGTATTCCAACGGCGTTCCTTCCGGAAGAAGACCAGGGCGTTCTGTTTGCCCAAGTGCAGACCCCGGCCGGTTCCAGCGCCCAGCGCACGCAGGTGGTGATCGATGAAATGCGCTCTTACCTGCTGGACAAGGAATCGAGCGCCGTGGCGTCGGTGTTTACCGTCAACGGCTTCAACTTCGCCGGTCGCGGCCAAAGCTCGGGCCTGGCGTTCATCATGCTCAAGCCGTGGGATCAGCGGGATGCGGAAAAACTCGCCGCCCGTGCCCAGCAGCACTTCTTCACCTTCCGCGATGCCATGGTGTTCGCCTTCGCGCCACCTGCGGTATTGGAGTTGGGTAACGCCACCGGTTTCGATGTGTTCCTGCAAGACCGCGCCGGTATCGGTCACGAGAAGTTGATGGAAGCTCGCAACCAGTTCCTCGGCATGGCGGCACAGAGCAAGGTGCTTTACCAGGTGCGTCCGAACGGACTGAACGACGAGCCGCAATATCAGCTGGAAATCGACGACGAGAAGGCCAGCGCGCTGGGCATTACCCTCTCTGACATCAACAGCACCTTGTCGATTGCCTTGGGCAGTAGCTACGTCAACGACTTCATCGACCGTGGTCGGGTGAAGAAAGTCTACGTGCAAGGCCAACCCGATTCGCGGATGAGCCCGGAAGACATCAAGAAATGGTATGTGCGTAACAGCGCAGGCACCATGGTGCCCTTCTCCGCCTTCGCCAAGGGGCAGTGGATCTACGGGGCGCCGAAGCTTTCGCGTTACAACGGCGTAGAAGCGATGGAAATCCTCGGTGCCCCGGCGCCGGGCTACTCCACCGGTGAAGCCATGGCGGAAGTCGAAGCCCTGGCCAAAAAACTGCCGGCCGGTGTCGGTATTTCCTGGACAGGTCTGTCGTACGAAGAACGGCTGTCCGGCTCACAGGCACCGGCGCTTTACGCCCTGTCGCTGCTGATGGTGTTCCTGTGTCTGGCAGCGCTGTACGAAAGCTGGTCGATCCCGATCGCGGTGATGTTGGTGGTGCCGTTGGGGATCATCGGTGCACTGTTGGCCACCAGTCTGCGCGGCCTGTCGAACGACGTTTACTTCCAGGTGGGCCTGTTGACGACGATCGGTCTGGCGGCGAAAAACGCCATCCTGATCGTCGAATTCGCCAAGGAACTGCATGAGCAAGGGCGCAGCCTGCGCGACGCGGCGATCGAAGCCTGCCGCATGCGTTTGCGACCGATCATCATGACCTCGCTCGCTTTCGTCCTCGGCGTGGTGCCACTGGCGATTTCCACTGGTGCCGGTTCAGGCAGCCAACATGCGATCGGAACCGGCGTTATTGGCGGTATGATCACGGCCACGGTTCTGGCGATCTTCTGGGTCCCACTTTTCTTTGTCACCGTGTCGTCGATTGGTCAGCGTAAAACCGCCGATCAGGACGACGCTATTGAACCTTCTAAAGAGGCTGGCTAATGAGCAAGTCGCTACTCTCCATCGCAGTCGCGGCCTTCGTGCTGAGCGGCTGCTCGCTGATACCCGATTATCAGCAGCCTGAAGCACCGGTGGCAGCGCAGTACCCACAAGGTCCGGCGTATTCGCCGACCCAGGCGCCTGCACAGGCCGCCGCCGAACAGGGCTGGAAGCAGTTTTTCCATGACCCGGCGTTGCAACAGCTGATCCAGGTCGCCCTGGAAAACAACCGTGACCTGCGTGTCGCGGCGCTGAACATCGATGCGTTCGCGGCGCAGTACCGCATTCAGCGTGCGGACCTGTTCCCGGCCGTGTCGGCCAATGGCACCGGCAGCCGTCAGCGGGTTCCGGCGGATGCATCGCAGACCGGTCAGGCAGGCATCACCAGTTCCTACTCCGCCACCGTCGGCATCAGCGCTTATGAACTCGACCTGTTCGGTCGGGTTCGCAGCCTGAGCGAAGAAGCGCTGCAGAAGTACTTCGCCACTGAAGAAGGCCGTCGCAGCACGCAAATCAGCCTGGTCGCCAGCGTGGCAAATGCCTACCTGACCTGGCAGGCTGACAAAGAGCTGCGCAAGCTCACTCAAGACACCCTCGGTGCGTTCGAGGAGAGCTACAAGCTCACCTCCCGCAGCAACGAAGTGGGTGTAGCTTCGGCCCTGGATCTGGCTCAGTCGCGTACCTCGGTGGAAAACGCCCGTGCACAACTGGCCCGTTACACGCGTCAGGTTGCCCAGGATGAAAACAGCCTGGTGCTGCTGCTCGGCACTGGCATCCCGGCCAATCTGCGAGAAGCCAAGCCGCTGTCTGACGACCTGCTGAGCGACGTACCGCCCGGCCTGCCGTCGGACTTGCTGCAACGTCGTCCGGACATCCTTCAGGCCGAATACAACCTGAAAGCGGCCAACGCCAACATCGGCGCGGCACGGGCGGCGTTCTTCCCGAGCATCAGCCTGACCGCCAACGCCGGTACCCTGAGCCCTGACCTCTCCGGCCTGTTCAAGGGTGGTTCGGGTACGTGGTTGTTCCAGCCGCAGATCAATCTGCCGATCTTCAACGCCGGCAGCCTGCGCGCCAGCCTGGATTACTCGAAAATCCAGAAAGACATCGGCGTGGCGAACTACGAGAAGTCCATTCAAACGGCCTTCCAGGAAGTCCGCCCGCCAGACCTACACCGAGCAGTTGCAGGCCCAGCGTGATTTCGTCACCGCCAACCAGGACTACTACCGTCTGGCCGAGCGTCGTTATCGCATTGGCGTCGACAGCAACCTGACCTTCCTCGATGCCCAGCGTCAGCTGTTCAGTGCCCAACAGGCGCTGATCACCGATCGCCTGGCGCAACTGACCAGCGCCGTGAATCTGTACAAGGCACTGGGCGGTGGCTGGAATGAGCAGACTGCGAAAGTCGAGCCACTGAAAGAAGAAGCGCCGAAGCTGAAATTGTTCTGATCACGCCGTAAATAAGAAGCCCACCTTTTGGTGGGCTTTTTGTTGGCTGCGGGAAAGGGTGTGCCGACCACATTGGCCGCGATGAGCCGGCGCAAACAACACCAATTCCCCAGCCCAATCTTGCGTTCGATAACCGCCCAAAACCCGCTTTCCCCGATTGAACCATCCAGTTCATTCCCCGCACCATTCGCCTCACAAAACCAATAACAACAGGTTCTACACCATGCCCCCGCGCCCTGCCCTGTCCGGCTGATCTCGTCCCGTTCCATTCGAATCCGAAGCTTTTGTCTGCAACCCGTCGGTTGCGGCATCAACCCGTTTCATCCCCAAGAATCAGAGAGACCCGAGCACATGACCCCTTCCACTGCGCAGTACGTCTTTCCCGGCCTGATCGCCATCGCGCTGACCGGCGCGGCCCTTCCCGCCACGGCCGAAGAGTCAGGTTTTGTCGAAGGTGCCAAGGTCAACCTCAACCTGCGCAACTTCTACATCAACCGCAACTTCACCAACCCGACCAAGGCCCAGGGCAAGGCTGAAGAGTGGACGCAAAGTTTCATCCTCGACGCGAAGTCCGGGTTCACCCAGGGCACCGTCGGGTTCGGCATGGATGTGCTGGGGCTGTACTCGGTGAAGCTCGACGGCGGTAAAGGCACCGGCGGTACGCAACTGCTGCCGCTGGATCACGACGGTCGCCCGGCAGACAGCTTCGGTCGCACCAACGTAGCGTTCAAGGCCAAGCTGTCGCAGACCGAAGTGAAGGTCGGCGAATGGATGCCGGTGCTGCCGATCCTGCGTTCGGACGATGGTCGCTCATTGCCGCAAACCTTTCGCGGCGGCCAGATCACGTCGAAGGAGATCAATGGCCTGACGCTCTACGGCGGTCAGTTTCGCCAAAACAGCCCGCGTGACGACAGCAGCATGAGCGATATGTCGATGACCGGCAAAGCGGCGTTCACCTCGGACCGCTTCAACTTCCAGGGCGGCGAATACCTGTTCAACGAAAAGCGCACGCAAATCGGCCTGTGGAACGCCGAGCTCAAGGACATCTACAGCCAGCAATACCTCAACCTGATTCACACCCAACCCATCGGCGACTGGACCCTGGGCGCCAACCTCGGCTTCTTCTACGGCGAGGATGACGGCAGTGCCCGCGCCGGTGATCTGGACAACAAGACCTGGTCAGGGATGTTCTCCGCCAGGTACGGCGGCAACACCTTCTACGTCGGTCTGCAAAAACTCACCGGCGACAGCGCCTGGATGCGGGTCAACGGCACCAGCGGCGGCACCCTGGCCAACGACAGCTACAACGCCAGCTATGACAACGCCCAGGAAAAATCCTGGCAGGTGCGTCATGACTACAACTTCGTCGCGCTCGGCATTCCCGGCCTGACCCTGATGAACCGCTACATCAGCGGCGACAACGTCCACACCGGCACCGTCACCGACGGCAAGGAATGGGGACGCGAAAGTGAACTGGGCTACACCGTGCAGAGCGGCGTGCTGAAGGACCTGAACGTCAAATGGCGCAACTCGACCATACGCCGCGACTACAGCAACAACGAGTTCGATGAGAACCGGTTGATCGTCAGCTATCCGATCAGCCTTTTGTAAACCTCACCATCGCCATCGCGGGCGAGCCCGCGATGGCGTCAGATCAAACACCCCACATCGCGAGGAGTCACTCCCGCGACTCAACCCCCAACTCATCCCAAACCGACTCCGCCAGGTGGAACGTCGCATTCGCCGCCGGGATGCCACAGTAGATCGCGCTCTGCATGATCACTTCCTTGATCTCGCCGCGGGTCACGCCGTTGTTGGCGGCGGCGCGCAAGTGCAACTTGAGTTCCTCATTGCGGTTCATGCCAATCAGCATGGCCAGGGTGATCAGGCTGCGGGTGTGCCGTGGCAGGCCCGGACGCGTCCAGATGTCGCCCCAGGCGTGGCGGGTGATCATTTCCTGAAACTCCGAGTTGAACTCGGTCAGCGCGTTCAGGCTGCGGTCGACATGGGCGTCGCCGAGCACGGCACGGCGGACGTTCAGGCCCTCGTCGTAACGTTGTTTCTCGTCCACAACAAATCCCCTCAATCAGCTGACAGAAACGCCAGCACCCGCTTGCTGAACTCAGCACCGGCCTGAACGTTGGACAGGTGTGCGGCGTAGAACTCGGCGTACTCGGCGCCCTGCACGTGTTCCTGGATAAAGTGTCCACCGGATGGCGGCGTTACGGCGTCTTCAGTGCCGGCGATCACCAGCAACGGTACCTTGATCGAGGACAGCTGATCACGGAAATCGGCATCGCGTACCGCCGCACAATTGGCCGCATAACCTTCTGGCGAAGTGGCCGCGAGCATGTCGGTAATTTTCTTCGCCGCCGCAGGATTGGCTTGGGCGAAATCCGCGGTGAACCAACGCGCAATCGACGCATCGCGCAGCGCGACCATGGCCGCCGCGCCATCACGCAGCACGGTTTCGATACGTGGGTTCCAGATCGACGGATCGCCGATTTTCGCCGCGGTGTTGCACACCACCAGCTTGTTCAATCGATCACCGGCATGGATGCCCAGCCACTGGCCGATCAGCCCTCCCATCGACAGGCCGCAGAAATGCGCTTTTTCGATGTGCAACGCATCCAGCAACGCGAGCACGTCACGGCCCAGTTGCTCGATGGTGTACGGCCCCGGTGTGACCAGCGATTTGCCGTGCCCGCGCGTGTCGAAACGCAGCACCCGGAAATGCTCGGTGAATGCCGCCATCTGCGCGTCCCACATGTGCAGGTCGGTGCCCAGCGAGTTGGACAGCACCAGCACCGGCGCGTTTTCAGGTCCGTCGAGTTGGTAATTCAGTTCGCCCTCGGCGAGTTGTACGAAAGCCACAGCAATCTCCTTCAGGCAGTCAACGCAGAATGTTCAGCCACCGCTCGCTCGACCCATGTACGGGATTGACCGAGGTAGTGGGCGGGATCCAGCAGATCATCGAGTTCAGCAGGTGAGAGTTCGGCGGTCACTTGCGGCTCGTCGCCGAGGACCGCACGCAATTGCCGTTGCTCGGCCACGGCGCGTTTGCAGCAGTGTTCCAACAGATGGTGTGCGGTGTCGCGGCCGACCCGTTGCGCAAGGACGATGCTCACCGCTTCGGCCAACACCAGGCCCTGGGTCAGGTCGAGGTTGCGGGCCATGCGTTCGACGTCCACTTCCAGTCCGTCCGCCACCAGCAACGCTTGTTTGAGGCTGCCGGACACCAGGCAGCAAATCTCCGGCAGGGTTTCCCACTCGGCATGCCACAGGCCCAGACTGCGCTCATGTTCTTGCGGCATCGCGCTGAACAGGGTCGAGAGCAAACCGGGCACGCGCGTAGCGGCACCGATCAGCACCGCAGCTCCCACCGGGTTGCGTTTATGCGGCATGGTCGAAGAGCCGCCCTTGCCCGGCGCCGACGGTTCGAACACTTCGCCCGCTTCGGTCTGCATCAACAGGCTGATGTCGCGGCCGAGTTTGCCGAGGCTGCCGGCGATCAATCCCAGTACCGAAGCGAACTCCACCAGACGATCGCGCTGGGTGTGCCAGGGCTGGTCGGGCAAGGTCAGTTGCAGTTCCCCGGCCAGCGCTTCGGCAATCGGCATCGCCTGTGAGCCGAGGGCCGCGAGGGTTCCGGAGGCGCCGCCGAATTGCAGCACCAGCAAACGCGGTTTGAGCGCTTGCAGGCGTTGCCGGCTGCGGGTGACCGCGCCCAGCCAACCGGCGATTTTCATGCCCAGGGTGACCGGTGTCGCATGTTGCAACCAGGTGCGCCCGGCCAGCGGCGTGGCGACGAAGCGTAACGCTTGGGTCGCCAACGTTTCGCCCAGTTGTGCCAGATCGCCTTCAATCAGTTCCAGCGCCCGGCGCAGTTGCAACACCAGGCCAGTGTCCATTACGTCCTGACTGGTCGCGCCCAGATGCACATAGCGCTCGGCTTCGGCGTCGGTGGTTGCGATCTGCTTGCCCAACGCTTTCACCAGCGGAATCGCCGAATTGCCGGCCGTGGCAATCGCCTCGCCGAGGGCCGCGAAATCAAAATGTTCGGCGCGGCAGGCGGCTTCGATAGACGCCACAGCCGTCTGCGGAATCAAGCCAACCTTCGCCTCGGCCCGAGCCAGCGCCGCTTCGAAATCGAGCATGGCCTGAACCCGGCCCTGATCGCAAAACACCTCACGCATATCGCGGGCAGTGAAATAGGCATCGAACAATTGATTGCCCGGTCGCTGGTTCATAAACAGTCCCTGAAGGCGTGGGCCGGTGCGGCCCACGCAGATGGATCAAAGGTCGTGATGCAGGTATTTCGCCTGTCTCGGCAAGCGCAGGCTGAACAGGAACGCCACCGCCATCATCACCGTGACGTACCAGTAGAAAGAGTTTTCCATGCCTACGGCTTTGAGGCTCAGCGCCACGTATTCTGCCGAGCCGCCGAAGATCGCATTCGCCACCGCGTACGCCAGGCCTACGCCCAATGCGCGCACTTCCGGCGGGAACATTTCAGCTTTCACCAGACCGCTGATGGAGGTATAGAAACTGACGATTGCCAGCGCCACGGTGATCAACACAAAAGCCAGGAACGGACTGCTGACGCTTTTCAGGCTCAATAGAATCGGCACGGTGAACAACGTACCCAAGGCACCGAACCACAGCATCGAATTACGTCGGCCGATCTTGTCGGCGAGCATGCCGAACAGTGGCTGCATGCACATATAAAGGAACAGCGCGCCGGTCATGATGTAGCTCGCCGTCTTGGCGTGCATGCCGGCGGTGTTCACCAGGTATTTCTGCATGTACGTGGTGAAGGTGTAGAAAATCAGCGAGCCCCCGGCGGTGTAACCCAGCACGGTAATGAATGCGGCTTTGTGGTCGCGGAACAACGCGCGGATGCTGCCGGCGTCTTTGTTCTCGCGCATTTCCTTGCTGGTGGTTTCTTTCAGCGAGCGACGCAGGAACAACGAAATCAACGCGGCCACCGCACCGACCACAAACGGGATCCGCCAGCCGTAGGCACGCAGGTCATCTTCGGTGAGGAACTGTTGCAGGATCACCACCAGCGACACCGCCAGCAGTTGCCCGCCAATCAACGTCACGTACTGGAACGAGGCAAAGAAACCGCGCTGGCCCTTGAGCGCAACTTCGCTCATGTAAGTGGCGGTGGTGCCGTACTCGCCGCCCACCGACAAGCCCTGAAGCAAACGGGCGAACAGCAGCATGATCGGGGCCCAGACGCCGATGTCCTTGTAGGTTGGCAGGCACGCGATGAGCAACGAGCCGAAGCACATCATCAGAATCGAAATCAGCATCGAATTCTTGCGCCCGTGCTTGTCCGCGACACGGCCGAAAATCCAGCCGCCGATCGGTCGCATCAGGAACCCGGCGGCGAACACGCCTGCCGTATTGACCAGTTGCACGGTCGGGTTATCGGACGGAAAAAACGCGGGCGCAAAGTAGATCGCGCAAAAGGCGTAGACGTAGAAATCGAACCATTCGACGAGGTTGCCGGACGAGGCGCCGACAATCGCGAAGATCCGCTTGCTGCGCTCTTCGCCGGTGTAATGCGCTGGAATCGCGGTTGGGGTTGTCATTGTTCTTCACTCTTTGGGGACAGTGACAGTCTAGACACACTTTGCAACAGTCCCGTTCCACAGATCACTCATCAGAAGCCTGCTACACATCCGGTGGCGAGGGAGCTTGCTCCCGGAGCAAGCCCAAAACCTTCAAACGTGCTCTGTCACTCGCCAGCCGGTTTTACGACGGCTTCGCAGCCGAGCGGGAGCAAGCTCCCTCGCCACAGGTGTAGTGCTTTCACTCAATAATCGAAGAACACCGTCTCGGCGTCGGTGCCCTGCAAAATCACATTCCACTGATACACACCGCTCGCATCCTGCTTCGCCAGCAAGGTACCGCGACGCTCAGCCGGCACGCACTCCAGCAGCGGATCCGATACGTTCGCCGGCTCGCCCTCAAAATAAATCCGCGTCAGCAAGTGCTTCACCAACCCGCGAGCGAACACCAGCACCACCAGGTGCGGCGCCTGGGTCGTGCCTTTCAGCCCTTGCACCGTGCCCGGCTTGATCGTAGTGAAGCGGAAGCGCCCTTCGGCATCCACCGGAATCCGGCCAAAGCCTTCGAAGTTCGGGTCCAGGGGTTTGTCCTGATCGTCTTCGGGGTGGTCGTACTTGCCGGCGGCGTTGGCCTGCCAGACTTCCAGCATGGCGTCGTTGACGATGTCACCGTTGCCATCGACGACTTGCCCGGTGATCGCCACGCGCTCGCCCAGGGTTTGCTCGACGGTCAGGTTTTCGCGGTTCAGCCAGGTCAGGCCGATGTGGTAATACGGCCCGACGGTGTGGGACGTGGTCGCAGTCAGCGTCATCTTATTTCTCCATCGGCGTGGCATCGCGGCCGCGCAAGACGATGTCCCAGCGATAACCGAGGGCGTAGGAAGGGATGGTTTTTTCCAGGTCGAAACTGGCGATCAGGCGCTCTTTGGCGCGGGTGTCCGGCACGCAGTTGTAGATCGGGTCATACGCAAGAAGCGGGTCGCCGGGGAAATACATCTGCGTGACCAGCCGCGTCAGAATGCTCGGCCCGAACAGCGAGAAATGGATGTGCGCCGGGCGCCAGGCATTGTGGTGGTTGCCCCACGGGTAAGCGCCGGGCTTGATGGTCTGGAATTGATACCAGCCATCGGCGTCGGTCACCGTGCGGCCGGTGCCGGTGAAGTTCGGGTCCAGCGGTGCGTCATGCAGGTCGCGTGCATGGTTGTAGCGCCCAGCGGCGTTGGCCTGCCAGATCTCCACCAGAATCCCCGGCACCGGCAGACCGTTTTCATCCAGCACGCGGCCGTGAATGATGATGCGTTCGCCCAATGGCTCGCCCGTGTGCTGCGCGGTCAGGTCGTTGTCCTTCTCGCTGACGCGCTCGGCACCGACCGTCGGGCCGGTAATTTCCGACAACGAATGGGGCAGAAACACCAACGGCTTGGACGGCGAGCGCAGGTTGGTCGATTGATAAGTCGGGTGCAGGTAGTCCGGCTGGGTGCCTTCCTGCGGGCGACGGTAACCAGGCTTGTCAGTCATTTCGCTTTCCTCAGTTCTTATTATCACAGCTGCGCGTCAGACGCGTTCGATCGCCAAGGCCAGCCCCTGGCCGACGCCGACACACATGGTCGCCAGACCTTTCTTGCCACCGGTTTTTTCCAGCTGATGCAGCGCCGTCAGCACCAGACGCGCACCGCTCATGCCCAACGGATGGCCCAAGGCAATGGCACCACCGTTCGGGTTGACCTGAGCCGCGTCGTCCGCCAGCCCCAGTTCTCGCAACACCGCCAAGCCTTGGCTGGCGAAGGCTTCGTTGAGTTCGATCACGTCGAAATCGCCGACGGCAAGGCCCAGGCGCTCAGTCAGCTTGCGCACCGCCGGGACCGGGCCGATGCCCATGACCCGCGGTGCAACGCCGGCACTCGCCATGCCCAGCACTTTGGCGCGAGCGGTCAGACCGTGTTTTTTCACCGCCTCGGCCGAGGCCAGGATCAGCGCTGCGGCACCGTCGTTCACACCCGACGCGTTGCCGGCGGTGACGGTTTTTTCGGGACCATTGACCGGTTTCAGTCTGGCCAGGGTTTCCAGCGTCGTGTCGGCGCGAGGATGCTCGTCCTGGCTGACGACGGTTTCACCCTTCTTGTGGGCAACGCGCACTTCGACGATTTCTTCAGCGAAAAATCCTGCCGCTTGCGCGGCGGCTGTCCGCTGCTGACTGCGCAGTGCAAAAGCGTCCTGATCCTCGCGGGACACTTCGTAATCGTCCGCCACGTTGTCGGCGGTCTGCGGCATCGCATCGACACCGTATTGGGCTTTCATCAACGGGTTGATGAAGCGCCAGCCGATGGTGGTGTCTTCCAGCTTCATGTTGCGCGAGAACGCCGCATCGGCCTTGCCCATCACGAACGGCGCGCGGGACATCGACTCGACGCCGCCGGCAATTTCGCCGCTGGCGATGGCGCGGAACGCGGTGCCGATGGCATCCATGCCCGACGCACAGAGGCGATTGAGGGTCACGCCCGGAATCGTTTCCGGCAGGCCCGCCAGCAGCAGCGCCATGCGCGCCACATTGCGGTTGTCTTCGCCGGCCTGGTTGGCGCAGCCGAGGAACACCTCGTCCACTGCATTCCAGTCCACCGAAGGGTTGCGTTCCATCAACGCCTTGATCGGCACGGCGGCCAGATCGTCGGCGCGAACCGTCGACAGGCCACCGCCGAAACGGCCGATGGGGGTGCGAATCGCGTCGCAGATATAAACGTCACGCATCACGCTTCTCCAGGTGCTTGGCCGTGGGCGGCAGCGGTGCGGGCTTCCAGATCCCTCAGCGCTTTCAGTTCGACCTCGGTGGGCTCGGCGGTGTTTTCAACCGTCTCGGCGAAACGAATGGCCCAACCTGTCGCGGCGGTCACTTGCTCACGGGTCACGCCAGGGTGCAACGCAGTGACCACGAATTCATGAGTACCCGCTTCCGGTTCCATGATGCACAGGTCGGTGATGATGCCAACCGGACCGGCGCCTGGCAGACCGAGACGCTTGCGCGAATCACCGCCCTCGCCATGGCCGACCGAGGTGATGAAGTCGAGCTTGTCGACGAAGGAGCGCGCCGACTGTTTAAGAATGATCAAGACGCTTTTGGCCGAGCCTGCAATCTCCGGCGCACCACCGGCACCCGGCAGACGGACTTTTGGTGCGTGGTAGTCACCCACCACCGTGGTGTTGATGTTGCCGAAACGGTCGACTTGCGCGGCGCCGAGGAAACCGACGTCGATGCGCCCGCCCTGCAGCCAGTAGCGAAAAATCTCACCGGTCGGCACGACGGTGTCAGCGGTTTCCGCCAGTTCACCGTCACCGATCGACAGCGGCAGTACGCTCGGCTTGGCACCAATCGGACCCGATTCGTAGATAAGGACTACATCCGGCGAGGACGTCAGCCGCGCCAGGTTGGCCGCTTTCGACGGCAGCCCGATACCGACGAAGCACACCGAACCGTTCTTCAATCGGCGAGCAGCGGCGACGGTCATCATTTCATTGGTGGTGTAAGTCATTACTTCGCCTCCGATGCAGCGGCCAGCTTGGCCTGGAACTCGCTGAAGTCAGCGCAGCCATGGATGTATTCGTTGATCCACGCGGTGAAGGTGTCACGGTCGCGGGCAATCGGGTCCCAGGCCTGATAGAAACGGTTATCGCGCTCGTTGTAACCGTGAGCGTAGGACGGATGCGCGCCGCCAGGAACGTGGCAAACCGCGCTCAAGGCCCAGGTCGGCAGTACACAGGAGTTCATCGGTGCGTTGAGGTCGTCGACGATTTCTTCGACGGTGACGATGCAGCGCTTGGCGGCCAGTGCGGCTTCTTTCTGCACGCCGAGAATGCCCCACAGCAACACGTTGCCTTTACGGTCGGCTTTTTGCGCGTGGATCACGGTGATGTCCGGACGCACCGAAGGCACCGCCGCCAATACTTCACCGGTGAACGGGCAAGTGACGCTCTTGATCAGCGGGTTGACCTTCGGCAGGTCGGAGCCGGCGTAGGCACGCAACACCGCGAACGGCAGGCCGGAGGCGCCAGCGACGTAGGCATTTGCCAGGTCGGCGTGGCTGTGTTCTTCGATTTCCAGCGCGTGCGGCCACTGCTTCTCGACTGCGTCACGCAGACGGTGCAGCGAACCGACACCCGGGTTGCCGCCCCAGGAGAAAATCAGCTTGCGAGCACAACCGGCGCCAATCAACTGGTCGTAGATCAGGTCAGGCGTCATCCGTACCAGCGTCAGATCTTTCTTGCCCTGACGAATGATTTCGTGACCCGCCGCCGTAGGGATCAGGTGAGTGAAGCCTTCGAGCGCGACGGTATCGCCGTCGTTGACGAATTGCTTCACCGCGTCGTGCGCCATGGGGCAGGCTCCCGTTTTGTTGTGAACCGACAGTGGTAGGAAACGACGCGATGCGCGCGCCGGAATGACTGAAGGTTAAGCCTGTGCAAAACGCCAAACAATCCGATAATCGACTAAGTGTTCGTTTATCGAACATATTGTTGTCTCGCTATCGTTCTCCATCGCCTGTCAAAAGATCAATTTCAATCCAGAATCAGGTCGCATCCGCATGACTGACCATGCCCTTGATCACCACCGCCGTCGTCGCCAAGGCCGCCGGAATCACCAATGCCGTCAGCACTTGTTCAAAGTTCCAGCCCAACCCCAGCAAGGTCGCGCCCATCCACGCCCCCAGAATTGCGCCGAACCGGCCAATCCCGAGCATCCACGACACACCGGTCGCCCGACCTTGAGTCGGGTAAAAACGCGCCGCCAAAGAAGGCATCGCCGATTGCGCGCCGTTGACGCACATCCCGGCCACCAGCACCAGGGTTGCCAATAGCGTGATGTTGCCCAGGCTCTGCCCTACCGCGTAGGCAAACACCCCGGCCAGCAAGTAGAAAGTACCGATGACCTTGTGCGGATTGAACCGGTCCATCGCCCAGCCCACGCCCACCGCGCTCAATACGCCGCCGAACTGGAACAGCGCGCCGATGAATGCCGCCTGTTCCATGCTCGCGCCACTGTCACGCATCAGCGTCGGCAGCCAACTGGTCAACAGGTAAACGATCACCAGGCCCATGAAGTAGGTCAGCCATAACAACAAGGTGCCGGTGCTGTAGGTGCCGGAGAAGATCACCGCAAACACGTTACGGGCCTTCACGGTTTTCTGTTCGGGTACGCTGAAGCTGGATGCTTGAGCGACGACCGTCGGATCGATTGGCGCCAGCGCCTGGCGCACTTTGTCGGTGCCGCGATTGCGCACGACCAGGTAACGCGCCGACTCCGGCAGCCAGAACAACAAGACGACGGCAAGGATCAGCGGCAGAATTCCGCCGATCAACAGCAGGCTGTGCCAGCCGAACGCCGGAATCAGCTTGGCCGAAATGAATCCGCCACCGGCCATGCCGAGGTTGAAGCCGCAGAACATGCTGGTCACCAGCAGGGATTTTTTGCGCTCCGGGGTGTATTCCGACAGCAATGTCGTAGCGTTCGGCATCCCGGCGCCAAGGCCCAGGCCGGTCAGAAAGCGCAACACCAGCAACTGATCGACGTTGCTGCTGTAGGCCGAGGCCAGGCTGAAGGCGCCGAACAACAGCACCGCGCCCACCAGTACGACTTTTCGTCCGAAGCGGTCAGCCAACGGCCCGGAACCCAGTGCGCCGAAGACCATGCCGATCAACGCCGCACTCATCACCGGGCCAAGGCTGGCGCGATCGATGCCCCAGTCCTGGGACAGTGCCGGCGCGATGAAGCCCATGGCCGCGGTGTCGAGGCCATCGAGGAAAACAATCAGGAAACACAGGATCACCACTCGCCACTGGTAGCGCGAGATGGGTTGAGCATTGATGAAGGACTGCACGTCGAGGCAGTTACCTACAGCAGACTGAGGCTGGTTCATTATTTTTATTCCACGCAAGAACGCAGTCGGACAGGTGCCAGCCTGAGCTGGCGCTGCCGCGACATTAGTGAGCCTGGGGAAAGTGCGTCAATTCGTTAAACGCGAGTCTGGGCGATTATCGAACAGCTTAGGCAAACAGCTGGGCGCTGAGGTTACGGCTGGCCGCCAGCAGACCCGGCAGGAACCGTTGCTCCAGCTCGTTGCGGCTGACCCGACCGGCGTGCGTGCTGACGTTGAGCGCCGCCACGACTTGCCCGGAAGCGTCGTACACCGGAACGGCAATCGAGCGCAGGCCTTGTTCCAGTTCCTGATCGACGATGCACCAGCCTTGCTGCCGCACTTCCTGCAGGCATTCGAGCAACGCTTCGGGAGTGTGCAAGGTGCGGCTGGTCTTGGCTTGCAGGTCTGCGTGGTCGAGGTACTCGCGCAGCGACGTGTCATCCAGTGCCGCGAGAAGAATCCTGCCCATTGAGGTGCAATAGGCCGGCAGGCGTCCGCCTACCGACAGGTCGACGGAAATCAGCCGCTGAGTCGTCGCCGAGCGAGCGATGTACAAAATGTCATCGCCTTCCAGCGTGGCCATGTTGCAGGCCTCGTGGAGTTGTTCGCTCATGCGGTCGAGGTAAGGTTGGGCAGAGACCGCCAGCGGGGTCGAGGACAGGTAGGCATGACCGAGGGTCAGCACTTTGGGCAGCAGCGAATAGGTGCGACCGTCGGTGGTGGCGTAGCCGAGTTTGATCAGGGTGTGCAGGCAACGTCGCACGGCGGCGCGGGGAATTTCCGTGCGGTGACTGATCTGGGCGATGGTCAGGTGCCGTTTGCGCTCCTGGAACGCTTGCACCACGGCCAGGCCTCGGGCCAGTGAAGTCATGAAATCCGGGTCGCCGGTCAGGGCCTGGATTCGCTTGGCGGGCGACGCGACGATAGGCGGCGCCACTGAAGCGAAGGAATTGCGCATTTGCTCGTTCATATCAGGTCCTTTTCCCACACGGATCAGCGACGGCTATTACAGGCGGCTCCGATTCGACACACAAGCCAAAGGCAGCCGAGACTGGGCGATTATCGAACCCTCGACCGATAATCGCAATCGGTTGCCGTTATAGAGCCTTGGTCGGACACGTGTGCGCCCTTCTCTATTACATGGTTTTACCCCGGGCTTGAACCCTGAGTTAAAGTCCCCATGTAATGTCCTAACTTGTTCGACTTAATGACGCCAGAAAGACAGCGCGGCCAAGTGAAGGTAAAAACTTGCAAGTAATAAAACGATCACACATGAACATCCATTTTTAACTCTTTGGCGATAGTGTTCTTCAAATCGACCGCTATAATGCAATTCAGTGACGAACCGGTTTCTCTATTCGCCGGTTCCGTCATCCGGCAGCACGATGTTCCATCGTTGCTGCCCGCAGCAAGCGCCTGACGCTCATTTCAAATGCTCTGACAGCGCGCTCGCTGAAACAGGAAACTGATGCTACGTCAGCTGTTTTGCTCTGGTGCCGTGGCCGCCTGCAACATGGAAGTATTGATCGCCGTGCCGTAAAACGATGCCTTTGCGGGCATTGTCCTTTCGACGAGCGTGGTCGGTGCATTTGATGCAGCGCGATTTACCAGAATTAATCTCAACCTATACAGGTAGCACTGTGACGAAAGACGAACTGCGCGCGGAACTTGAGCGCCAGGAACAACGTTACAAGGAAGTTTACGGCGGGGAAGTCACCACCTACGCGGAACGCAAACCCTGGCGTAAACGCGCCACCGTTCAGGACCAGGCTTTCACGCAAGAACTGCAGAAGATGGAAAAGGAACTCAAAGCCGAAGAGCCATGATCGCCTCGGCCTGACTCCCTTCAAGGGCCTGCGTCTGCCCCCGTTAAAAGCGGGATGCATTGATGTTGCCATTCGCGCCCGCTACGAGCGGGCAGCGGTTACCTCATCTATCTGATGAGGCAATTGGCTCATGTCTGGCCCTCTTCTCAGAAATTTCATACAAGTCTTTGCTTCTCTTGCCGTTTCGAGAGAAACCCTTGTGCCTGCGGGCTTTTCAAGGCAATTCAACGACTTGCAAAACCCGCTAAACACCCGGAACTTGGGGCGTCGTCTCTTACTAATTCGTTGAAGAATGTTACCGATGAGCAGCTAGTGCATCGATTTACAGTCTTTTCTGGCATAATCGCGCCCCCTTACGACCGGGTCAGAAAACCTTCATGATCGATTTATTCAGCGGACTGGATGCTTGGGTGCTTGTGAGCCTCTTGCTCGCCCTCGCCTTTGTCCTCGCCTTCGAGTTCATCAACGGCTTTCATGACACTGCAAACGCGGTGGCCACTGTTATCTACACCAAAGCCATGCCGCCGCATCTGGCCGTGTTCTTTTCCGGTGTGTTCAACTTCCTCGGCGTGCTGCTGGGCGGTGTTGGCGTGGCGTATGCCATCGTCCACCTGCTGCCGGTAGAACTGCTGATCAATGTGAACACCGGTCACGGACTGGCCATGGTGTTCTCGTTGCTTGCCGCCGCCATCACCTGGAACCTGGGCACCTGGTACTTCGGTATCCCGGCCTCCAGCTCCCATACGCTGATCGGTTCGATCCTCGGGGTTGGCCTGGCCAACGCCCTGATCAACGACATTCCATTGGCCGATGGCGTCAACTGGCAGAAAGCGATCGATATCGCGGCTTCGCTGGTGTTTTCGCCGATGGCCGGGTTCCTGATCGCTGCGCTGATCCTGATCGGCCTTAAATGGTGGCGTCCACTGTCGAAGATGCACAAGACGCCGGAACAGCGCCGCAAGATCGACGACAAGAAGCATCCGCCGTTCTGGAACCGCCTGGTGCTGGTGATTTCGGCCATGGCCGTGAGTTTCGTGCACGGCTCCAACGATGGTCAGAAAGGTATCGGCCTGATCATGCTGGTGCTGATCGGTATCGTTCCGGCACAGTTCGTACTCGACCTGGGCAGCACCACCTACCAGATCGAACGCACTCGCGATGCGACTTTGCACCTGAGCCAGTTCTACAAGCGCAATGCCGATACGCTGGGTGAATACCTGGCCCTGGGCAAAAGCGTGGAAGGTGATCTGCCGGAGAAATTCCGTTGCAACCCGCAACAGACCGAACCGACCATCACCGCCCTGCTCGACACCCTTAAAGGCGTCGCGGACTACCATTCGCTGTCGGCGGAAAGCCGTATCGAAGTGCGCCGCTACCTGCTCTGCCTGGATGACACGGCGAAGAAAGTCGGCAAACTGCCCGGTCTCGCTGCCCGTGAAAAGGCTGACCTGGACAAACTGCGCAAAGACCTGACCACCACTACCGAATACGCCCCGTTCTGGGTGATTCTGGCGGTCGCACTGGCCCTGGGCCTGGGCACCATGGTGGGCTGGAAACGCGTGGTACTGACCATCGGCGAGAAGATCGGCAAGCAAGGCATGACTTACTCCCAAGGCATGTCGGCGCAGATCACGACCGCCAGCCTGATCGGCATGGCCAACATCTTCAGCCTGCCGGTTTCCACCACCCACGTCCTGTCTTCAGGTGTGGCCGGTACCATGGTCGCCAACAAAAGCGGCCTGCAGGGCGGCACCGTCAGAACCATCCTGCTGGCCTGGGTCCTGACCCTGCCAGCGACCGTGGCCCTGTCGGCCGGCCTGTTCTGGCTGGCGTCGAAGGCACTGGGCAGCTGATAGATCGCTGCAACGAAAAAGGCGCGTTCCGTGAGGTTCGCGCCTTTTTCATGCCTGCAATTCTCTAAACACCAAAAATCCCTGTGGGAGCGCACAACGGTCGTTTCCCGCACGCAAAAAAAAGGGCAACCGAAGTTGCCCAAAATGCCTTGCGTGCTCATTGCATCAAGAAAGACCTACGGTTTTTTCCGCTTGTGCGAGTCCTTCCAGATAAAAAATCCAAACCCTGCAAAAAACAGAACCATGAGGCCGACTGTCAGCACTCCGGCGATCACCACGTTGTCGAAAAACATGACTGGCTGTTGCGATGGGGCTAAGTTAACCAATCAGGCAGGAGAGAAAATTGATCGAGGTCAATATCGCCCGAGACAGGGCGCAAAGGAGGGGGAAAACTGATCTACATCAACAGATGCAGGGGGATTAACGCTTTTTCGGTTTGTTTTTCGGCTTTTTCTTCGCTTTACCCAAAGGCATCGCTTGCTCGAATGCCTGGCGCACTTCATTCAGGCGTTTGTCGTTGAGGTCGTGAATTCGCTTGGCGCGTTCGGCGTTAAGGTCGATCAGCTTGTCGTCTTGGCTCATGGTGTTCAGTGCATCGCGTGAAGGAAAATTACACTGCCGCATCGCTCGACAGGATTGCGCCAATAATGCGGTCTGGCGCCGGCGCTGACCAGTCACTCGCGTAACGACGGCTTAACAAAATATGTACCGAAGCGGTTTTTTCACCGCACAATCGCGTTTTTGCGATGGACCCAAAGGACCCGCGCCGTGGAATTGCACCAGGATCTGCCGCCCTTGATGGCCCTGCGCGCCTTCGAGGCCGTGGCTCGCCATTTGAGCTTCATCAAGGCCGCCGATGAGTTGTCGGTGACCCAAAGTGCAATCAGCCATCAAGTGCAGAAACTGGAGCAGTATCTGAATCAGCGGCTGTTTATCCGCCGCACCCGGGCCATCGATCTGACGCCAGCCGGCGAAGCGTACTACCGGCAGATTCAGCCAGCCCTGGAATCCATTGCCCTGGCCACCCGCGGACTGCGCGGCAACGATCATCATGAAACCACCCTGCGCATCGGCCTCCTCGCGTCATTTGCCACGTTGTGGCTGGTGCCGCGTCTGGCCGACTTTAACGCGCGCTATCCACACATCCATGTCGAGCTGCTGCCTTCGGTAGAACTGTCCGACGTTGGCGGTGGCGAAGTTGACCTGGCGATTCGTTATGGCAAGGGCGGCTGGCCGAAAGTCCGGGCTCGCCGCTTCATGGCAGAAACACTGGCACCGGTTTGCAGTCCCGCATTCAAAACCCAGGGCACCGGCATCGGCCCGTTACTGATGGCCAAATCCCTTCAACCGTTCGAGTGGACTGACTGGAGCGCGCGCAATGGCATCGACCTCAGCCACTACCCCAGCGTGATGCTCCACGACTACAACATCGTCGTCGAAGCCGCCGTGGCCGGTCAGGGCATTGCCATGGGTCGTGGTCATTTGATCGAACGCCGACTGAAGGAAGGTGCGCTGGTAGATGCTTTCGACACCCCGCCCTTCATCAGCGAAATCGGTTATTGGCTGGTCACTCCCGATCGGCCTGCCAGCGACGCAGCGGAATGTTTCGGTGAATGGCTGAATGAAATGGCCCATGCATGAGTTATTTGAATACGTCGAATTAGATCTATCCGTTTGTCGCGCTCCCCGGACGCAAACATGCTGAAGCCTTCATTCAGGAGGACTCACCATGACCGATTCACTCGCCCACCGCGTCCAGCAACTGGGCCTGTGCCTGCCGACGCCGAGCCAGCCCATTGCCAACTACGTCAATCATGTGGTCAGCCAGAACCAGCTGTTCATTTCCGGCCAGATTCCTTTGCAGGACGGCAAACCGGCGTTCATCGGGCGACTTGGCGAATCGATCTCCGATGAAGAGGGGGCTAACGCCGCCGAACTCGCTGCCTTGGGGCTGCTGGCACAACTCAGCAATGCGCTGAACGATGACCTCTCGAAACTGGTGCGCATCATCCGCCTGGGCGTGTTTATCGCCAGCGCTCCTGACTTCCAGAAACACGGCGCGGTTGCCAATGGCGCGTCCAATCTGTTGGTCAATGCTCTCGGCGAGAAAGGCCGGCATGTACGCACGGCCGTGGGTGTATCGAGCTTGCCCGGCGGCGTGGCGGTGGAAATCGACGCAATATTCGAGTTGCGGCCGTGAATCGTGCCGAGGTGGAGCATTTGCGCGCGGCTACACCGGGTTGCTACAGCGTGATTCACTTCAACCATGCCGGCGCTTCCTTGCCCAGCCAGGGCACCCTCGACGCGATGATCGAGCAGTTGCAGCGCGAAGCCACCGGCGGCCCGATGGAAGCCGCCGACCAGAGCATCCAGGCCCGCGCCCGCCACGCGGCCGCGAAATTGCTCAACGCCAACATTGAAAGCATCGCCTTCGCCAGCAGCGGCTCGGCGGCGTGGGGCATGGCGTTCAATGCGTTGGGGCCATGGCGGGTCGGCGACCGGATTCTTGTCGGGCGCCATGAATGGGGCGGCAACCTGGCCTGCATGGCCCGGGCCGTCAGCGCGGGCGCGCAGCTTGAAGTGATTCCCTGCGATGAGGCAGGCGCGGTATCCGTCCCTGCCCTCAAGCAGATGATCGACTCAAAGGTAAAGCTGATCGCGCTGACCTGGCTCCCGGCCAATGGCGGCCTGATCAACCCGGCCGAGGCCATTGGCGCCGTGGCGCGACAGCACGGGATTGCCTACTTCGTCGACGCAGGCCAGGCACTCGGTCAACTGCCCTGCGATGTGCAGGCGCTGAACTGCGATGTGCTCAAGGGCGCCGGGCGCAAATTTCTTCGTGGCCCGCGAGGTACGGCGCTGATGTATGTCAGGCAGGGGTTCCTCGAACGACTCGTGCCCGGCCATCTGGACGTGCTGTCCGCCCCCTGGGACGGCGAAAGCTTTTCCGTGCGCGACGATGCGCGGCGCTTTGAAACCAGCGAAGTGTCGGTGGCCTTGCTGGCGGGATTGGCCAATGCGCTGGAGGAATTCAACCGGCTGGGAGCGACCCGCATTCGTCAGCGGATCGATGGGCTGTGTCGGCACCTGCGCGAACGCCTCGGCACTATCAGCGGGCTGACGCTGCACAACCTGGGGGACACCGATCAGCAATCAGGCCTGATCGCCTTCACGCTCAAGGGTTGGGACAGTGTCGATTTGAAGCAGCAACTGGCGCTGAGGGGGATCAACATCGGCGCCAATGGAGTGGCCTATACGCCACTGGACATGCAGGCAAGAGGACTGGAAAGCATCGCACGGATTGCCGTCAGTCACCTCAACACCGAAGAAGAAATGGAGGTATTGCTGAACGCCCTCAACCAACTTTCCAAGGCTTAGATCTGAATGTCGACCCACAAGCCCTGGCGCGGCTCGTCTTCAATCAGCGGCGCGACCGGCACGGTGTTGTCGGCGTTGAGTTCGGTGCCAGGAATGGCCAGATGCACATCAGGATCTTCATCGGCTTCACGACGACGCCGTTGCTGTTCCTGCTTGCGGCGCTGTTCCTCGCGCAGCTGAAATGCCGCCTCTTCCGGGTCGCGCTGTTGCAGATCGATCGTGCTTTCGTTGGAGCTTTCCTGCACCGGCACAACGGGCGGAATATCCGGGCGCTGGCGGATCGGGTCGTGCTGGGAAGTGATCGGCACGGCACTCAATGGGAGCATCGGTGGCAGCATAATTAGTTGTCTCCTGTGAGCAGGCTGTCGGCTGCGGGGATGGCGACTTGAGCCATCGGTCGCAAACTGTGACCTGATTGGCACTTGCAGGAGCTGCCGCAGGCTACGATCTTTATCGGACAACATAGAACTCAAGCGTTCCCCAAGATCAAAAAATCGAAGCCTTCGACAGCTCCTACGCCGTAAACCTTTTGGTCTGGAGGGCCGATTCCGTTAAGATAGCCCGCTTTTTCAAGGTGGGAGTCAGGCAGCATGGCGCAGCAGTATCAACCGGGGCAACGCTGGATCAGTGACAGCGAAGCCGAG
>LNAP01000384.1_pt1 | contig 49926 bp, 46 predicted proteins | sample 602601 | NCBI WGS metagenome assembly LNAP01 (sample SAMN02440304, study PRJNA202911) | soil metagenome | biome: Subtropical and temperate rainforests or woodlands; isolation source: soil samples (1 kg each in a 20% v/v slurry with milli Q water) were... ...
TGGTCGAGGTCAATTCCGAGACCGATTTCGTCGCCCGCAACGAAAATTTCCAGGGCTTCGTCACCGCCGTCACCAAGCTGGGATTGACCGTCGGCGACATCGAGGCGCTGAAAGCGGCCAAGCTGCCGGACGGTGCGACGGTTACCGAAAAACTGACACAATTGGTGGCCACGATCGGTGAGAATATGAACCTGCGCCGGATCGCGAAGGTCGCCGTCGGCAGTGGTGTGGTGGCCAGCTACATGCACAATGCGGCAGCCCCCGGACTCGGCAAGATCGGTGTTCTGGTCGGTTTGGAATCGACCGGCGACTCGGCCAAGCTGCTGGCGCTCGGCAAGCAGATCGCGATGCATATCGCGGCCGCCAATCCGCAGGCCCTGGATATCAGCTCGGTCAATCAGGCTGATCTCGACCGCGAGCGCGATGTTCTGGCCGAACAGGCCCGGGCTTCGGGCAAGCCGGAGGAGATTATTGCGAAGATGGTGGAAGGCCGCCTGCGCAAGTATTATGAGGATGTTGTGCTGCTGGAGCAGCTTTACGTCATCGACGGTGAAAGCCGGGTGAAGCAGGTCGTCGAGAAGACCGCCAAGGAAATCGGTGCCCCGATTAAAGTCACCGGCTTCGTTCGCATGGCGCTTGGCGAGGGCATCGAAAAGGAACAAAAGGACTTCGCGGCGGAAGTGGCTGCGCAGCTCGGAAACTAAAGTGCGGCCCCGGCGTTATAGCGGGGCTGGTAGATAGCGGATGGGGCAAACGCCCCATCCGGTGGGTTGAAGTAGCGCGCGGGAGGCGGCAGAGTGAGCAAGGCAGCGTCACCAGGTCTGTTGTACAAGCGCGTTCTGCTGAAGATTTCCGGTGAAGCCCTGATGGGGCAACGTGAATTCGGGCTCGACCCGATCACCGTCAACCGTGTCGCCCAGGAAGTGAAGCAGGTTCACGAATTGGGTGTGGAATGCTGCCTGGTGATCGGGGGCGGCAACATCTTTCGCGGCATCGCCGGCGCCAGCCAGGGCATGCAGCGCGCTTCCGCCGATTACATGGGCATGCTGGCGACGGTGATGAACGCGCTGGCCATGCAGAATGCGCTGGAGCAGGCCGGTGTCGATACCCGCGTGCAGTCGGCCATTCCGATGCAGTCGATCTGCGAACCCTATATCCGCCGCCGTGCCGTGCGCCATCTTGAGAAAGGCCGCGTCGTGATTTTTGCGGCCGGCACCGGTAACCCCTATTTCACCACCGATACGGCGGCGGCCCTGCGGGCATCGGAGATGAAGTGCGAGGCCCTGCTGAAGGGCACGAAGGTGGATGGCGTCTATAGCGCCGATCCCAAGCTGCATCCGGATGCGGAACGCTATACGCATCTGACGCATCACGACGTTTTGTCGCGCGACCTCAAGGTCATGGATGCGGCGGCCATCTCGCTGGCGCGCGAGAACGGCATTCCGATCATCGTTTTTTCAATTCATACACCGGGTAATTTTGCCCAGGTCATGCTGGGGACCGGCAGATTCACCGTGATCGGCAACGAGCCGATCAAAAGCTGATAGTTGGGGAAAGGTCATGTCAGACGCTCAATTGACTGAGTTCGGCCGGCGCATGGATGGCGCGGTCGAGGCGTTGCGCAAGGAGTTTGCCGGTCTGCGGACGGGACGGGCTTCGGCCCATCTGCTCGATCAGGTGATGGTCAGTGCCTATGGCAGCAACATGCCGCTCAATCAGGTTGGCAACGTCAACGTGCCGGAACCGCGCATGATCACGGTCCAGGTCTGGGATCGCGGTCTGGTTTCCGCCGTCGAGAAGGGTATCCGCGATTCGGGCCTCGGCCTCAATCCGGCCAGCGACGGGCAGTTGGTTCGCGTGCCGATTCCCGAGCTGAGCCAGGAACGCCGGGCCGAACTGGCGAAGATTGCCCACAAATATGCCGAGCAGGCCCGCGTTGCGGTGCGCAATGTGCGGCGCGACGGCATGGATATGCTGAAGAAATCGGAAAAGGATGGCGATATCTCGCAAGACGAGCATCGCGGCCTTTCCGAGCAAATGCAAAAGCTGACCGACGACCATATCAAGCGCGTTGACGAAGCGCTCGCCACGAAAGAAAAAGAAATCATGCAGGTATGACGGGTCAGGAGGCCCTGCCGTGACGGCATTGCGACCAGCGATACAGGCGGCCGGCGCCGATGGCGTTGTTGTCCCAAGCCATGTTGCCATCATCATGGATGGCAACGGACGCTGGGCGAAGGCGAAAGGCCTGCCGCGTACCGCCGGACACTATCAGGGCGCCGAAACCGTGCGCCAGGTGGTGGAAGCATCGATCGAGAAAGAGGTCAGCCACCTGACCTTGTTCGGCTTCTCGTCGGAGAACTGGAAGCGGCCGCCGGCGGAAATCAACGACCTGATGGGATTGCTCCGGCTTTATTTGCGCCGTGAAATCAATCGCTTGCATGAGAACGGCGTGCGCCTGTCGGTGATCGGCGAGCGGCAGCGCCTGGCGCCGGACATCATTTCCATGATCGAAGATGCCGAGCAGAAGACGCTGGAGAATCGTCGCCTGCGTCTGACCATCGCGCTCAGTTATGGCGGGCGCGCCGATATCGTGAATGCCGCGCGCGACTTGGCGGCGCGGGTCAGTTCCGGAGAATTGCGTCCTGACGATATCGACGAAAACCTGTTTGCCGGCAGTTTGTCGACCGCCGGCATGCCCGATCCTGATCTGGTCATTCGCACCAGCGGTGAAATGCGGATCAGCAATTTCCTGCTTTGGCAGTTCGCCTATACGGAAATGGTTTTCGTCGACAAGCACTGGCCGGATTTTACGGCTGCCGATTTCTCTGCGGCCTTGGCCGAATTCCAAGGTCGGAGCCGCCGGTATGGCGCCTCAGGTTGACGCGGCCGGTGAACGCGAACGGCGAGGCCGAACCAGAGACGGACAAGCGGCGGGATCCCCCGGTCTGGATCCTCCGCTGACGGTGCTTCAGCAACGTTTTGCCTCATCGGCCATACTACTGCCGGTGGCGCTCTTGGCCCTGTGGTCGGGTGGCGCCTTCTGGGCGTTGCTGATCGGGCTTTTCGCGGTCGTCATGGCCTGGGAATGGTCGACGATCTGCGCCGAAAGGCGAGCGACCCAAGTGGCCTGGCCGGCCGGCCGGCCGACGATCGCCGGTCTCGCCATGATCGCGACCGTGGCTCTGTCGCTTCTCTTATATGCAACCGCCTTGCTGCCGACGGTCCCGCTCTGGCTGTGCCCCGCCTTGGGGGCGGTGGTCGCCTTCCTATTGGCTTGGCCTCGACGCGGCTGGGCCGGATTATGGCTGGTCTTCGGCATTCTTTACATCGTCTCAGGGGCGCTGGCCGCGATCGCCCTTCGGGCGCAGCCGGTGAACGGCCTCGCCACGGAGATCTGGGTCATTGCCCTGGTTGTCGCGGCCGATACGGGTGCTTATGCTGCGGGCCGTACAATCGGTGGTCCCAAATTGCTGCCGCGCGTCAGTCCGAGCAAGACCTGGGCCGGTCTGGCGGGCGCCATCCTGTCCGCCGGTGTGATCGGCGCCCTGGCCGCGACCCTGCTTGATCGTCCGACGGTATGGCCCCTGGCCATCGCCAGCGGCCTGCTGGCGGTGGTTGAACAGGCCGGAGACCTGTTCGAATCGTTCCTGAAGCGGCATTTCGGGGTCAAGGATAGTGGGCGTATAATCCCCGGTCATGGAGGTGTCCTGGACCGGGTGGACGGATTGTTGGCGGTCATGCTGGCCGTGGCGATCCTAGAACATGTTTTTGGTGGAGGAATCCTCGAATGGCTGTGATCGAGCAGAAGATGGCAGCGGCAACGCCGCGCCGGGTGACGATCCTGGGCTCGACCGGATCGGTCGGCTGCAATACGGTGGACATCGTCCGGCGCGATCCGGTGGCCTATGAGATCGAGGCGCTGACCGCCAATAACAATGTCGAATTGCTGATCGAGCAGGCCCTGGAACTGCGCCCGCGTCAGGTGGTGGTTGGCGTCGAAGCGAATTACGGACGCCTGAAGGAAGCTTTGGCGGGAACCGGAATCGATGTCGCCGCTGGCCGCGCCGCGGTGATCGAAGCGGCGGCACGGCCGGCCGATTGGGTGATGGCGGCGATCGTCGGCGCTGCCGGGCTGGAGCCGACTCTGGCGGCGGTGCGCCGTGGTGCCATGATCGGCCTAGCCAACAAGGAAACCCTGGTTTGCGCCGGTGAGCTGATGATGGCGGAAGTGATACGTCATCGTGCCGTCATGCTGCCGGTCGATTCCGAGCACAGCGCTATTTTCCAGGTGTTCGACCCCGAGCAGGTCGAAGCGGTGGAGAAGATCATTCTGACCGCATCGGGCGGGCCGTTCCGCACCCGCAGCTACGAGGAAATGCGGGCGATGACGCCCGAGCAGGCGGTCGCCCATCCCAATTGGAGCATGGGAGCCAAGATATCCATCGATTCCGCCAGCATGATGAACAAGGGGCTGGAATTGATCGAAGCCCATCATCTATTCGGCCTGCCGGAAAGCCAGATCGACATCCTGGTGCATCCGCAATCGATCATTCACAGCATGGTGGCCTATCGCGACGGTTCGGTCCTGGCCCAGCTGGGCAGTCCGGATATGCGGACGCCGATTGCTTATGCTCTTGGTTGGCCGAAGCGAATCAAGGCGCCGAGCGATCGGCTCGATTTTGCCAAGATGCGAGACCTGACTTTCGAAGCGCCGGATGCCGTCCGATTTCCGGCGTTGCGCCTGGCGCGGGCCGCCTTGCAAGCGGGCGGGCAGGCGCCGACCGTTTTGAATGCCGCCAATGAGGTGGCCGTCGCCGCTTTCCTGGATCGCAAGATCGCCTTTACCGATATTGCCGCTGTGGTTGAAGGCGTCCTGGAGGAAATGGGCCCCCGGACCCTGTCCTCAATCGCAGACGTCCTGGAAACCGACTTGTCGACCAGACAGGTGTCACAACGTCAGATTGCTGCAAGGCGGCGCAACGCCTAAGGGCGCTGTATCAGGATAACCCAAGGAAATTACTCTATTTTTAGTGTGCGAGCGCGGCAAAGTATGCTAGACAATCGCGCATGGCTGCGGCCATCAGGCGCCATTGGGGGAATAGAATCGGCGCGGTGTTCTGACAGGGACGTCGAATAAGAACACCTTGATGTCGGTGGCGTTCTCCATGTCTGGCTGGAATGTACAGCAAAGAGGTAGTCGAGGCAGATGGAAATACTCGCGGCGATACCGCATTACGGCTTATGGTTCCTGCTTCTTCTGACGGTTCTCGTCTTCGTTCACGAGATGGGCCATTTCCTGGTGGCACGCTGGTGCGGCGTCCGGGTCGAGGTGTTCTCGATCGGTTTCGGCCCTGAACTGCTCGGTTTCACCGATCGGCGCGGCACGCGCTGGAAAATCAGTGCCATTCCGCTCGGCGGCTATGTGCGCATGTTCGGCCAGGAGGGTAATGTCCTGGAAGGCGAGTCGGCCACGGTGATGACGCCGGAAGAGCAATCTGTCGCCTTCAATCGCAAGAATGTGGGCCAGCGCGCGGCGATCGTCGCTGCCGGCCCCGCTGCCAACTATCTCTTCGCCATCATCGTCCTCGCGGGCCTCTTTCTGGTCTATGGGAAAACGCTGCAATCCACGGAAATCGGCGAAGTGGTTCAGGGCTCCGTCGCGGGCCAAGCCGGCATGCTGCCGGGCGATCGCATCGTCACGCTGAACGGCGATCCGCTGGAAAGCTTCGATGACCTGGCGATGCAGGTCAGACTGCATCTGGACCAACCGCTGACGCTCGGCATCGACCGGGGCGGGAAGCATCTGGACCTCGCGCTGAAGCCGCAGATCGTCGAAGAAGAAGATATCTTCGGCAACAAGCAGCGTATCGGCCGGCTTGGCATCCGCAGCAGCGGGAACGGCCAAGTGCAGCGTCTCGGCGTCGGCGCCGCGTTACGCGAATCGACGCATGAAATCTATGGCATGACCACCGGCATGCTGACCGGCATCGGACAGATGATCACGGGCAAGCGGTCGGCCGATGAAGTCGGTGGTGCGTTGCGCATGGCGAAAATGACCGGCGACATGGCGCAGATCGGTTTTGCGTCATTGGTCAGTCTTACGGTTCTGCTCTCCGTCAATCTCGGCCTGGTCAATCTTTTCCCGGTGCCGATGCTGGATGGGGGACATCTGGTTTACTACGCTTGGGAAGCACTGAGGGGACGGCCGTTGGGGGCTCGGGCACAAGAATGGGGATTGCGCGTAGGCGTTGCTTTCGTGCTTTCACTGATGGTGTTTGCCACCTGGAACGACTTGGTTTATCTCAAGGTCTTCGATTACATCAAATCCCTGTTTACTTGACCGGAAAACGCGTAAAATGGCCATCGTCAAAAGGCTAGTCGTAGCCCTGGCAGTTCTCGTTAGCATCTCCGGTCTGTCAGGCATTTCCGCCAAGACCTGGGCACAAGACATCAGCGGTGGCGACCCGATCCAGGAGATCCGGGTAGAAGGCAATCAGCGTATTGAGCCCGAGACGATTCGCTCCTATATGCAGATCAATCCGGGCGATGCTTTCGATGCTCTGAAGATCGACCAGGCGTTGAAAAACCTGTTTGCGACCGGCCTCTTCGCCGACGTCAATATGCGCCGCGACGGCAATGCGCTGGTCGTGTCGGTGAAGGAAAATCCGATCATCAACAGGTTGCAGTTCGAGGGCAACAAACGCATCGACGATGACGCCCTGAATGCCGAAGTTCAGCTGCGGCCCCGGGTGGTTTATACTCAGGCGCGCGTGCAACAGGACGTGAAGCGCATCCTCGATCTCTATCGCCGCAGCGGCCGTTTCGCCGCGACCGTCGAGCCGAAGATCATCAAGCTCGATCAGAACCGGGTTAACCTGGTTTTCGAAATTCACGAAGGCGACATCACCCAGGTGCGCCGCATCGATTTCGTCGGCAACAAGGTGTTTAGCGACAACGATCTGCGCGATGAGATCCTGACCCGTGTCAGCCATTGGTATCTCTTCCTCACCAACGCCGATACGTATGATCCCGACCGCCTGACCGTGGATAAGGAACAACTGCGGCGCTTCTATCTTAGTGAGGGCTATGCGGATTTCCGCGTCGTCTCTGCCGTCGCCGAATTGTCGCCGGATCAGGAAGCGTTCTTCATCACCTTCACGGTGGAAGAAGGCGAGCGGTACAAATTCGGCAAGATCGACATCAAGGCGACCCTGAAAGGGCTCGATCCGAATTCATTGTGGAGCGATGTCGATACCAAGGAAGGCGACTGGTACGATGCCAGCAAGGTCGACGATACCGTACAACGCCTGAGCGATCGGCTCGGCAACCTCGGCTATGCTTTCGTGGATGTGCGGCCGCGCATTGATCGCGACGCCAAGAATCACATTCTCAATTTGACCTATGACATTCAGGAAGGTCCGAAGGTCTATGTCGAGCGCATCGACATTTCCGGCAACGTCCGCACCCAGGACAAAGTCATCCGACGGGAATTCCGTCTGGCGGAGGGCGATGCGTTCAGCACGGAAAAGCTGAAGCGCACGGAACAGCGTTTGAAGAATCTGGATTTCTTCGAATCCGTGGACGTCTCTCAGGCTCCGGGCAGTACGCCGGACAAGACGATCATCAAGGTCAAGGTGCAGGAGAAATCCACCGGTGAATTGAGCTTCGGTGCCGGCTTCTCAACCTCCGACGGTCCGTTGGGTACGGTCGGCCTGCGGGAACGCAACCTGCTGGGCCGAGGCCAGGATCTGTCGGCGACAGTGGGTATTTCCGGACGGCGGTCATCGGGCTCGATCAACTTTACCGATCCGTATTTCATGGATAGGGAAATGTCCGCAACCTTCGGCATTTTCCACTCCCGGTATATCGCCGCCCATAACCGCTACAAGCAGATGTCGACCGGTTTCAACACCTCGATCGGCTATGATTTGTCCGAATATACCCGCCAGACCTTGGGTTATACGTTCTCGGCCGACGATATCTACAGCACCAAGGGTAACGCCTCGCAGGTCATCAAGGACGACAAGGGATATGAGTTCCGGTCGACCCTGAAATCGAACATCCTTTATGACCGGCGGGATCAGAAGCTGGATCCGCGTGAAGGCTACTATGTCAATCTCGAGACGGACTATACCGGCGTTGGTGGCTCGGTTTATGCCGCCAAAGGCGTTCTCAGCGGCGGATATTTCATCCCGTTCAACCGCAGCAAGTCGGTTTCCTTGGGTATTTCCGCGGAAACCGGGTATATCCAGCCGTTATTCGGCGATTATCTGCACTTCGCCGACGCTTTCCAGCTGGGCGGGCAAACCTTACGCGGGTTCGCCGACCGGGGCGTTGGCCCGCGGGATAAAAATGCACCGCACAAAGACGGTTCCATTGGCGGCCAGTTCCTTTTCGATGGTACGGTCAGTTTAGGCTTTCCTCTCGGCCTCCCAGAGGAGTATCAGATCCGCGGACGCGTCTTTTCGGATTTCGGCACCGTTACCGGGACGGATCCGAAGAGCAGCAATGTCGATATCGACGAGAATAATCTGATCCGCGTATCTGCCGGTCTCGGGTTGACGTGGGTCTCGCCCTTCGGTCCGCTGGCGGTGGATATAGCTCTGCCGGTTCGTAAGGATTCTGCCGACAAAACTGAGCTATTCAGCTTCAGTGTCGGCACACAGTTCTAGTCTTATTCCAGTTTGGAGTGTTGATGGTGCGTATGTTGAATAAATCCCTTTCCAGTCTGGCCGTCGCCGCGGCATTGATCGTCGGCGCCTCCGCCGGCATCACGGTCATCGCCCCGGTCAAGGCCCAGGCGCAATCCACCTCGGGCAGTCAGGTCGTCATCGCCGTGATCGACCGCGAGAGGATCATGACCCAGTCCACCGCCGGTAAGAGCCTGCGCTCGGCAGTCGATGCGCGCCGCAAGCAGGTTCAAGACGATATCCAGAAGCGCCAGGACGCTCTCATCAAAGCGCGCCAGCAGATCGAGCAGCAGCGTGCCTCGATTACGCCGCAGGACTATCAGAACAAGCTCGCCGACCTGAATAAGCAGGGTGAGGCCCTGCGTCTGGACGTGCAGAACAAGGGCCGCAGCCTTGATGAGTCGGTGCAGAAGGCTCTCGGCACGTTGCAGGATACCGCTTTCACCATCGTCAAGCAGATCGCGGCCCAGAAGAACATTTCCCTGGTGCTCTATCGCGACACGGTGGCCTGGGCGCCCGGTGCGGTCGACATCACCAGTGACGTCGTCGCGCAGATGAATACAAAGCTGCCGTCGGTGAAGTTCTAAGCATAGCCATTTGGTGTGCAGATGAGCGAAACAGAGGTGCAGCAGGGAATCACGGTCGATGCCAAAGGGATCATGCGCATGATCCCTCATCGCTACCCTTTGCTGCTGATCGATCGTATCGATGACATGGTGAGCGACGTTACCGCCACCGGTGTCAAGAACGTGACGATGAACGAGGCCTTCTTCCAAGGCCATTTCCCCACTGACCCGGTGATGCCGGGCGTGCTGATCATCGAGGCGATGGCGCAGACCGCAGCGGTCCTGGTGGTCCATACCCTGGGTGCCGCCTTTGAAGGCAAGCTGGTCTATTTCATGAGCATCGAAAACGCCCGGTTCCGTCGGCCCGTCGTGCCCGGCGATCAACTGCGCGTCATCGTGCGCAAGGATCGCCATCGCGGCCCCGTCTGGAAATTCATCGGCGAAGCCAAGGTCGATGGCCAGCTGGTTGCAGAGGCGACTTTCGCGGCTATGATAAGGGACTAAGTCTGTAAGAGGAGAGGCCGATGTCTCAAGCAGCAGCGATGGCGCAGACCGCAGCGCCTTTTCGTCTGGCACATACCATGATCCGCGTTTTCGATATGGATAAGTCGATCGACTTCTATACGCGGTTGCTGGGCATGAATCTGATGCGCCGTAAGGATTATCCCAGCGGTGAATTCACCCTGGCCTTTGTCGGTTATGGCACCGAAGAAGACAATGCGGTGATCGAACTGACCCATAACTGGGGTCAGAAAGAGCCGTACCAGATCGGTACCGCCTTCGGCCATCTCGCCATCCATGTTCCTGACATTTATGGTGTCTGCGAGCGCTTGGCAGCCGAAGGGGTGAAGATTCCGCGTGCCCCCGGTCCGATGAAACACGGTGGTTCGGTGATCGCCTTCATCGAGGATCCGGACGGTTACAAAATCGAACTGATCGAACGATCGAACTGATCGACCTCTGCGCCAATTATTCGCTGGCGCCAACTGCCGAATGATAAAAACCCCTCTGAACTTCAGAGGGGTTTTTGCTTGTCCGCCATCGGAAGGGATCGCCATCCCGCCGGCGCTCGCCCCATCAGAGAGGATAAGCGCCGGCGGGTAGCGGTTGTGCCTAAAGACGATTACTTCCGCTTGCTGATCGGCACGAAAGGCCGTTCGCCATAGCCGGTGTAAAGCTGACGCGGGCGGCCGATACGCTGTGTCGGATCTTCGATCATCTCTTTCCACTGCGCCACCCAGCCGACCGTGCGGGCCACGGCGAAGAGCACCGTGAACATCGAGGTCGGGAAGCCGATCGCCTGCAGGATGATGCCGGAATAGAAATCGACATTGGGGAACAGCTTGTGCGAGACGAAATAATCGTCTTCCAAAGCGATCCGTTCCAGCTCCATCGCCAAAGCCAGCAGCGGTTCGTTGCGCTTGCCGAGCGCATCCAGCACTTCGTGGCAGGATTCGCGCATCACCGTCGCCCGCGGGTCATAGTTCTTATAGACCCGATGGCCGAAGCCCATCAGGCGGAAGTCGTCATCCTTGGACTTCGCCCGCTTGATATATTCGGGAATGCGGTCGACCGAACCGATCTCACCCAGCATCGCGAGAACGGCTTCATTGGCACCGCCATGTGCCGGACCCCAGAGACAGGCGATGCCGGCAGCGATGCAGGCGAACGGATTGGCGCCCGACGAACCGGCCATGCGCACCGTCGAGGTCGAGGCATTCTGTTCGTGATCGGCGTGCAGGATGAAGATGCGATCCATTGCCTTGGCGACGACCGGATCGATTTTGTATTCCTCGGAGGGCACCGCAAAGGTCATACGCAGGAAGTTTTCCGCATAGCCGAGATCGTTGCGCGGATAGACGAAAGGCTGACCGATGGAATATTTATAGGCCATCGCCGCGATCGTCGGCACCTTGGCGATCAGCCGGTGCGACGCCACCATCCGCTGATGCGGATCATGGATGTCGGTGCTGTCGTGATAGAACGCGGAGAGGGCGCCGACCACGCCGACCATTACCGCCATGGGATGCGCGTCGCGCCGGAAGCCGCGATAGAACGCAGCAATCTGCTCGTGCAGCATGGTGTGATAGGTGATGTCGCGCTCGAAATCAGCCTTCTGCTTGGCCGTCGGCAACTCGCCTTCCAGCAACAGATAGCAGACTTCCATGAAGTCGCTGTGCTTGGCCAGTTCCTCGATACGATAACCGCGATGCATCAGGATGCCTTCTTCGCCATCGATATAGGTGATGGCGGAAGCGGTCGAACCGGTCGAACCATAACCGGGGTCGTAGGTGAACAGGCCGTGCTCGGTATAGAGCTTGCGGACATCGACGACATCGGGGCCGATGGTGCCCTGGAGAACCGGCAGCTCCCATTTTTGATTCTTGTCGTCGGTTACAGAAAAGCTGGCATAGGCTTTCGGCGCGGCCGGTTTGATGCCGGAATCAACGATGCGCAACGGTCGTTCGGCAGCCATCTTCGCGATCTTCTTCGGCCGCTTGGCCGATGCCGTTTTTGTCGTCTTGCCGGACTTGCCCGCACTGGATTTACCTGTGCCAGATTTACGCTGCGCCATGAGATCCTCATCACTTTGGTGAACCGGCCCGAACGGGCCTCGGACAATAGTTGGTCTCTCGAGACCGTCAGGCTAGCACGAGGAATGTTAATGCGTCATGACCGTTTTTTCGCGGTGCAATAACCTTCATTGAGTGCCGCTTTTGGCCGTCACAATGTCGCTCATGCGTCCAAGGCATTCCGTGCGTCCGAGTACTTCCATCACATCGAACATACCGGGCGATGTAGCGGCACCGGTCAGGGCGGCGCGCAGAGGCTGAGCGACCTGGCCCAGTTTAACGCCCTTGCTTTCGACAAACTGACGGACAGCCGCCTCGATCGATGCGGCTTGCCAATCACTGACCGCTTGCAATGCCGTCTGCAGATCTTTCAACAGAGCGATCGCATCGGGTGTTAACAACGCCTTTGCTTTATCGGCGATGGGGATCGGTCGTGATGCAACGTAGAATGCCGCATTCTCAGCAAGTTCCTTCAGGGTCTTGGCACGAGCTTTGAGGCCGGCCATGCCCTTAACCAGACACTCCGTTGCCTCTTCATCACCGGCGACGCCAAGTCTGGCCGCGGCATCGACGGCCAATTCACGATCATCGGCTTCACGGATGTAATGGCCGTTGAGGTTGTCGAGCTTGGCATAGTCAAAGCGCGACGCGGACCGGCCGACGGCGCCCAGGTCGAACCATTCGATCGCCTTCGCTGTGGGAATAATTTCTTCGTCGCCATGCGACCAGCCGAGACGCAACAGATAGTTCCGCAGGGCCTCCGGCAGATAGCCAAGTTCGCGATAGGCATCGACGCCGACGGCACCGTGACGCTTCGATAATTTGGCGCCGTCCGGCCCGTGGATCAGCGGCAGATGAGCGAAGCCCGGCAGGTCCCAGCCCATGTTCCGATAGATCTGGATCTGGCGGAACGTGTTGGTCAGATGGTCGTCGCCGCGAATGACATTGGTGATGCCCATATCGTGGTCGTCCACCACCACCGACAACATGTAGGTGGGCGTACCGTCGCTGCGCAGCAGAACCATATCGTCAAGCTGCTCATTGGCGACGCGCACCTCGCCCTGCACCTGGTCCTGCAATACGGTCTCGCCCTCGGTCGGGGCCTTCAGGCGAACAACGGGTTTAATGCCCGCCGGGGCGTCCTTCGGATCGCGGTTGCGCCAACGCCCGTCATAGCGCACCGGCTTGCCGGCGGCGCGGGCGGCCTCGCGCATCTGCTCCAATTCTTCCGGACTGCAATAGCAATGATACGCAGTGCCGGCGGCCAGCATCTGCTGCGCCACCTCGGCATGACGGCCGGCTCGTGCGAACTGGTACACGATCTCATCATCCCAATCGAGGCCGAGCCATTTCAACCCGTCGATGATGGCCTCGATGGCAGCCTCGGTCGATCGCACCCGGTCGGTGTCTTCGATGCGCAGGCGGAAGATGCCGCCGTGATGGCGCGCATAGAGCCAGTTGAACAGCGCCGTACGGGCCCCGCCGATATGCAGGAAGCCGGTGGGCGAGGGGGCAAAACGGGTAACGATGGTCATTGGGGAACTCGATAAAGCTACAAAAAGCTACAAGCGGGGTTCTTAGCATATTTCGCCGGCACCTTGGCAATCGCCTTGGCAAGGCGGCACTGGCCAAGGCAGCTGCGATTTGCTACAGCCTTAACGGGAGGATCTCAAAGATTTCACGCGCAGAAAGCATAAAGGCGGCCGGCAGCCGTCTGCTGATCAGCCAACGGGAGAACTGGCCCTGCTGGCTGGCGGTCGTGCTGGGCAGCGGCATCGCCGCGTATTTCGCTTTGCCCGCAGAACCGCCGCTCTGGTTGGGTCTTGGCCTGTTGCTGATCGGCGTTCTCCTGCTTGTTTTCATCCTGCTGTCGGGACGCCTGCGTTACCTGCTGTGGCCGGCCTTGTTTCTCTGCGTCTTCAGCCTCGGTTTCACGATGGCGACCTGGCGGACGGCCATTGCCACGCCGCATATGTTGGCCTCGGAGCAATCCGGCGCCTATGTCACCGGCCGCGTGGCCAGCCTGGAGCCGCTGCCGGTCGGGTTGCGCCTGACGCTGACGCCGGCTTATCTCGGCCGCGGGCCGGTCGATGCCGGCAAGCAGCCCGTTACCTTGCGGATCACCGTGATGCGTCCGCCGCCGCAGCTTGCACCCGGTGATTGGGTGCAATTGCGGGCCGATCTGCGCCCACCCGCCGTACCATCGATACCGGGCGGCTATGACTTCCGCCGCCAAGCCTTCTTCGATGGCCTCGACGGCACAGGCTTTGCCTTTAGTCTGCGCCAATTGACCTCGGCCACGGCGGAAACCGTGCCGGTTGCTCAAGACATGGCCGCCGTCCTTGAATCCTATGACGATTGGGCCGATGCCTTGCGGCTGAAGATCGGCCGGCGCATAGCTGAGATCCTGCCGGAGTCATCCGGCGCATTGGCCATCGCTTTGGTGGTCGGCAACCAGACGGCCTTGCGCAAGGACGATCTGGTCGCCATGCGCGATTCGGGCCTGGCGCATCTGCTCTCGATTTCCGGTTTGCATATCAGTCTGGCGGCCGGGCTGGTCTTTTTCACCACGCGCTTTCTGCTGGCATTGATTCCCTGGCTGGCGCTGCGCGTGCCGATCAAGAAATGGGCGGCCGTCATGGCCCTGGGCGGGGCCGGCTTCTATGCCGTTCTGGCCGGATCGACGGTGCCCACGCAGCGTTCCGTCCTCATGGCCGCCATCGCCTTCGGCGCCATCCTGCTCGATCGTTCGCCGATATCGCTGCGTCTGGTGGCCTGGTCGGCAATCGGCCTTCTGCTGTGGCGGCCGGACAGCGTGACCGGCGCCAGTTTTCAAATGTCCTTCGCCGCCGTCTTCGCCCTGATCGCCGTTTTCGACGCCTTGCGCCGGCCACTTCTATCGTTGCGCCAGACGGTGACCGCGCCGCCGGCGGATGTGGCGGGGCGCGTTTTTTCCTGGGCCGGCATCGCGCTGTTCTGGGTTCTGACCCTGGTGCTCAGCAGCCTGATCGCCAGCCTGGCGACGGCGCCTTTCGGCCTCTATCACTTCAACCGCCTGCGGCTTTACGGCATCGCTGCCAATATGCTGGCGGTACCGATCACCGGCTTCTTGATTATGCCGGCGGCGGTGATGGCGCTGCTGCTGATGCCCTTCGGCCTCGATGCGCCGTTTCTATGGCTGCTGGGCGCCGGCTGTGATGTCGTGCTGTGGATCGCACATCAAGTGCAATCCTGGCCGCAAGCGGTGATGGCGGTGCCCGCCATGCCGGTCTGGGGCCTGATCGCCGCAGCAAGCGCGCTCATCTGGCTGTGTCTCGGCAAGGGATGGACGCGTGGCCTCGGCCTGATCGGCGTCGGCCTGATGGTCCTATCGATCCTGACCGTCCGGCCGCCGGATATCCTGATCTCCGGCTCCGGCCGTCTGATTGCCTTGCGTGGGCCAGACGGGCAATTGGTGGTTTCCAGCAACCGTACCGAACGATTGGCCCGCGAGACCTGGCTGCGTCGCGCCGCCCAGGAAAAGAGCATCACCTTCGATCGCTTGCCGGCGGATCAGACCTGGATCACCTGCCGTTATTTCGACAACTGCATCGCGACGCTTGCCGGCCGCCGAATCGTCTTCGATCTCGGCCGGGTACCCGAACCGGTGGACTGCACGGCTGATCTGGTGATCGTGTCCCAGCGGCGGATCGATTGTGCCGACGGCGCGGCGCGCGGGCAGGGACGGTCGTTGATGATCGATCGCCGTTTCACGCAGCAATCCGGCGCCATGACTCTCCGTTTTGAGGGTGAAAGAGCGGTGCTGGAAACAGTGGCGGATGCGATCGGCGACCGCCCCTGGTCGGCGTTTTCTAAAGTGACGCCCCGCAGGAACGACGCGCCGGTAGATAATGACCTCACGGCATCGACGGACGCCGAGGATGGGGAGGCAGATTAACTGGCGGCTGCGTTAGGCGTTACCGCCAGCCGAATACCGCGTCTCAGTAGCGGCGCATCAGGCCCACGAGACGGCCCTGGATCTTGACGCGGTCGGGGCCGAAAATGCGGGTCTTGTGCGTGGGATTGGCCGGCTCCAAGGCGATGGAATCTCCTTTGCGCCGCAGCCGTTTCAGCGTCACTTCGTTATTGTCGATCAGCGCCACGATGATGGTACCTGTTTCCGCCGTCTCGACCCGTTCGATAATCACCGTATCGCCATCCTGGATACCGGCATCGACCATGGAATCGCCTTCCACGCTCAACGCGTAATGTTCGCCGCGGCCGAGCAAGGCGGGCGGCACATCGATCGCGGCCGCATTATCGCGCAAGGCTTCGATCGGCGTGCCGGCCGCGATCTTGCCATAGAGCGGCAGCTGCACGGTCTGACTGGCTGCAGCCACGACGGCACCGGAAATAGAGGGCGTGAAATCACCGTGAATGACATTGGGCGAGAAGGTGGTACGGCGCTCTTCCTTGTCCTTGACGGCTTTCAGCGCCGTCGGCACGGGGGCCGGCTTCCGCTGATCCTCCGCCAGGCGCATGATTTCCAGCGCGCGGGCCCGGTGCGGCAGGCGACGGATGAAGCCGCGTTCCTCAAGCCCGGTAATCAGGCGGTGGACACCGGATTTGGACTTCAGCCCGAGCGCTTCCTTCATCTCGTCAAAAGACGGCGAAACGCCGCTATCCGCCAAGCGTTCCTGGATGAATTGCAGCAATTCACGCTGTTTGCGCGTCAGCATTCCGCCTCCATTTCCCGGCTCCGGTTATCGCCTTAAAGCGATGCCGTGGCGCGGTATTGAGAACAAATCAACAACATGTAGTATGTTCTAGTTTAGTTCCGGAGAAACGTCAAGACGCAGTTATAAAGGAGTGAACTCAAAGGTTGAGGACGCCGCCGCCCAAGCGGATGATTTCGACCCGGCTGCCGGCGGCAGCGGCGGGCGCGTGAGGCGGGCGGACCACCAGCGCGTCTGCCTCGGCCAGCAGACGGATCATGGAGCTGTCCTGCAGCTTGAACGGCGTCGCGATCAACCGGTGCTCGGCGTCACGCGTCAGGCTTGCACGCAGATAATCCTGCCGTTGATCATTGGCTGGCAAATCACGACCCAGTGTGGCGTATTCGCTCACCGCCTCATCGCTGCGGCCGAGCATGCGAGCGATGGCCGGGCGCACGAAGAGGACACTCGTCACCAGTGCCGAGGTCGGATTGCCGGGCAGGCCGATCACGTTGAGATCGCCCAGGCGGCCGAACATGACCGGCTTGCCGGGGCGCATGGCGATCTTCCAGAAATCGAGCTCGACGCCTTTCTCTTTCAGGATCTTCTGGACGAGATCGTAATCGCCGACCGACGCGCCGCCGATCGTCACCAGCAGATCGCAGCCTTTGGCGCTGTCGATCATGGCGGAAAGGCGTTCCGGCTGGTCGGGCGCATTCCCCAGATTGAGCACATCGGCGCCGCTGACCGCCGCAAGTGCTGCAACGGTGAAACCGTTCGAGGCCATGATCTTGCCGGGCGACAGGGCCTCGCCGGGATTCACCAACTCGTCGCCGGTTGAGAGAACGGCCACGCGCGGCCGGCGCGTGACCGTCAGCCAGGGCCAGTTCATCGCGGCGGCAAGACCGATATCCCGCGCCGTCAGGCAGCGTCCCGGCTGCAGGCCTATATCGCCGGCCGAGAAATCGAGTCCGGCAGCGCGCACATGCTGACCGCTGCGAAAGCGCGGATCGGCGAGAATAACGACGTCGCCGTCTTTGGTGCTGTTTTCCTGGATGACGATGCTATCCGCGCCATCCGGCAGCATGGCGCCGGTGAAGATGCGGGCGGTCTCGCCGGCACCGACCGGCCGCTCCGGCGCATGGCCCGCGGCGACTTCGGCAATCAGCCGCAGCCGTATCTCGGCGCCCGCCATATCAGCGCTGCGCACCGCATAGCCGTCCATCGCGGAGACCGCCTTGGCCGGCTGCGTCAGGCGCGCGCTCACGGGCATTGCGAGGACCCGGCCGAGGGCATTCTCCAGCCCGACCTGTTCCGTGCCCAGGCGGTCGAACGCGGACAGAATCCGTGCTGTGGCTTCGGCGACGGATAACATCACAGACCCTCGAAGCTGCCGGACTTGCCGCCGCTTTTATGGGTCAGACGGATATCGGTGATGGTCATGCCGCGATCGACCGCCTTGCACATGTCATAGACAGTGAGGGCCGCGACAGAGACGGCGGTGAGGGCTTCCATTTCGACGCCGGTACGGCCGACCAGTTTGCAGGTGGCGACGATATCGACGGCGTTATGCGCCTCGTTCAGAAAGAGATCGACCTTGACCGAGCTGAGGGCGAGGGGATGGCAGAGCGGAATGAGATCCGGCGTCTTCTTGGCGCCCATGATGCCGGCGAGGCGGGCGACCGAGAGAACGTCGCCCTTCTTGACGGCACCCTCGCGGATCATCGCCAGGGTGGCGGGCTGCATCAGGATGCGGCCCTTGGCCGTGGCGATACGTTCTGTCTCCGCCTTGTCGGAGACATCGACCATGCGGGCTTTGCCCTCGGCGTCGAAATGCGTGAATTCGCTCATGTTCACTCGCTCAGGCGGCTTGCGGCGCGCGGCTGCCCAGCAAGGCGCGGGTCGCAGCGGTCACATCGGTTTGGCGCATCAGGGATTCGCCCACCAGGAAGGCGCGGGCGCCGACGGCGGCCATGCGCTCGAGATCGGCGGTCGCATAGAGACCGCTCTCGGCCACCAGCAATCGGTCGGCCGAGACCATCGCCGCCAGCTTCTCCGTCGTTGCCAGGTCGGTCGTCAAGGTCTTCAGGTTGCGGTTGTTGATGCCGATCAGCGGCGATTTCAACTTCAGCGCCCGCTCCATTTCGGCGGCGTCATGGACCTCGACCAGCGCATCCATGCCAAGCTCGAAAGCTGCCGCTTCCAGCTCGGCTGCCTGGGCATCGTCGAGGGCCGCCATGATCAGCAGGATGCAATCGGCGCCGATCGCGCGGGCCTCCACCACCTGATAGGGATCGAGCATGAAATCCTTGCGCAAGGCGGGCAGGTCGACCGCTTTGCGGGCGGCATCGAGATAGCTGTCATCACCCTGGAAATAGGGCTTGTCGGTCAGCACCGAGAGACAGGTGGCGCCGCCGGCGCGATAGGCACGGGCCAGGGCCGGCGGATCGAAATCGGCGCGGATCAGGCCCTTGGAGGGCGAGGCTTTTTTGATTTCGGCGATCAAGGCGAAAGCGCCGCGCTCGGCGGTGCGCCGCAACGCTTTGTGGAAGCCGCGCGGCGGATCGAGACGATTGCGCTCGGCGGCTGCGGCGGTGACAACCGAAAGGGGGCGTTCGCGGCGGCAGGCCTCGATATGCCGGCGCTTGTCGTCGCAGATCTTGACAAGGACATCGCTCATGCGTGCTCTCCCGTTTCCGAGGTCACTTGAACGAGATGTTCCAGCACCTGCAATGCCTTTCCAGTATCAATCGCCGCGGCCGCCAGCTTGGCGCCGCTGGCGAGATCCGGTGCCGCATCGGCGACGATCAGCGCCGCCGCGGCATTCATCAGGATGATATCCCGATAGGGCCCCTTTTTGCCATTGAACAGCTCGCGCATCGCCAGCGCATTGGCCGCAGGATCACCCCCTTTGATATCGGCCGCCTTGGAGAGCGGCAAGCCGATATCGCCAGGAGCCACCTGGAACCGGCGGATCACGCCGTGTTTCAATTCGCAAATCTCGGTAGGGCCGGTAATGGTGATCTCGTCCAGGCCGTCGGTGCCGTGTACGATCCACGCATGTTCGGTACCCAGATTCTTCAGCACATGGGCAAGCGGTTCCAGCCATTGCGGCGAAAAGACCCCCAGCAACTGCCGGGTGACGCCGGCCGGATTGGAGATCGGTCCCATCAGATTGAAGATGGTGCGGGTGCCCAGTTCGACCCGTGCCGGCCCGACATGGCGCATGGCGCTGTGATGGCGTTGGGCCCACAGGAAGGTGGTACCGACTTCCCAGAGCGCCCGCTGCACCAGGCTCATATCGGCATCGATATTGACGCCGAGGGCGGCCAGCACATCGGCCGCGCCGCTCTTCGACGAGGCGGCACGGTTGCCGTGCTTGGCGACCTTGACGCCGCAAGCGGCACAGATGAAAGCGACGGCGGTGGAGATATTCAGCGTGCCGGCGCCATCGCCGCCGGTACCGCAGACATCGATCGTGCCGGCGGGCGCCTCGATCCGGGTCATCTTCTCGCGCATGACGGTGACGGCGCCGGTGATTTCGTCGACGGTTTCGCCGCGCAGCCGCAGGGCCATCAGCAAGCCGCCGATCTGCGCCGGCGTCGCCTCGCCCGACATCATGATGTTGAAGGCTTCCTCGGCCTGGGTGCGGCTGAGCGGCTTGCCCTGGGCAGCGATCGCGATGATACCTTTGAGATCGGTACTGGTGAACTCGGTGGCGGTCATTGCCTTATGCGGCCTTGCCCGGCGAGGGAATCCGGGCCGGGTCGATATTCATGCCGCAATCCTGCAGGAAATTCGCCAGCAGCTTGTGACCGTGCTCCGAAGCGATGCTCTCGGGATGGAACTGGACGCCGGCCATCGGCAGCTCGCGATGGCGCAATCCCATGATGATCCCGTCATCCGTCTCGGCGGTGATTTCCAGATCGGCCGGGAAGCTGTCCCGCTCGACGATCAGCGAGTGATAGCGCGTTGCGGAGAAATGATCGGGCAAATCGCGAAACACGCTTTTGTTGAAATGATGCACCTTGCTGAGCTTGCCATGCATCGGTTTGGGGGCGCGGATCACCTTGCCGCCGAAAGCCTGGCCGATCGCCTGGTGACCCAGGCAGACACCCAGGATCGGGGCGGCCTGCTTGCCGCGCTGCTTTGCCGAGGTGATGAGATCCAGGCAGATGCCGGCGCGATCGGGATCGCAGGGCCCGGGCGAGAGAATGATACCCTGTGGCTGGGACGACCAGACCTCATCGACAGTGATCTTGTCGTTGCGGTGGACCGCGATGGTCGCGCCCAACGCCCCCAGATAGTGGTAAAGGTTGTAGGTGAAGCTGTCGTAGTTGTCGATTAAGATGAACATGTCGAACGCGCCGCTGAGTCCTTAAAACGATCAGCAGCCCCGGTTGAACGATCCTGGGGCTGCCGGTTGGCGGGGAGTGTAACAGGCAGCTTTCGGCAATGAAAGCCATCCGAACCCGGCCTATCTTCGCCGTAAGTCCCGGTATGGCACGGAAAATATGGCTGATATGGCCTCTGCGGGCGTCTTCAGCGCGATGAACAGGACCGTCAATGTGAGGCAAATCGTCGTCTTTTTGCCGCTGATAGCATGATGACAGAGCAAATTTCACCGGTTCTGGGCAGGGTGCGGGGCGCCTCGACAAGACGGATCGAGCCATTCGCCATCATTCCTCAATCCGGCCAAATTGTGCAGGGCCGGGCCGAGATCGACGAATCGGCGGTTACCGGGATCGTGCTGCCGGTGCTGCGGCAGGTCGGCGACCGGGTTCTGGCCGGCAGCCGCAACGGTGCCGCGCTGCTGGAAATGGCCGTCGATACGGGAACGCCGCCGCCTTTGGCGACGCAGCGGCCGGCGGCATCGAAAACCGATCTGTTCGGTCCGTTCCTGCACCTCTGGATCAGGAAGCTACTCGCTTGTGCCGTCGCCGGCATTCTCGCCGGGCTGGTCTGGTTGCTATGGCGTGGCCAGTCCATCACCCTGCAAAACATCTGTTATCTGGTGATCGGCCTGCTGCCGCCCGGTCTGCTGACCGTCTGGCCGAGCCAGCGCTTTGCCGCGCAGGGCTGGCTGCAGCGGCATGGCATGGTCTGCCACGATTTCGGCCAGCTGGAGCGCTTGCGGCGGATCGGCCGGATCGTCTTCGGCCGTGCGGGCACATTGAGCCATGGGCAGCTGCGTATCGTCAGTCTGCAGCCAGCACCGGATATCAAGCCTGCCGATTTCGTCACCCTGGCGGCTTCCGCGCATCAGCTGGTGGAGGATGTCTGGGGCCGCGCCATTCTCGCTTTCGGCATTTCGCACCGGGTGCGGCTGCGCCCCGCCGAGGATGTCACGGTCGAACCGGGCGAGGGATTGTCCGCCATGGTCGACGGCCAGACGGTGCTGGTCGGCCGGCGGTCGTGGCTGGAACGCCAGGGGATCGATGTCGCCCCGCTGGAGGCGGTTCTCCAGGAATACCTTCGGCTGGGTCGGCAGGTCCTGTTCGCCGGCGTGGCGGCGCCGGAGCCGCGCTGTCTCGGTGTTTTTGCTTTGGCCGATCCGCCGAAAGCGGGTGCTGGCGAACTGGTCAAGACCTGCAAGCAATCCGGCATCGAAACACTGCTGATCGGCAGTGCCGATCCGGTGGCGACAGCGACCTTGGCCGGATTGCTCGGTGTCTCCCGGGTCATCGACGACGCAGCCAGCGGTCAGCTTGATTCACGCAGCACCGTCGCTGTCGGCCGCACCAATGATCGTGCCATTCTGGCGCATTACGAAAGGTCGATCGCCATCGGCGATGCAACAGTCACGCAACTGCCGGATGCGATTTTCGGATCGCGGCGTGAGGACCCTCGCCATGTCCTCGATTTCATCGTGCTGGCGCAGACGCTGGCGCGCCGCCTGCCCTTGGCGCTGCTGATCGTGTGGATGACGGGATGGCCGATTGCCGCCGCCGGCCTCGGCCTGATCCCGCTGCCGCCGCAATTCGCCGCACTCTGCCTGGGTGCCGGCATTGTGATTGCAATATTCCAGGCGCAGCTCTTGCGGCTGGTCGGCTCCCTCGCTAATGACGACGACGAAAGTTGAATAGGACGATCGAAGCGTGGCTACAGCAAAACGCAAGAGCAAGGCGCAGCCACGCAAAGGGGCCGCGCGGCCGGGAACGGCAGGCAGGGGAAAGTCCGGCAAGGGACGCGGCAGATCGCGCTCGGCCGGCTTCTCCTGGGCCTCGACCCGGCAACGTCTATCGCGTCTGCGGCCGCGTTTGCTGGCTTGGCTGGACCATGCCGGCGGGCGTTTCAGCATGGGGATCGGCATCGGCCTCCTGATCGGCCTGATAGCCATTCTGAGTTTTAATCATATCGGCGGCTGGCTCGGCCGGCAGCACGCGGCGTCACGACCCGCCGGTCAATTCGCCGCCAAGGAAGCCGCGCCTAAAATCATCGAAGCTGCCCCGCCGGCGCCGCAGATCCAGGCGCAGCCGGCCGCCAAATCCGAGCCGCAATCCGAAGCGCCGCAGCAAACGCCAGTCCCGGCTTCAGCGGCTCGGGTGTTACCGACTCAGGCGTCACCGACTCAGGCGCCACCGGCCCCGGCATCACTGGACCAGTCGCCGGCAATGGCCGACGCCATGAACATGTCGGAAATCACCGAGCCGGAATCTGGGCAGCAATTGGCCAACCTGCCGGACGAGATCAGATCGCCGCCTGTGGGCAAGGCCGCGATGCCGGCCATCCGGATGCCGGTCACGTCAGGTTCGAAACCGAATGAGCAGCCGGCCTGGCTGCGCAATTCGGTCGCCATGCGCACGCCGGTCAATGGTCCGATGATCGCCATCGTGCTAGACGATGTGGGCGTGGTGCGAAGCCATGCGGAGCTGGCGATTGATCTGCCGGCGCCGATCACGCTGTCGATGATGACTTATGCCGAAGGTGTCGCGGACTTGGCGGCGCAAGCGCGGGCCAAGGGACATGAACTGATGCTGCATGTGCCGATGCAGCCGGTCAATCCGAAGGCCGATCCCGGTCCCCATGCGCTATTGGTGGGACTATCGCCGGCCGAACTTAAAACACGCCTCGATTGGGGGCTAGGCCGCTTTCCAGGCTTCATCGGCATCAACAATCACATGGGCAGCCGCTTCACCCAGGATGAAGCTGGCATGCGCATCGTGATGCAAGAATTGCAGGCGCGCGGCCTATTGTTCCTGGATTCGAAGACCATCGCGAACAGCGTCGGCGACAAGCTGGCGCAGGAACTGGGCGTCGCCCATGTCGATCGCGATGTTTTCCTGGATGACGATATGTCGCCGGCTGCCGTAGCAAGGCAGCTGGCCGTCGCCGAACGCGTGGCGCGCAAGCAGGGTTACGTCATCGCCATCGGCCACCCGCATCCGGCGACAGTCACGGTGCTGAAGCAATGGCTGACCGATGTCCGGCAGCGCGGCTTCACGCTGGTTCCCTTGAGCGTTATCGCCCGGCGAGAGAACGGCGTCGCCGGCTGACGGGCGGCCATGTCAAGGCCCCGAGCCTCAATCCTCATCCGCGGCGAGTTGCGATAGGATCTCGCTCTTGCCGCGTGCCCGCAGCACGAGCGGTACGATCACGGCCAGCGCCGCGAGGGTGAGCAGCACGATCGAGATCGGCGAGTGTACGAGGACCAGCGCATCGCCCTGGCTGATCGCGAGGGCGCGTCGCAACTGCTGTTCGGCCAGCGGCCCAAGGATGAGGCCGACGACGACCGGCGCGATCGGATAGCCGAACCGCCGCAACACATAGCCAAGCAGGCCGAAGGCGAGCAGCAGGCCAAGTTCGAAAACCGACGGATTGGCGCCGATCGTGCCGAGTGTCGCGAAGAGGAGGATGCCGGCATAGAGCCATGGCCGCGGTATCGAGAGCAATCGCACCCACAGCCCGACCAATGGCAGGTTGAGGATGAGCAACATGAAATTGGCGACCAGCAGGCTCGCGATCAGGCCCCAAACCAGTTGCGGGTTGCTGGAGAAGAGCAGGGGTCCCGGCTGTAGGCCGTATTGCTGAAAGCCGGCCAGCATGATGGCGGCGGTTGCGGTGGTCGGCAGGCCGAGGGTAAGCAGGGGCACCAGCGTTCCGGCGGCTGAAGCGTTGTTCGCCGCCTCCGGTCCCGCGACACCTTCGATCGCTCCTTGGCCGAATTCCGCCTTGTGCTTGGAAAAGCGCTTCTCTGTAGCATAAGAAAGGAATGTGCCGATTTCGGCGCCGCCGGCCGGCATGGCGCCGATCGGAAAGCCGATGGCGGTCCCCCGCAGCCAGGGCAGCCAGGAACGCTTCCAGTCACTGAGGCTCATCCAGACCGATCCCTTGACCGGCTCGATGGTTTCAGCGGTGCTCTGTCTGGCCGACGCTGTCGAGAGCGTCTCTCCGACGGCGAAGAGCGCGACGGCGAGCGTCGTCACCTCGATCCCGTCGAGCAGGTCGGGAATGCCGAAAGCAAGGCGGGCTTGGCCGGTTTGCAGGTCGATGCCGATCAGGCCAAGGGCGAGGCCGATGAAGAGCGCTGTCAGGCCACGCAGGGTGGAATCACCGAAGGCAGCCGAGACGGTAACGAAGGCGAGCACCATCAGCGAAAAATATTCCGCCGGCCCGAAGGACAAAGCGAATTTGACGACCCAGGGCGCGATGCAGGCCAGTCCGATCGTGGCGATCAGGCCGGCGACGAAAGAACCGATTGCCGCTGTCGCAAGCGCCGGGCCACCACGGCCGGCCCTGGCCATCTTGTTGCCCTCGAGGGCGGTCACGATCGACGAGCTCTCGCCCGGCGTGTTGAGCAGGATGGAGGTCGTCGAGCCGCCATACATGCCGCCGTAATAGATGCCGGCGAACATGATCAGCGATCCGGCCGGATCAAGCTTGAAGGTGATCGGCAGGAGCAGGGCCACCGTCAAAGCGGGACCGATGCCGGGCAGCACGCCGACGGCGGTGCCGAGCGTGACGCCGATCAGGGCGAAGAGAAGGTTGCTGGGCTCGATCGCGACGCTCAAACCCTGCAGGAGGAGGCTGAAAGTATCCATCTAGCCCACCTTATCCGACGAGCCGTTCAAGCGGGCCCGCCGGCAAAGCGAGCTGCAGAGCCTTGGCAAAGAATAGCCAGGCGGCAAAGGACAAGGCGATGCCGACCGGGATGGTGAACCAAAGCGGTCCACGGCCGAAGCTACGGGCGATCGCGGCAAACATCAATCCGGTCGCGATGGAAAAGCCGGCAGTGGTCAGCAGCAGCATTTGCGCGGCTAAGCCGCCGACGATCCATGCGATCGATCCGATACTGTCGCGTTCGCGCCTGGGAAAACCACCGCGCCAGGCGCTGATGGCGGTCGCCGCCGCGAGGACGACGAGTCCGGCGGCGATCGCATAAGGAAAGGCCGTCGGGCCGATCCGCGCATAAGCCGCCGCACCACCGATATGAGCTGTGTCCCAGACGATCAGCGCCGCAAGGCCGGCGAGAATGACGGCGATGACCAGCACCGCCCCATCGAGGCGGTGCTGTATCCCGGGCCCGGTCTGCCCGCTCATTTGACGAGACCGATTTCTTTCAGGATGCCTGCCGTGGCCGTGGTGTCGGAAGCGAGCTGTTCCGCGAAGGCGTCGCCGGCGAGATAAGTGTCCTGCCAGCCCTTGGCGTCCAGCGCTTCCTGCCAGGATTTCGACTTCACCATCTTTTCGATGTCGGCCGTAATAATGGTCTTCTGCTCATCGGTGAGACCCGGCGCGGCGGCGACCATGCGCCAATTCTCCAACGCGACATTGACCCCGGCTTCGGTAAAGGTCGGCGCCTCGACACCCTGCATTCGTTTCGCGCCTGATACGGCGAGGAGGCGAAGGGTGCCATCCTTGATCTGGCCGGCGAATTCGCCATAGCCGGAGATGCCGACGGTCACCTGGCCGCCGAGGATCGCCGCCAAGGCCTCGCCACCGCCGGAGAAGGCGATGTAATTGACTTTGGTGGGATCGACCCCCACAGCTTTGGCAAACAGGCCGGCCGCGATATGGTCGGTGCCGCCGGCAGAGCCACCGGCCCAGGAAACCGCGCCCGGATCGGCTTTGAGCGCCGTGACAAGATCGGCGAGCGACTTGATCGGCGAGGCGGCGGGCACCACGATGGCTTCCTGCTCTCCGGTCAACCTGGCGATGGGTGTCACCTGATCGAGCGTTACTGGCGACGCATTGGTCAGGATCGCACCGACCATGACATAGCCGCCGACGATAAGCGCACTGGGATCGCCCTTCGACTGATTGACGAATTGCGCGAGACCGATCGTCCCGCCAGCGCCCGGCACGTTGGTGACCTGCACGCTCGACGAGATGCCCTCGTCCTGAAGAGCTACCTGCATGGTACGTGCGGTCTGGTCCCAGCCGCCGCCTGGCGCGGCCGGTGCCATGATCTTGTAGTCGGCTGCAAAGGCATGGGCTGGCAATGCCAACATCCCGGCCATCAGAAATGCGCGCATGCGCCTATTCATTTTTGCCTCCCCTGGTTTATTCGCCTCAAGGCGTGGTCATTGCCGATCCTCGCCTTGTCGGCGAGTCCGGTGCTTTGTCAGGTTCCTATCGGACGTCGTGACGTCAATAAATGCAAGCCCAGACTTTGCAGCCTGTCTGCTCGAACCCTGCCTGCCCGAATATCGGATTGTTTTGAAATATCACGGCGGCTGGTCATGCCTGACTCGCCGCGCCTGCATCGCAACCGGCTCCGGTTGCGGAAGTAGATCGGAATGATTTGGCCGGGCAGTGCTTACCGATTACCGCGGCCGGAGGCGAAGCGGACCGCTTCTTGCGCCGCGCGGACCAAAGCGCGGGCCTTGTTATGGCATTCCTGGTTCTCGCTTTCGGGCACGCTGTCATGGACGATGCCGGCGCCGGCCTGCACATACATGACGCCGTCTTTCACGACGGTCGTGCGGAGCGCGATACAGGTATCCATGCTGCCATTGGCCGCGAAATAGCCGACGGCACCGCCATAGATGCCGCGCTTTTCCGGCTCCAGTTCTTCGATGATTTCCATGGCGCGGACCTTCGGCGCGCCGGACACCGTGCCTGCGGGGAAACCAGCCTGCAACGAATCCATGGCATCGTATTGCGGGTCGATATGGCCTTCGACATTCGACACGATGTGCATCACGTGGGAATAGTTCTCAATGGTGAACTTATCCGTCACGGTGACCGTGCCGATCTGCGCCACGCGGCCGACATCGTTGCGCCCGAGATCGAGCAGCATGAGATGTTCGGCCAGTTCCTTCTGATCGGAGAGCAGATCCGCCGCCAGGGCCCGGTCTTCTTCCGGCGTCGCTCCGCGCTTGCGCGTGCCGGCGATGGGGCGGATGGTGACGGTATCGTCGCGCAGCCGCACCAGGATTTCCGGACTTGAACCGACCACCGAAAAATCGCCGAAATCGAGGAAGAACAGGAAGGGCGAGGGATTGACCCGGCGCAGCGCGCGATAGAGCGAGAGCGGCGGCAGGGTGAAGGGCAGGCTCAGACGCTGCGACAGCACGACCTGGAAGATGTCACCGGCCAGGATGTAATCCTTGGCCTTTTGCACCATTTCATGGAACTGCGCATCGGTCAGGTTCGACTGCGGTTCCGGCAGGTCCGGCAAAGGCTCGCCGGCGCCGCGCTGCTGCGGCAGGCTGCGGTCGAGATCGGCAACGATATCGCTGAGCCGTTCCAGCGCCTGATTATAGGCGGCGCGCGCCGAGATGCCTTCGCGCGGCCAGATCGGCGTCACCACGGAGATCATGTCTTCGACATTGTCGAAAATGGCGATCACGCTGGGCCGCAGGAAGATGCTGTCGGGCAGGGGCAGGTTGTTCGGCGTCAGATCCGGCAGCTTTTCCATCTGCCGCACCATGTCATAGCCGAGATAGCCGAAGAGACCGGAGGCCATCGGCGGCAGGCCGGCCGGCAGATCGATCCGGCTTTCGGCGATCAGGTCGCGCAGAGAGGCGAGGGACGGCTTGTCGACGGGGGTGAAATCATCCGGCTGGAAGCGTGCCTGGCGATTGATCTCCGCCTTGTCGCCGCGACAGCGCCAGATCAGGTCCGGCTTCAGGCCGATCAGCGAATAACGGCCGCGAACCGCGCCGCCTTCGACTGACTCGAGCAGGAAGGAATGGGCCCGCCCATCCGCCAGTTTGAGCATGGCGGAAACCGGCGTTTCCAGATCGGCGACCAGCCGGGTCCAGACGACCTGCGGCTTGCCGCTGTCATAGGTGGCGGCGAAGCCGTCGAATTGCGGGTCGACCTTCATTCTTCCGCCAGCACCTTGTCGATCATCTGGTCGTTACGCTGGACGGGAATCTGCTGCCGCAGCGCATCGGCGAATTCGCCAGAGAGATCGTTGCGCAGATCCTGCAGCAGCTTGTCGCCGACCAGTTTTGCCTCTTCCTTGTGATCGTCCGCCACCGCCGGGGTGATGCCGCTCAGCCGGGCGATGACCGGGCCATCCGCCGATTGACCCAGCACGTAACCGCCCACCTTGGCGGCAAAGAGCTGTTTGGCCATATCGGCATCGATCCCGTTATCCTGATCGCCGACCGACCGCAGGAACGAGGTGCTCTGCTTGATCGGCAGGTTGAGCCGCTTCGCTTCGACAGTCAGGTCGCCGCCCTTTTGCAGCTTGTCCAGCAACGCTTTGGCGGCGTCGGTGGCGGCGCTGCGCTGCTTGGCCGCGATCCAATCCTTGAGCACCTGATCCTTGATCTCGGCCAGCGGCTTCAGCTCCGGCGGGGTGATGCCGGTCACCTGCACGACGGCATAGCCGCCATCCGGCATTGCCGTCACCTGGCTGGTGCTGCCGCTATCGGTCTGCCGGACCAGTCCCAGAACTTCCGGACGCAGGCCGAGCTCCTTGCCCTCTCGGTCGGTACCGAGCGAATCCACCGCGTCATATTTGACGGCCTTCAGATGCAGCTTGTCCGCCGCCTCGGAAACGCTGGCGCCGCTGGCCAGGATGTCGTCAAGCTGGTTGACGACCGAGACCATGGCATCGCTGGCCTTGGCCAGGGCAAGCGTGTTGCGCAGCTGTTCCTTGACCTGATCGAGGGTCTGGGTGCTGCCCGGGGTGATCGACTTCACATGCAGCAGATGCAGGCCGAAGGGGCTTTTCACCGGGGCCGAAACGGCATCTGCCGCCAGCGCGAAAGCCGCATCCTGTACTTCCGGCGGCTGCAGCTTGTCCTTGGAGACGGTGCCGAGCTGGACCGGGTCCGACCCGGTCGTATCCTTCACCGCAGCGGCAAAGCTCTTGCCCGATTTCATGTCATCGAGAACCTTGGCTGCGACCGTGGGATTCTGAACCACGACCTGTTCGATATCGCGCAGCTCCGGCGTGGTGAATTCCGCCTGCCGGGATTTGTAATCCTGAGCGATATCGGCGTCGCTGACGCTCACATCCTTCGAGAAATCGGCCGCCGATAATTGCAGCACCGTGGCCGCACGATATTCCGGCCGCATGTATTCCTTGGCGTGATCCTTATGGAACTGCACCAGGGCCGCGTCATCGGGCTGGCCGATATCGGCGATCGATTCATTGGGGATGACCAGCACATCGGCAGCCCGCAATTCCGACTGATAGGCATAGATCTCGTTGGTGAGCTGCGGCGGAGCGACCACGGTGCTGAACAATGCACGGAAGAACTGGCGATCCTGCAGGTCGTTCTTCACGGCCTGAAAATAGGCTGCTTCGTCCATCCCGATCTCGCGGATGGCGCCCAGGAAGGCGTTGCGGTTGAACTTGCCGTCGACGCCCTGGAAGCCCGGCTGCGATTGGATGGTCTGCACCACCAACGTATCCGGCACGATGAGGCCAAGCTTCGACGTGTAGTTTTGTACCAGATAGCGGTTGATCGCCCGCTCGACCAACTGCTGGGGGATGCCCAGGGACTTCATCTGCGCGGGCGTCAGTTGCAAGCCCTGCTGCTGATAGCTTTGGGCCACCTGGCGCAGGTCGCGCTGCAATTCGGCGGACGTGTATTCCCGGTCGCCGATCTTGGCGATGGGCGGCGTCTTGCTGTCGCCCCTGAAGATATCCCCCACACCCCAGGCCGCGAAAGCAATGATCAGAATCACGAACAGAATCTTCGCAACCAGGGAGGTCGTCTTGTGCCGAATGGTGCTGAGCATCTTATTATTCTACCAATTGAAAATCGGCCGGCATCATAGGGATGGCAGGGGACGGCGGCAAGCGCTCAAGCCGTCCGGATCGGCCCGGGGCGGCGGGCGGGAGCCGACTGGCCGAAACTCGGCAGCCTGTGTTAGGAAGGCTGCCACGTGAATCCGACCAATCAGGCAAGAGGATAGAGCGACGATGTCGACGCCCAATGTGCGCCCGCTGGCAGCCGGGAACTGGAAAATGAACGGCAGCCGCCAGATGACGGCCGATCTGATTGCCGGCCTGGTGGCGCGTGCCGGTGCCGGCCTGGCGGCGGATGTCCTGGTCTGTCCGCCTTTCCCCTATATCCCCGCTGCCTTGACGGCGGTTGCCGGCAGCGGCATCGCTGTCGGAGGTCAGGATTGCCATGCCAAGCCCGCCGGCGCCCATACCGGCGATGTCGCAGCGGTGATGCTGGCGGATCTCGGCTGCCGCTATGTCATCCTGGGGCATTCGGAACGGCGCACCGATCACGGCGAATCGAGTGCACAAGTGGCTGCCAAGACGTCGGCTGCACTTGCCGCCGGCTTGACGGCCATTGTCTGCATTGGCGAGACGGAGCTTCAGCGGGATCGGGGCGAAACGCTGAAAATCGTTGAAAATCAGATCGTTGAATCGCTTCCAGCAGGTGTGACCGCAGCCAATCTGGTGGTCGCCTATGAACCCGTCTGGGCGATCGGCACCGGCCGGACCCCGACTACCGCCGATGTCGCGGCGGTCCATGCCCATATCCGCAAGCTGCTGCAGGCCAGGCTGGCCGATGGCGGTGCCGTGCGCGTTCTGTATGGCGGTTCGGTCAAGCCGGCCAATGCCGCCGAACTGATGGCGGTGCCGGAGGTCAATGGCGCGCTGGTGGGCGGCGCCAGCCTGAAAGCGGATGATTTCTGGGCCATCGCCGCGGCTTGCAAGTGATCCGCCGCCGCGCCATCTACCTGGCACCGAATATCTTTACGCTGGCCAAGTCCCGGTAAAACCGCTAGAACGCGGCCAAATTGACGTGAATTCAAAGGATTGGTGCGATGATTATCGTGCTGGTGTTGCATATCGTGATCGCGATCTTCCTGGTCGGCATGATCCTGATCCAGAAGAACGAGGGCGGTCTCGGTGGTCTTGGTGGCGGGTCCGGCAGTGGCGGCATGGGCGGTTTCCTGGCCGGCCGGACGCAGGCCAACCTTCTGACCCGGACGACAGCCATCCTGGCTGCGGCCTTTTTTATCACCAGCCTGGCACTCGCCATCGTGTCGAGCCATGGCGGGACGAGCCATCTGGTGCCTGATCTGACCTCGACTCCGGGCGGCGGGGGCGCCACGTTGCCAGCCGGGATAGCCCCGGTCGTACCTGCGCCTGCCGCGCCGTCGGATGCGGGAAGCGCACCGGCAAGCGGCAAAGCCGGTAGTGATACCACTGGCGGTAGTACGACTCCGGCGGCACCGGCACCTGCGGCGCCGGCCGGGCAGTAATCAAAGCTAGAACTGCAATTCAGAGTCGCGGCTTTGGCCGCGACTCCCGTCAAGCAGTAAGTTGAGCCGGGGGCAGCGATTGTTCGCTTGCCCCCATACCCTGTTTCGTTTCATAACGTCGGTCCATGACTCGCTTTATATTTATCACCGGCGGCGTGGTTTCCTCTTTGGGAAAAGGCCTCTCGTCGGCGGCTCTGGGCGCGCTGTTGCAAGCCCGCGGCTTCAAGGTTCGTCTCCGAAAATTAGATCCGTATTTGAATGTCGATCCTGGCACCATGAGCCCGTATCAGCATGGCGAGGTCTATGTCACGGATGACGGCGCGGAAACTGATCTCGATCTCGGCCATTACGAGCGTTTCACCGGGATCTCATCCCGGCGCAGCGACAGCGTGACCACCGGCAGGATCTATTCCGACGTGCTGGCCAAGGAGCGGCGCGGCGATTATCTCGGCGCTACCATCCAGGTCATTCCCCATGTGACCGATGCGATCAAGGAATGGATCAAGGCCGATGTCACCGACGAGGATTTCGTGCTGTGCGAAATCGGCGGCACGGTAGGCGATATCGAAAGCCTGCCCTTCCTGGAAGCGATCCGGCAATTCGCCAACGAAGTCGGCCGGGAACGGGCGATGTTCGTTCACCTGACCCTGGTGCCCTGGATTCCGGCGGCCGGCGAGCTGAAGACCAAGCCGACCCAGCATTCCGTCAAGGAACTGCAATCGGTCGGTATCCAGCCCGATATCCTGCTGTGCCGCTGCGACCGCGAGATACCCGCCGAAAGCCGGCGCAAGATCGCGCAGTTCTGCAACCTGCGCCCCTCGGCGGTGATCCAGGCGCTGGATGTCGATACCATTTACGCCGTGCCGCTGGCCTATCACGCCGAAGGCTATGACCGCGAGGTCTGCCGTCATTTCGGCCTCGATACGCATGAACCGGATCTTCATCGCTGGCAACAGGTGGTCGATCGCATCCGCTCGCCCGAGGGCGAGGTTTCGATTGCGGTGGTTGGCAAATACACCTCGCTGCTCGATGCCTATAAGTCGCTGGCCGAAGCCTTGCGCCATGGCGGGATCGCCAACAACGTGAAGGTCAATCTCAACTGGATCGATTCCGAAGTCTTCGAGCGGGACGATGCAGTCCAGCATCTGGAGAATGTCCACGGCATCCTGGTGCCGGGCGGTTTCGGCGAGCGTGGCTCGGAGGGAAAGATCGCGGCGGCACGGTTCGCCCGCGAACGCAAGATTCCCTATTTCGGCATCTGCTTCGGCATGCAGATGGCGGTGATCGAGGCGGCGCGGCACCTGGCCGGCGTGGAGAAGGCCGGCTCGACCGAATTCGGCCCCTGCAGTGAACCCGTGGTCGGCCTGATGACCGAATGGGTGCGCGGCAATTCGCTGGAAAAGCGGGCCGCCGGCGGCGATCTCGGCGGGACCATGCGTCTCGGCGCCTATGACTGCAATCTGGCTGCCGGCAGTCAGGTGGCGGATATTTATGGCGCGCAGGCGATCAGCGAACGGCACCGCCACCGCTATGAGGTCAATATCAATTACAAGGATCGCCTGGAAAAGGTCGGTTTGCGGTTCTCTGGCATGTCACCGGATGGAGTGCTGCCAGAAATCGTCGAAATTCCCGACCATCCCTGGTTCATCGGTGTACAATTCCACCCGGAATTGAAGTCGCGCCTGTTCGAGCCGCATCCGTTGTTCTCGTCGTTCATCACGGCGGCTGTGACGCAATCGCGTCTCGTATGATCAAGCCTGAAGCCATGGATCGGTTCTGAAATGAGCGTCATTCGCGTTGGAAATCTCGACATCGCCAATCACAAACCCATGGTGATGATTGGCGGCATGAACGTTCTCGAAGAGCGTGACACCGTCTTCCGCGTGGCGGAGACCTTCTGCACCGCCACACAGCGGATCGGCATGCCCTATATCTTCAAGGCATCCTTCGACAAGGCAAACCGCTCGTCGATCCATTCCTTTCGCGGCCCTGGTTTAGATGCGGGACTGAAGCTACTGGGCGAGGTCAAGTCACGGTTCGGCGTCCCGATCCTCACGGATGTGCATAGCCCTGAACAGGCAGCGCCAGCAGCGGAGGTTTGCGACGTTCTGCAGATCCCGGCCTTCCTTGCCCGTCAGACCGATCTGGTTGCGGCCATGGCGTCGACGAAGGCGGTGATCAATGTCAAGAAGCCGCAATTCATGAGCCCGCCGCAGATCAAGAATATCGTCGAAAAAATCCGCGAATGCGGCAATGAGCGGATTCTCTTGTGCGAGCGGGGCAGTTGTTTCGGCTACGACAACCTCGTGGTGGACATGCTGGGTTTCCGCACCATGAAGGCCGTCAGCAACGACCTGCCGATCATCTTCGACGCGACGCACGCCTTGCAGATGCGTGATCCGACGGCGGAGAAATCCGGCGGACGGCGTGCCCAGATCGCAGAGCTTGCCCGTGCGGGGCTGGCGACCGGGATTGCGGGTCTGTTCATCGAGGCGCATCCCGACCCGGACAATGCCAAATGCGATGGGCCCTGCGCCCTGCCGCTGGCGAAGCTGCCCGCGTTCCTGGAACAAATGAAAGCCCTCGACGATCTGGTCAAAAGCTTCGCGTCGCTCGATATCTCGTGAGCAGCCGGGGCGCTGGTAACGGGTCGAAACCTTCGCCCAGGACAGTCGCCAGCATCTTTTGAGATGGCAGGAAACGCCGCCGGGCTGTCCTTGCGGACATTAGTCCGTGGCCACAGGATCATCGAACCAGCTCAACTGGAGGAGATGTCCGATGGCTCTGGAAATGCGCGCCGCCTGCGAGAAATGCGGTCACGGCCTGCCGCATGACGGCGAGGCCTATATCTGTTCCTATGAATGCAGTTTCTGTCCGGATTGCACGCAATCCATGGAAGGGGTTTGCCCGAATTGCGGCGGCGAATTGCTGCGCCGGCCAAAGCGTCAGGTGAAAGAGGCGGCCTAAACCTCGCAATTCCTTGATTTGTCGCTGTCGGTCCCGAGGTTGACCCGCCTGCCGCCGCCTTCTACCCTCACGGGCAACCAGGTGAGGGGAGGTGAATGGCGCCGTTACGGGAGAGGGTCGAGATCGGCAAGGCGATGGTGCGCCAGGCGCCGGGCTTTGCGCGATATCTCTGGTATCGTTTCGATGACGATTCCTGCGCGTCGATCGCGGCGGCACTGAGCTATAATTCGTTGTTGGCCATGGTGCCGCTCCTGGCCATCGGTCTCGCCATGTTTGCAGCTTTTCCAGCCTTCAGCGGCCTGCGGGAAGAAATGCTGCGCTCCCTCTTTGAGAATCTCGCCCCGTCGATCGGCGAACAGGTGAACGCTTACCTGCAGACCTTTATTCGCAATGCCGGCAGGACCACAGGGATCGGCGTGGTCGGCCTGGGCGTTACATCGATCCTGCTGTTCAACACGATCCAGACAGCGTTCGACCGCATCTGGGGCGTCACACGCAGTCGTACCAATCTCAATCGTCTGATCATCTATTGGGCATTGATCACGCTAGGGCCGATTCTGTTCGGCGCCAGTTTTTCCATTTCCGGCTATGTCTTCGCGACCGTGAAATCGGTCGGATCCTATGGAATATCCAGCGGGCTGCGCGTGATCAGCACGATCATGCCGTTTCTCTTGGAGGCAGCCGGTTTTGCCGCGTTCTACCGCCTCATCCCGTCGCGCCATGTGCGGTTCCGCGATGCGGCGATCGGCGCCTTCTGCGCGACCCTGCTGTTCGAGATCGTGAAGCACGGTTTCACACTTTATCTCTATTACGTGCCGACCTATCAGGCGGTCTATGGGGCGATCGCGACGCTGCCCGTCTTCCTGCTCTGGATGTATCTGGTCTGGCTGATCGTCCTGTTCGGTGCCGAGATCGTCGCCGCTTTACCGGAATGGCGGTCCGGCCGACGCGCGCCGGGCGAGGATATCCGCCGGTCCGATACTTTCGTATTGACCCTGGCCGTGCTCGCACAAATGCGCAAAGCGGCTATCCACGGCAATGGCAAGCGCCTGATCCAGCTCCAGGACGAACTGGGCGCGGATCCCGGGCGCCTGCTGGCCATTCTGGAAATTCTGAAATCGGCCAGCATCCTGACACGGGGTGATAATGATCGCTGGCATCTCAGCCGCGACCTGCGGAGCCTCAGCCTCTACGATCTCTGCTGCCAGTTGGGTCTCATTCTCAGCGATCCGTCGATCCCGCCTGGCAAATTTGCGCCGCTGGTGGAGGAGTTGAACAAGGTCGAACGGCAGATGCTGGATCAATCGGTCGAGGACGCCCTCGCATCCGTCGATCGCCCGCCGACATCAAATCGGGATAGTGCTGCGCCGGCGACCTCGCTATAACGGTGCCCTCGAATTTGTTGCCGGTAAACCCGGTCCCTCCCCGTGACATATGAGGCTAAAACATGAGCGCCATCATCGACATCAATGCCCGTCAAATCCTGGACAGCCGCGGCAACCCGACGGTGGAAGTCGATGTCACCCTGGAAAGCGGCGCCAGCGGCCGGGCGGCGGTTCCCTCCGGCGCCTCGACCGGGGCTCATGAGGCGGTCGAACTGCGCGACGGCGACAAGAAGCTGTATCTCGGCAAGGGTGTCTTGAATGCCGTGGCGGCCGTGAACGGCGAAATCTTCGATGCGATCGGCGGCCTTGAGGGCAGCGAGCAAGTCAAGGTCGACCAGACCATGATCGAGCTGGACGGCACGCCGAACAAGGCCCGGCTGGGCGCCAATGCCATTCTCGGCGTCAGCCTCGCGGTGGCCAAGGCCTCGGCGGCGGAAGCCGATCTGCCGCTCTATCGCTATGTCGGCGGCACCCAGGCGCGGCTTCTGCCGGTGCCGATGATGAACATCATCAATGGCGGCGCCCATGCCGACAATCCGATCGATTTCCAGGAATTCATGGTGCTGCCGGTGGCGGCGCCGAGCGGCACCGAGGCGATCCGCTGGGGTGCCGAGATCTTCCACGCCCTCAAGGCGCAATTGAAGGCCGCCGGCCATAATACCAATGTCGGCGATGAAGGCGGCTTCGCGCCTAATCTGGCCAGCGCCGAGAAAGCCCTGGATTTCATCGTGCAATCGATCGAGAAGGCTGGGTTCAAGCCGGGCGCCGAGGTGGCGTTGGGGCTGGATTCTGCTTCAACCGAGTTCTTCAAGGACGGCAAGTATCATCTGGAAGGCGAGGGCAAGGTGCTGGATGCCGCCGGCATGGTCGATTTCTACGCCAAGCTGGTCGCCGCCTATCCGATCGTCAGCATCGAGGACGGCATGGCGGAGGACGATTGGGATGGCTGGAAGGCGCTGACCGACAAGCTGGGCGGCAAGGTGCAGCTGGTCGGCGACGACCTTTTCGTCACCAATCCGGTCCGCCTGGCCGAAGGCATCAAGCGCGGCGTCGCCAATGCCATCCTGATCAAGGTCAACCAGATCGGCTCGCTGACCGAGACACTGGAAGCGGTCGAAATGGCGCATAAGGCCGGTTATCGCGCGGTGATGTCGCATCGTTCCGGCGAGACCGAGGATTCCACCATCGCCGATCTGGCGGTCGCCACCAATTGCGGTCAGATCAAGACGGGCTCGCTCTCGCGCTCGGATCGCATTGCCAAATACAACCAGCTGATCCGCATCGAAGAGCAGCTGGGTTCGGCGGCGCGTTACGGTGGCCGCGGCGCGCTCGCACGCTGATTTGTTTCCTTTCGAGCATCGGCACCATGTGGCGATCGCACATGGTGCCGATGCTCTAAAAGACAGCGTTTCGGTACGCGCACGTTAAGTTCATCGCATCTACACGCCTTTTTTCAGCGTTATTGAGCTTTTCGGTTGACGCGTGGAATCGAGATGTGATTCCGTAATTTTCATGGATTTTCGTCGTGAATTCAGGCGTCGCTCGCGTCAGGTGCTCTGTCAGCTCCTTGGTGCCTGCTTGGCCGGCTACTTCGTCTATCACGCCGTTCAGGGTGATCGAGGCGTGATCGCTTGGATTCAAGTCAACCAGCGCCTGACACAAGCCAAGGCCGATCTCGACCGGACGAATGACGAGCGGTCGGCGATGGAGCAGCGCGTGGCGCTCCTCAGCAACAGCAGTCTCGACCTCGACATGCTGGAAGAACGGGCCCGCGTCATGCTGAATTTCAGCCATCCGGATGACCTCGTCATCTTCCTCAACAACAATGCCGGTGCAGCGCCGGCAGTCCCAAAAGCGGTAAATTAACCTCTTTCTGGTTAATTACCGTAAAACCCTTTTATTTCAATTTTTTAACCATCCTTGATTTTACGGCATCACTTCCCATAATACACGGCGTCGGCCCGCTTGCGATGCTCTGTTGGGGCGCAGCGGCCAATACCGATAAGAAGATCAATTCAAATATCGTTCCGCAGCCCACCACACACATCACGCAAGGGGAGGTTCATGGGAAAGGCAACTCAAGCTAAGGCCGGCGCTTCGCGCGCTGCCCGCGGCAAGGATCAGTCGGCCACCTCGGAAGACCTCATCGCCTATTATCGGGACATGCTGTTGATCCGCCGCTTCGAAGAGAAAGCGGGCCAGCTTTACGGCATGGGACTGATCGGCGGGTTCTGCCATCTTTATATCGGCCAGGAGGCCGTCGTCGTCGGCATGCAATCCGTGGCCGAGGAGGGTGACAGCGTCATCACGGCCTATCGCGATCATGGCCATATGCTGGCTTGCGGCATGGACCCCAAAGGCGTGATGGCGGAATTGACCGGACGGCGTGGCGGCTATTCCAGGGGCAAAGGCGGCTCGATGCATATGTTCAGCCGCGAAAAGAGTTTCTTCGGCGGCCATGGCATCGTCGGTGCCCAGGTGCCGCTCGGCACAGGCCTCGCCTTCGGGCATTACTATCGCGGCGACGGCAAGGTCAGCATGACCTATCTAGGCGACGGCGCGGTCAATCAGGGCCAGGTCTACGAGGCCTTCAATATCGCCTCGCTGTGGAAGCTGCCGGTCGTCTACATCATCGAAAACAACAAATACGCCATGGGCACCAGCCAGCAGCGTTCCTCTGCGGGCACCGAATTGTGCAAGCGGGGCATGGCCTATGGCATTCCCGGCGTCCAGGTGGACGGCATGGATGTGACCCAGGTCAGGGAAGCCGGCGAAATTGCCGTGGCGCATGCCCGCGCCGGCAACGGCCCCTACATTCTGGAGATGATGACCTATCGCTATCGCGGCCATTCCATGTCCGACCCGGCGAAATATCGCAGCAAGGAAGAAGTGGCGAAGATGCGCCAGGAGCACGATCCGATCGATCATCTACGCGACCGGCTGCTGAAAGAGAACCATACGGATGAGGCGACGTTGAAGAATATCGATCGCGAGATCAAAGAGATCGTCTCCCAGGCGACCGAATTCGCTCAGGCCAGTCCGGAACCGGATCCGGCCGAACTTTACACCGATGTCTTGCTGGAAGCCTGAGGGGGAGACGAGATCATGGCTGTCGATATTCTGATGCCGGCTTTGTCCCCGACCATGACCGAGGGCAAATTGGCGAAATGGCTTAAATCGCCCGGCGATCAGGTAAAGGCCGGCGACATCCTGGCCGAGATTGAGACCGACAAGGCGACGATGGAAGTCGAAGCGGTGGATGAAGGCGTGCTCGACCATATCCTGGTCGAAGCCGGCACCGACAATGTCGCGGTCAACAGCGTGATCGCCGTCTTGCGCGGCGAGGATGAGGCGGCGGGAACCGCACCGGCGAAAAAAGCCGACAAAGCCGACGGCGCGGCAGCGCCTGCCGAGAAGCCGGCCGCCGAGGCCAAGGCTCCCGAAGAGGCAAAGCCGGCTGCACCTGCGAAGCCGGCGGCACCCAAGCCGGCGCCGGTTGCTGCGGAATCCGATTATACCGGTCCGACCACGACCCAGACCGTGCGCGAAGCGTTGCGCGATGCCATGGCCGAAGAGATGCGCCGCGATGAGACCGTCTTCCTGATGGGCGAGGAAGTCGCCGAATATCAGGGCGCCTATAAGGTCAGCCAGGGCCTGCTGGAAGAATTCGGATCGCGCCGGGTGATCGACACGCCGATCACCGAACACGGTTTCACCGGCATCGGCGTCGGCGCTGCGTTCAGCGGGTTGCGGCCGATCGTCGAATTCATGACCTTCAACTTCGCCATGCAGGCGATCGACCAGATCATCAATTCCGCCGCCAAGACGCTCTACATGTCGGGCGGTCAGCTCGGCTGTCCGATCGTGTTCCGCGGTCCCAACGGCGCCGCATCACGCGTCGCCGCCCAGCATTCGCAATGCTATGCCAGCTGGTATGCCCATTGCCCCGGCCTGAAGGTCGTGGCGCCCTGGTCGGCGGCCGATGCCAAGGGCCTGCTGAAGGCGGCGATCCGCGATCCCAATCCGGTCATCTTCCTGGAGAATGAAATCCTCTATGGCCAGAGCTTCGAGGTGCCGACCGATCCCAACTGGATCGTGCCGATCGGCAAGGCGAAGGTCGTGCGTCATGGCAAGGATGTCACCATCACGGCCTTCTCGCGCATGGTCAGCGTCGCGCTGACTGCGGCTGAAGAACTGGCGAAGCAGGGCATCGAGGCGGAAGTGATCGATCTCCGCTCCATCCGCCCGCTGGATCTCGAGACCATCGTCGGCTCGGTCAAGAAGACCAACCGTCTGGTTTCGATCGAGGAAGGTTGGCACTTTGCCGGCATCGGCTCGGAACTGGCGGCCGTCGTCATGGAAGAGGCCTTTGACTGGCTGGATGCGCCGGTCGCGCGCGTGGCCGGCGTCGATGTACCGATGCCCTATGCCGCCAATCTGGAAAAGCTGGCTTTGCCGCAGACCGACAATGTGGTCGAAGCGGTCAAGCGCGTCTGTTATCGCTGAACGGGCAGGAGGAGGCCAAGACGATGCCGATCAACATCCTGATGCCTGCCCTGTCGCCGACCATGACGGAAGGCAATTTGGCAAAGTGGTTGAAGAAGGAAGGCGACGAAGTCAAAGCGGGCGATATCATCGCCGAGATCGAGACCGATAAGGCCACCATGGAAGTCGAAGCGGTGGATGAAGGCCGCATCGGCAAGATAGTCGTGCCGGCCGGATCGGAAGGCGTGAAGGTCAACGACGTGATCGCCGTTCTGCTGGAAGAAGGCGAAGATGCCAGCGCCGCAAATGCGGCACCTGCGCCGAAACCTGCAGCCAAGGAACCGGCTGCCGAAGCGCCGAAACCCGCCGCCAAAGCCGACGGCGCGGCACAGCCACCGCAAACCGCCGCCCCACCGCCGGCACCGGCAAAGGCCGCACCGGTCGGTAATGGCGCCGATAAAGGCGAGCGGATCTTCGCCAGCCCGCTCGCCCGGCGCATCGCCTCGGAGAAGGGCGTCGACCTGGCTGCCGTGACGGGCTCCGGGCCGCATGGCCGCATCATCCGCACCGATGTCGAGCAGGCAGTCGGCAAAAGCGGTACCGCGGCGAAACCCGGTGCGCAGCCGGCAGCGGCGAAAGCGCCAGCCATTCCCAGCACGCAGGGTTTCGGCGAGGGCGCCTTCGACTTGGTGCCGCATACCAATATGCGCAAGACCATCGCGCGGCGCCTGCAGGAGTCGAAGCAATTCGTGCCGCATTTCTACCTGACGGTGGATTTCGACATCGACCGCCTGCTGAAGCTGCGGGAAGAGGTCAATGCCGCTTCGCCGAAAGAAGGCGAGGGCGTCTATAAGCTTTCGGTCAACGACTTCATCATCAAGGCTTGCGCCGTTGCGTTGAAGCAGGTGCCGGCGGCCAATGCTTCCTGGAGCGATGAAGGCGTCAAGATGTACAAGACAGCGGATATTTCCGTCGCCGTTGCCATCACCGGCGGTCTCGTGACGCCGATCATCCGCGAGGCCGAAAGCAAGAGCCTGACGCAGATCTCTTCCGAAATGAAGGCGCTGGCGAAGCGGGCCAAGGAAGGCAAGTTGAAGCCGGAGGATTATACCGGCGGCAGCTTCTCGCTCTCCAATCTCGGCATGTTCGGCATCAAGAGTTTCAGTGCCATCATCAACCCGCCCCAGGGTTGCATCCTGGCGGTCGGTGCGGGCGAGCAACAGGCTGTCGTGCGCAACGGCAATCTGGCGGTCGCCACGATCATGAGCGGCACCCTGTCGGTCGATCATCGCGTGGTCGATGGCGCGATCGGTGCTGAATATATGGCCGCGCTGAAACGGCTGATCGAGCAACCGCTTGGCATGCTGATTTGAGGAAGAAGCGGTGCGAGGGGCACGTACCGTATTTGGGGAGCTGGTAAAGAAAAGCAGGTGACGTCTAGACGAACAACAGAATGAAGCGGGGTGGGACATGACGCGGCGGGGATGGACGTTACTGATTGTCGTCTTGGTCGTCCTTGGTTTCGTGGCGATCTATCTGCTGTCCTTCCACAAGACGACAGATCCGGCGGTTTACAAGGGGGCCTTTATCGAGAGCTGCCTGTCGCAAGCGAACGATGCGGCCCAGAAGCAGAACAGGCCCTACAATGAGGAGCAGAAGAAAATGCTACAGACGGTCTGTTCCTGTGCCGCGGATCGCAGCCTGACCACCTTGAAGCCGGCAGATATGCAGGCCTTCATGGCCAATCCCGCCGATCCGGCGATGTTCGATCGCATCAAACCGATCCTGGAGGATTGCGCACGAACGGCGCGCTTGCCCGGTGCAAACCCATGATGGTCGGATCCATGAAGGGCAACTCCATGAATGGCCGGGCATGCGTAAGCTGCTGCTGATCGTCATCGGCGTCATTGTCGTTCTGTTGGTGCTGGCCGCCGCCGCGGCGGCTTGGATGGTCAAGCAGTTCGACGATCCCGGGAGCCGTGCCAGCGTGGCCTTCACGAGCCGTTTTGCAACCGAATGCGTCGCGGCCGGCAATGCGCAGGCCGGTGGACAAGATCAAGGCGGCGCGGGAGCGGGCGATGATCTTGCCGCTATTTGCAATTGCGGCGCCGATGAGATGCGTGAGGATATCGCCCAAACAGGCTTGACCGGTCTGGCGCGAATGTTCTTGATCGAAGGTATGGATGAAAAAATGCAACGTGTTCTGAACAATTGCCAAAGCACGCCATCAGCACCGTGAGGTGCGCTTGAGAGAGGAGAGATCGCCATGCTGCTGCAATCGATATCTGCCCAATCACGGGGAATTTTCAGCATAGCGCATCTGGCCATTTGCGCGGTCGGCTTGATCGTCGCAACCACTTTGGTCGCAAGTACTGCGGCACAGGCGGATGCGACGACATATCGCCAGGGGTTTCAGAAAGGGTGCATGGCAAAGATAGTAGCCAAGGCGCAGGCGAAGAATATCGAAGTCGATGCAAATTTCCAGAAGATGGCAAACGCGACCTGTACATGTTCCTTCGATCAGCTGTCGACCCAGCTATCGCCGACGGAACTGCAAGAGCTGCAATCGGAGAAGCCCGACCCGGCCTTGATCGAGCGTGTCAGGCCGATCCTGCAACAATGCGTCAAAAACAGCCTTCCCCAGTCCCAGTAGGAGATCGATATGTCCGAGAGTTCATTTGATCTGATTGTCGTCGGTGGCGGGCCGGGTGGCTATGTCGCGGCCATTCGCGGTGCCCAGCTCGGCCTGAAGACGGCTGTGGTCGAGCGTGAACATCTCGGCGGCATCTGCCTCAATTGGGGTTGCATTCCGACCAAGGCCCTGCTGCGGTCCTCGGAGATCGCGCATCTCATCCGCCATGCGGAAGATTACGGGTTCTCGGTCAGCGGCTTTACCGTCAACCTGCCGAAGATCGTCGAACGGTCGCGCAAGGTCGCGGCGCAGCTATCCGCCGGCGTGAAGCATCTTTTGAAGAAGAATAAGGTCACCGTCTTCGACGGGCATGGGCGCCTCAACGGTGCCGGCAAACTGGTGGTCGAGAAGGACGGGGCCAAGGTTGCGGATCTGACCGGCAAGCACATCATCCTGGCGACCGGTGCGCGTGCACGGGCGCTGCCGGGCCTGGAGCCGGATGGCAAGCTGGTCTGGACCTATAAGGAAGCGATGGTGCCGACGGATCTGCCGAAATCGCTGCTGGTTGTCGGCAGCGGCGCCATCGGTATCGAATTCGCCAGTTTCTATCGCGGCCTCGGCGTCGATGTGACAGTGGTCGAGGTGGTTGACCGGATTCTGCCCGTCGAAGATGCCGAGATTTCGACCTTTGCCCGCAAGTCTTTCGAAAAGCAGGGCATGAAGATTCTGACCGGAGCCACGGTCAAAGGCTTGAAGAAGACCGATGGCTCGGTCACCGCGACAATCGAAAGCGGCGGCAAGTCCCAGGAGATCACGGTCGACCGGGTAATCCTGGCGGTCGGTATCGTCGGCAATGTCGAAAAGCTGGGGCTGGAAGGCACCAAAGTGAAGGTCGAGAAGACCCATGTCGTGATCGATGAATATTGCCGTACCGGCGAGCCCGGCGTCTATGCGATCGGCGATCTGGTCGGTCCCCCGTGGCTGGCGCATAAGGCCAGCCATGAGGGCGTCATCTGCGTCGAGAAGATCGCCGGCGTCAAAGACGTGCATCCGCTCGATGTACGAAACATTCCCGGCTGCACCTATTGCGCGCCCCAGATCGCCAGCGTCGGCCTGACCGAGCAGGCCGCCAAGGATAAGGGTTATGACGTCAAGGTCGGCCGCTTTCCCTTCATCGGCAATGGCAAGGCGATTGCATTGGGTGAGCCGGAGGGCATGGTCAAGACGGTGTTCGATGCCAAGACCGGCGAATTGCTGGGGGCTCATATGATCGGCGCCGAGGTGACGGAACTGATTCAGGGCTATACAATCGCCAAGACCTTGGAAACCACCGAGGCGGAACTGATCCATACCATCTTCCCGCACCCGACTTTGTCGGAGATGATGCATGAAGCGGTATTGGCGGCCTATGGCCGGGCGATTCATTACTGAGGATCATCGCCGATGAGCGAAAAAGTAGCGGCCCTGCGTCACCCGGAAAAGGCTCACAAGCCGGATAGCCCGATTCAGCGCAAGCCGGACTGGATCCGGGTGAAAGCGCCGGTCAGCATCGAATATGCCGAAACCAAGGCCCTGATGCGGCGGTTGAATCTGAACACCGTCTGCGAGGAAGCGGCCTGTCCGAATATCGGCGAATGCTGGAAGCAGAAGCATGCGACGGTGATGATCCTGGGATCGGTTTGCACCCGCGCCTGCGCTTTCTGCAATGTGGCGACCGGGCGGCCGGATCTGCTGGACCCGCATGAGCCGGCCCATGTCGCGGAGGCGGTCGGTCAGCTCGGCCTCAACCATATCGTCATCACCTCGGTCGATCGCGACGATCTCGATGACGGCGGCGCCGCGCATTTCGCCGAAACCATCCGGCGCATCCGCGATGCCTCGCCGGAAACCACGATCGAAGTCCTGACGCCCGATTTCCAGAAGAAGCCAGGCGCCCTGGAAAAGGTGATCGAGGCGCGGCCGGATGTCTTCAACCACAATCTGGAAACCGTGCCGCGGATCTATCGCAATGTACGCCCCGGGGCACGTTATTTCGCGTCGCTGCGCCTGCTGCAGATGGCCAAAGAAATCGACGCCACGATGTTCACCAAATCCGGCCTGATGGTCGGGTTGGGCGAGAGCTTCGACGAGGTCTGCCAGGTGATGGACGATCTGCGCGCTGCCGATGTCGATTTCCTCACCATCGGCCAATACCTGCAGCCGACCCGCAAGCACCATCCGGTCGATCGTTTCGTGCCGCCCGAGGAATTCGATCAATTGAAGCGGCAGGGCCAGGGCCGGGGCTTCCTGCTGGTCGCCGCGTCGCCGCTGACCCGCTCATCGCATCACGCAGGTGAGGATTTCAAACGCCTGCAGGCTGCGCGCGCCGCGCAACAAAAGGCGCTTCCGACCGCGTGATGAAGGTTCATTCCGAACAGCGTAACCTGCCGTATCGGGCCGACCAGATGTTCGATCTGGTCGCCGATATCGGTCGTTATCCCGAATTTCTCCCCTGGTGCACGGGTGCCCGCGTCCGCGAACGGCACGAGGACCTGATCGTTGCCGATCTGATGATCGGCTTCAAAATGGTGCGCGAGCGTTTCACCAGCCGCGTCCATCTCGACCGGCCGAACCTGCGGATCGATGTCGAATATATCGACGGGCCATTCAAGTATCTTCAGAACCATTGGACCTTCATCGATATTGGTCACGGTCATTGCCGCATCGACTTCCATTTGGAATTCGAATTCCGTTCGATGGTGCTGCAGAAGCTGATCGGCGTGCTGTTCCACGAAGCCGTGCGCCGCATGGTCACCGCCTTCGAAACGCGCGCCGCGCAGCTCTATAACTGAACGGTCGGGCGCCCATCAGGTGCCCTGGACCCCCGGATCAAGTCCGGGAATCCAGAGCGCCAGCGCATGATATCAATGCGGGTCGCGATCACACCGGAATGCAGATATGGCAGGTCACGCGGTCGACATAGCCGTCGGTCCGCTTGAATTCGCGATAGCCTTGTGATGCCGCCGTATGCGTGATGACACGGTCGCTGGGCTTCGGCGATGCAAAGACGGCGCCCGGCTTGTCTTGGGGATTGGTGGATGAAATCAGCAGGCCGGCCTGATTGACGAAGGCCGCGAAGCTGCCCGGATAGAGTGTGCCGTCATCCTGCAACGGGATGACATCGTTCAGCATCTGGCGGAATTGCGGTTCGCTATCGAAGACGACGGCGATCCCGCCGACCGGATCGACGCCGTCGGGCGCCAGAATCGTGCCGCAATAAATATAGGTCGGGCGCTCATCATAGAGCGGCGTCACCGCAAAGGGCGAAACCGTGTAGCTCTGCGGATCGCGATTCATCAGGGCCGCACGGATATAGGGGTCTTCCAGCCGGCGACCGACGGCCGAGCCTGCCTCCTGGCGGGAAACGGCGACCACCGTGCCGTTGCGATCGAACACCAGCAAGGTGCTGTAAACCGTATAGAGGCCGTTGATGTAAGCGAGAATCTGCGCGATCTCGCCGCGCTCGCTCTGGCTGATGCGGGCGGCCTCACCGCCATGCTCGGCGAGGATGCGCCGGAACGCCGGCGTCAGCGCCCACCAGCGGCAGTCATTGGCGCGCTCATAGAGATTGCGGTCGAGGATATTGACGCCAAGAGAGGTCATCTGCGTCACCTTCTGGCGCAGATGACGATGCGATTGATGATAGAGGTCGCCGACCACGCCATGGACGGCATTCCGGATGCTTTCGCCGACTTCGCGGATGCTGGCCAGAACAGCAGGCAGCACGCGGTTATTCTCGCGGTCGGCGGCAATCTTGCCGTTGAGGCCGATCAGATGCAGATCGGTGTCGATCGCATAAGCGCGGCCGGAGATGCGCCGCAGGCCGGGCGAGACGATGCTGGATCTGCTGATTTCGCGTTCGACCGTACCGTCATGATCGACCGTCATATGTTCACCGGGCGCAGCGACGCTCTTCACCGGCTGCAGGGCAACGCCGCTCCAGCCCAAGCCGGCATAACCCTGATAGCCACGGGTCGGCAGGCGCAAGGCGCGCCATTCGGTGCCGGCAAGCGTCATGTTGTGCAGATTGCCGGCCGGCAGGGACAGCGTCATGCCCGGGGCCAGTTGCACGTCGTCGCTGCTGGTCAGAACGCGCCCATCGGCATCGATGATCGCCAGGATCAATTGGCCAACGGTGTCGCCCAGCAGATCAGCAAAGATCCCTTCCATCTCGTTCTCGAAACGGAACGACAAAGCAAGGACGCCGATCACCGGTGCTTTCTTGCTTTGATCGATATCGTTCTGTTGTGGCGCATGGATCGACTGGGTGTAGAGCAACTGCGCGGTACCGGCATCACCGGGCCTGAAGACCTCGTGAAAGCTGCCGGGACTGCCAAGCGTTTCGCGAACCAGGGGATCATTCGGCACAAAGAAACTGCCTTCGGCAAGCCGGGTCAGATGCAATGTGCCATCGGCGCGATAGATGGCGATATCGTCATAGACGGAGTATTTGGCGACATAGTCGTCAAGGCGCTGCCGCAGCGCGGCCAGGTCGGCCTCCGCCGGCTGGCCTCTGACAGCGACCAGACTATCGACAATGGCGGTATCTTCCGCCAGGAAGCCGACATCGGCGGTCCGCTCAAACAGATTGCGGATCAGAATATCGATGGCGATCTGCGCCCGCGATCCCAGGTCAAGCGTGGCTTCGTGCTGACCGGCCTCGGCAAGCGCGCCGAGCAGTTCGGATCGCAGACGGCCGAACTCATCGCCAACTTGAGTGAGCGATGCCAACAGACCCGGTTTTTCCGCCAGACCGTTCGGCTTACCGCTGAGGATGACAGCGTTCCAGCGACGCTGCAGATGGTCCAACAGATCGATGGAAACGGATCGCGCCGCGCGCTGCGCCCCTGTCATGATACCCAGTCCTTCATTCGCCTTGGCGACGTTGGCCGTCGCACGCTCATGGCCGCTGAAATTAAGATCCTCTAATTGGTTAATATAGGAAAAATATTGCAATGCAGTAAAGATTTTGCTTATCGAGTCGATGCATGAAATTTTTATGTAGGACCATAGTCAGGTCATCTCGAAAAAGACGCGTCCTTCCAACCGATCGAAGCGGTCCGGTTTGCGGCTGTGATCGGCGCGGGCGGTGGCGACTGCTCCAATCACCGCATCCAAAGCATCACCGCCGGCATTGTCGAGCAGCAACCGGCGCAAGACGGTTTTGGGTGGCGCCAGCAAATTGAGGTCGATCAGGCAATCCAGAATCTGCCGCCGGGCCTGACGGTGAAGCGTCGCGCGCCCTTTGTAAGCTGGATAACAATCGAGATGTTTCAGACTGCAGGCGGCGCAGACTTCCATGAGCAGCGGTTTGTCGGTTCGAACCGGCATCTGCGGCACGACGGTCGCGTGCCTGCCGGTCACCAGGGGATGCAGCAGATGCGCCATGCCCCACCAGGCCTGGCGATAGAGCCGCAGATTATATGAGTTGAACGGCGTGCCGGCGAGGCGATCGGTCCGCCGCTTGATTTCCAGCAGATTGGTCCGGGTGCGATTGATCTGCCGATAGGTTTCATGATCGGGAAAACGCAGCGGGAAGCCCGCGATGAAATCGATCCATCGCGCCGCATCCAACAATTCCGCCAGCAGGCTGAACGGAAAATCGCAGCCGGCAATGGTCTGCGGATGGGCGGTAATGTGGCGGAGCAGTGCCGGCAAGGCCAGGTCGGGACTGATACCGGAATTCGGCAAGTCCATGGCCGGGAAACAGCGCTCAATGACCAGCGGCGCGCGTGCTGCTGACGGATCATGGCGGGCTTCGGCGATCCAGATCTTGCGGCCCGCATCGACGGCGCCGCTGAAATCGATCCCCAGGATGCGCCTCATCGGGAAGAGGCCGCTACCCGGCGGCGTCGAACAGCAAGTCGATGGCCCGCACCACGCTCTGCAACCGGATATCGTGACGGCGACCCTCGAAGACATGCCGCTCTACCTTGGCATGCGCATCGCCCTGCTTGGCGAGGCCGAGATAGACCAGGCCGACCGGCTTCTCCGGCGATCCGCCGCCGGGTCCGGCGATGCCGGTCACGGCAATGGCGACCCCCTCTTTGCCGCCGCCGTGCACCCGCGCGGAGAATCCGCCGAAGGTGACCTCGACGGTGGCCCGCTCACCGGGATTGGCGACCAGACGGTTGGCCAGCGTGTGGGCGCGGCGGTCGGCCGCCACGCCGTCTGGCGCGTTGCTTGCTTGCCTCCATTCCATGAATCCACCCATGCCTGACGCCTCCGCTCCGCCATCCTCCCTGCGCCACGGCAC
>LNAP01000385.1_pt1 | contig 49883 bp, 40 predicted proteins | sample 602601 | NCBI WGS metagenome assembly LNAP01 (sample SAMN02440304, study PRJNA202911) | soil metagenome | biome: Subtropical and temperate rainforests or woodlands; isolation source: soil samples (1 kg each in a 20% v/v slurry with milli Q water) were... ...
GAATCGCGCGCGGAACGCGCGGCGGCGGACGTTCGCGCTTGGGCGGGCAGCCGCGCGTAGGGCGGGAAGGCGATTGCCGTGAGGCGGCGTTTCCTTTATACTTGAGCTATATCGCTGCGTGAAGCACACGCCGTTCGACCCTGGGAAGGGTTGGGCGGCGTTTTTGCGTTCCGGGGTGCAAATGAAGGTTGCATTACTTATTTTGAAATGGGGGATCGGGCGGATGGATAACGGATTTGAACAAGCTTACGAGCGCTTTATGGAGAATCAGCTTGCGAAGTCGAACGGCGAGCGGAAGCGCAGGTTGCTGAAAGGGCACGGACACGTGGAAAAACTTTTCTTGCAGAACGTGTGGTGGCCCGCATTTGGGCAATTCGACCGGCTGCAGGCGGAGTGGGAGGTCTTGGATTTGCGAGGCGGATACAGGTATCTCGATTTTGCCTATATGCAGGCGCCGTTGCTGGTCGCTATTGAGATCGAAGGCTTCGGCCCTCATCTGAAAATTGCAAGCCGTTGGACGTTCGCCGACAGCCACTTGCGGGCAGCCTATCTTCAGCTCGAAGGGTGGAGAGTGTTCCGATTTGCTTACGACACCGTGAATGAACAGCCGCAGCAGTGCCAACGGATTTTGTGGCAGCTGATGGGGAAGTGGACGGGATTGCAAGGCGGGAATGAGGCGGCTGCTTACTCTCCTGGTGAGAAAGCGATCATTCGTCTGGCCATTCGTACACAGTCCTCCGTGACACCGAAGCATGTATGTGCGGAGGCGGGGGTTTGCGACAGAACCGCTCGGCGCTGGCTGCAATCCTTAGTGGATAAAGGAACTCTTCGGGCGGCAAGAGGGAAGCAGCGCGTTCGAGCTTACGAGCTTTGCATCGAGCAGGCGGAGCGCTTTATCGGGAAGCTGTAGTTCGACTGGTGCCTCAGCCTTTGCGTGTTAGCGGAAATCGATTTTCGTAATTTTGGAAAGCGGATGGTAAACGCGAAAAATAAATGCATCGCGAGTCCGTTATTTTTATCGGGAGAAGGGAAAGGTCAAGGGCCCTCCTCCGCTTACTCGAACGCCGGTCCCTGCACGCCGTCCTCGACGATTTGCCGCTGCGGCGGCGCGGCGGGCGGCGCAGCGTCTCCTGGGCCATTGCCTGCATTCGAAGCGTACAGGGCCGCCTGCGGCTTATACGTATCGCGGGATACACGCTCGTGCGAAACCACCTTTCCGTCGATCTTCTTCATCCGGTACGTCTCGACAACGTAGCCCGGCTTCCCCGCCTGCAGCAGCGACACCTTCCCCTTCGGCAGGCTTGGGTTCTTCACATATTTGATCGGCGGCTCGATCGTGCTTACCGTCATCGACTTGATCTCGTACTGAACCCGCTCATCCATCGTTCCGAACAGCTTAACCGTCAGCTGCCCGTTCTCCGAGGACGTGCGTACGAGCAGGTGCTTTCCCGTGCTGTTGCGGAATTTAAAGTTGATGTACCCGGAGGCGAACGTCGCGTCCTGCCCGAGCGGCGCATACCCGATCGGAAGCGAATGGTTGCGCCGCTCCACGATTTCCAGCCCCGCTCGAAGCACCGCGTTGTAAAGCGTGGTCGACACTTGGCAGATGCCCCCGCCGATGCCGGGGACCAGCTTGCCGTTGACGATGACCGGCGCTTCGCGGAAGCCGAACCGCCGCTCGGTCTCCTTGATTACCGCAGCGTAATCGAACACCTCGCCGGGCGCCATTAGCATGTCGTGGACGACGGTCGCCGCCGATTGAACGTTATGCTTGCGCCCCGCGCCGGACGTTGCGAACGACGTGGTGAACGAGGCGATTTTGCGGTCCACGCCTTCGGCCTTCAAGGAGGAGACGGTCACATCGGGCTTCAGCTCATAGACCGGCATCGCTACTTCAGCAGTTCCCTTGCCGTTCAGCGGACCATCCGCCGCAAACAGCGACGGCGCCGCCAACCTATCGAGAAACGTTGTGTCCGGCACCGGCAACGCACCCGCGCCGCCGCCCACAAGAAGGAGGCCTACTTCACGGCGCAGCGTCTCCATTTCGACGCGAGGCGCGCGCACCTCGGCCGCATATTCCACCGCATCCGCAGCGGTGATGATCCGTCGAGCGTTGACGGGCTGCGTCTCATGCAGCTCAGGCCATTGCGATTGCACGGCAGCCGCGAAGACGGCTTGATCGAAGCCGACGTGCAGCGTCAGCTGCCGATCGCGCCACTCCCAGCGCCGGAACGCTCGCTCCCAATAGCTGCCCGACGACAGCTTGGCGATCTCCGCGCGCCATCGCCCCGCGTCGGTTCGCAAGCCCAACTCGGCGAGCGACAGCTCCCTCGCAGTCTCGCCAACCCCCGGAAGCTCCGCGGTGAAACGAACCTTTTGACCGGCCAAAGCTTTCAGTTTCTTGTCCAGTCCCCCTTCCCATTCCGCAGCTTCCAGCCCGCCGATGTTCCAGCCCGACAGCGTCACGCCGCCCGGAATCGCTCCGAGTCCTCCATATATCGCTACGGCCGCCGCCGCAATGCCTCCGGCCAAGCCGGTGAACAGCAGCGTTCGCCACCATCGTATGTCCATGAACACACCTCCGCATTTTCATGTATATGACGGCGGCCCCCATATTTTACATGTGAAGTTTTCGCCACGATTCTCCCGATTTCGGGAAGAAGCGATGATATAATGTTACGAGATGTTGAAAACTCCGCTAGATTAGAGGATTTTCCCTATTTTTGTCGAAATAGAAACTTTACGCAGATACAGGAGTGATCCTACTTGATAGAGATGCAAGAAGTGTGCAAGACGTATCCGAACGGCGGCCACGCCCTTCGGGGCGTCAATGTTCGTATCGACCGCAATGAATTTGTGTATATCGTCGGGCCTTCGGGCGCCGGCAAGTCTACGTTTATGAAATTGATCTACCGTGAGGAACGTCCTACCAAGGGTGCGATCTTCGTGAACGGATTCAACTTGGAGAAGCTGAAACAGCGCAAAATTCCGTTTGTCCGCCGCAATATCGGAGTGATCTTCCAAGATTTCCGTCTGCTGCCGACGTTGACCGCCTATGAGAATATTGCATTCGCCATGGAGGTTATTGAAGCGCCCTCTCGTGTCATTAAGAAGCGCACGCAAGAAGTGCTCGAGCTGGTTCGGCTGAAGGATAAAGGGAACGCTCTGCCGGCGGAGCTGTCGGGCGGCGAGCAGCAGCGTGTCTCAATCGCCCGCGCGATTGTGAACAATCCGGCCGTTATCGTGGCGGACGAGCCTACGGGAAACCTCGATCCGGAGACATCGTGGGGCATTATGCGGCTGTTGGAGGAGATCAACTTCAGAGGCACGACCATCGTGATGGCTACCCACAACCGGGATATCGTCAACACGATGCGCAAGCGCGTCATCGCGATCGAAAACGGCCAGATCGTGCGCGACGAGCAGAGAGGGGATTACGGCTATGAGGATTAGTACGCTCGGTCGTCATTGCCGCGAAGGCTTCCGCAACATCTGGCGCAACGGCTGGATGTCGTTCGCCTCGATTAGCGCCATTTCCATTTCGCTGTTTATTCTGGGCGTGTTTCTAGCCGTCGCGATGAACGTCAATAAGCTGGCGGAAGACATTGAGAAGGAAATTGAGATTCGCGTTTATCTCGATGTAAGCGTCGATGAGGCGGCGCGGTTGGAGCTGCAAAACGACATCGGCGAAATCGACGGTGTGAAATCGATCGAATTTGTCTCGAAGGAAGAGGGCTTGGAGTTTCTGAAGGAGCGCCTTGGGGAAGATGGGCGGGAGCTTTTGGAAGGCCAAGAGGGCGACAACAACCCGCTGCCGGACTCGTTCACTGTACAAGTGTACGAGCCCCGCACGATTGACCGAGTGGCCAACGGCATTCTGGCGTTGAATGAAGGCCTCGACCCGGTGCCGATCTATGAGCTCAATTACGGCGCGGATACGGTCCGGACGTTGTTCCAGGTGACGGATGTCGTCCGGAATGTCGGGCTGTTTCTTGTCGGTGGACTCGCGCTCATGTCGATGTTCCTGATTGCGAACACGATCAAGATTACCATCGTGGCCAGACGGCGCGAGATTTCCATCATGAAGCTGGTGGGGGCGACGAACGGCTTTATCCGCTGGCCGTTCTTTATCGAAGGAGCGCTGTTGGGCCTGTTCGGATCGGCGATTCCTGTGCTCGTCTTGTTCATTTTATATCACCAGTTGATTTCCGCAACCGAGCTTGAGCTTGGTTTGCTGCAGGTGGCTTTGCTGCCCCTGTCGGAAGTTTCCGGCGTGCTGGGCGGTTTGTTGCTTGGAATCGGATTCGTCATCGGCGTGTGGGGAAGCACGTTGTCGGTGCGCAAATTTTTGAAAATTTAGCGGTTTGATGCAGCAATCTTTTCGGGGGAGGCAATGGGTTTGAAACGGTTTCTAATTCCAATGACGCTGGCGGTGGCGCTGGCTGTCACTTCAATCAGTGCTCCGGCAACGGGATATGCAAATTCATCTGAGCTTACACAAGTAAAGAGCCAGTTGGACAAGGTGAAGCGGGAGATCGCCGCCGCGCAAAAGAAGGAGAAGCAGGCCCAGAACGAAATTAAACGGATCCGCAACCAAAGGGACCAGTATTCCGATGAAGTTGAGCGCCTGGAATCGGAAATTGCGTCCACCGGCAAGAAGCTTACACAGCTTCATAAACAAGTGGAGGATGTGTCTGAAAATCTAGAGCTCACCACTGAGGAGCTGGCGGCGGCGGAAGAACGTGTGGAAACCAGGGATGCATTGCTGAAATCGCGATTGCGGCTGATGTACATGAATGGAGTGGTGAGCTATCTGGACGTACTGCTCAGCTCCACCAGCTTTGTTGATTTCTTAGATCGTGTAGATGCGCTGCAGTCTATCGTTTCGCAGGATAAGGAAATTTTGGAGCTCAACATCCAGGACCGCGAAACGGTTGAACACAAGAAGCAAGACGTTGAGGCGCAGCTTGACTATGTCGAGGAGTTAACGGCACAAACGATCGACCTGCAGAAGCAGCTGGAAGTCAAGAAGCAAAACCGGCAGGTGGCGATCGCATCGTTGGAGCAGCAGGAAGAACATTATGAAGTTGTGTCGGAGCAGCAGGAACAGGAACTGTTCGAGCTTGCGGACAAGCAGGCTGCCCTTGTAAGGAAGCAGAAAGAGATCGAGAACAAGAATTCGAAAAAGAAGGTCGTTAAATATACGGGAGGGCAGCTGGGCTGGCCGGTGCCGTCCAGCGACCGGATTACGTCGATGTGGGGAACCAGAATTCACCCGATCACGAAGAAAAAGCATACCCACTCCGGGCTTGATATCGGCGCGCCGGGCGGCTCAACGATCGTTGCCGCGGCGTCAGGCGAAGTGATTTTGGCGCAATGGTACGGGGGATACGGAAATACGGTCATCGTCGAGCATAAGGAAGGGTTCCGTACGCTGTACGCTCACATTCGCTCCGGCGGCATTAAAGTGAAGGTCGGCGACACCGTCAACAAGGGGGACAAAATCGCCGAGGTTGGTTCGACCGGCAATTCGACCGGCAATCACCTCCATTTCGGCGTGTATGTCAACAACGTCTCGGTTGACCCGCTGCCTTATTTGAGGTAAAGGTAATTTCATCATAACCTGTACAGGCCTTGCATATACTGATCTAGTGTGCAAAAGGGACTCGCCAGCGAGGCATGAAAAAGGTGGTGTAGGACGCAATGTTATTTAAGGGCCGTACGGTGATGGCATTTGTGCTGCTGGCGTGTGTTGCCGGCAGCATTTTGACGCTTACAATCGCAGGTGTTTTGGATGGCACCGTGCTGTCGGGAACAGCGCGGGTTTCGGCCGTGCAATCGGTGCTCGCAGCAGACAACGGCGAAGTGCTGTCGAGCGAGGAGACGGCGAAGCTTTCCGCCATCTTGAAGATGGTGGAAGAGCGGTACGTAGAGGATGTCGATAGACAAACGTTGACGGACGGGGCTTTGTCGGGCATTCTTGCGGCGCTCGAGGATCCTTATTCCGAGTATTTGGACAAGGAGGAGGTCAAATCGTTCTCCAGCCATATCAACTCGTCATTTACGGGCATCGGCGCAGAGGTTACGATGCGGGACGGAAATGTGGTCGTCGTGTCGCCGATTAAAAATTCGCCCGCCGAGCGGGCGGGTATCCTTGCGGGCGATCTGATCTTATCGGTAAACGGAACCCCGCTGCAGGGGCTTCAGCTTACGGAAGCGGTCGAGAAAATTCGCGGCCCGAAGGGGACGCAGGCGAAGGTACGCATCGTTCGCCAGGGTTCGGCGGAGCCGATGGACATAATCGTCGTGCGTGACGATATTTCGCTTGAAACCGTGGAGAGCAGGATGCTGGAGGACGGCATCGGCTATATTGATATTCGCCAGTTTGCCGTCAATACGGATAAGCGATTTACTGAAGAATTATCCTCGCTTGAGAAAAACCGGTTAACCGGACTCATTATCGACGTCCGGAACAACCCCGGCGGTGTCGTGCAGGCGGTGCAGCATATATCTGAACAGTTCGTCCCGAAGGGGAAAACGATCATGCATCTCGAATACCGTGACGGGAAGCGGGAGAAGACGGCCTCTCAAGGTCATGCGAAGCCGTATCCGGTTGTCGTTCTGGTCAATCAGGGTTCCGCAAGCGCATCGGAAATTCTTGCGGCGGCGATCCAGGAATCCGCCGGAGGCACCTTGGTCGGGAAGAAAACGTTCGGCAAAGGGCTTGTGCAAAGCACCGTTCAGTTGAACGACGGAACCGGCGTAAAGCTGACGATTGCAAAGTGGCTGACGCCGGATGGCGGCACGATCAATAAAGAAGGCGTTACTCCGGACGTGGAGGTGGAGCAGCCGGCATTGTTCGAAACGATCGCGATTTCGAAGGAGCGGGATCTTGCTTTCGACATGGCGGGAGATGAAGTCAAGAACGTACAGCACATCCTGGAGGGCCTTGGATACAATCCTGGCCGGAATGACGGTTATTTTAATGAAGCGACGCGCGAAGCGGTCAAGCGGTTCCAACGGGACGCCTCTCTTGCGGCGACTGGCGTGGTAGACGAAGGAACGGCTCAAAAGCTGGAAGAAGCGGTTATTCAGGAATACTTGGATCCGAAGAACGACGAGCAGCTGAAGGCTGCTGTGGCTTACCTCCAGAAAATGCCTGCCAGGTAGGCAGGAAATTTTCGGCGAATTGTCGAAGATAGGAAGGAAGGTCGGACCATCCGGCCTTCCTTTTTCTAATGTTAGGAGAAGAATGCGATTATGGATATAGCGATGACTTGGCTGCGTGCATTTGCAGCATTATGGACGTCGCCGTTTTATTATGCGGCGCTGATTTTCGTTTTTTGGCAGGTGCGCAAGCAGATCGTCTTGGAGCGCCGATTGTTTTCGGTGAGGCTTCACAGCTGGTGGGGCGATGCTTGGAGAATCGTATTCTGGGGGGCGGCTGCAGGTGCAGCCGCAACGTTCGTGTTCTTCTTTGTCGGTGCTGTTCTTTCCCCACTGGCGCTGGTGCTGCTCTGGCTGATTGCGGCGCTTCTGACGTTGATTCGGGTTCGATATCTTTGCTTTGCCTATGCGGCGGGTGTGTTGGGGATGCTGCAAGCGTCTGCTGCTTGGATTCCGCTTGAAGGCTTGCCTGAAGGCGCGGCGATGGCGGTTGCATCGATTGCCGCCGTCCATATGCCGTCCGTGCTGGCTTTTGTAGCGCTTGTGCATGCTGCGGAGGCGATGCTGACGTGGAAGACGGCAAAGCGGCTCAGTACGCCCGTTTTTTTGGAAGGCAAACGCGGGAAAATTGTAGGAGGCTTTCATCTGCAAGGTTTCTGGCCTGTGCCTATGCTGCTCTTGGTTCCAGCCGCAGGCGGCGAAGCAGGGACAAGCGCGGGTACTGCGCTTCCGTGGCAGCCGCTGCTCGGCGGTCCGATCTGGGAAAGCGGCTGGACACTGCTTGCCTTCCCTGTCGTGATCGGCTTTAGCGCGGCAGCAATTTCCCGGCTGCCGATGGAGAAAGCAAAGCTTAGCGCAGGGCGTTTAGCCGGCTATTCCGCGATTGTAGGCATATTGGCAGCCGTGACGGAGCTCGTGCCGATTGGACCGGTAACGTTCGGTGCGGCCTTGCTTTGTTTTGTGCTGCATGAGGTCGTTTACTGGTGGGGGAAATCCGAGGAGGCGATACGTAGTCCTTTGTTCGTGCACGACGGACGCGGCTTGAAAGTACTGGATGTCATTCCGGGTTCGCCGGCTGAAGACCTTGGCATCGTGTCCGGAGATGTGATTTACAAAGTGAATGGCCTGCGGATCTATGACCGTGCCGGCTTTCACGAAGCGATGCGGCTTAACGCGGCATTTACAAAGCTAGAGGTGTTGAATGGCGACGGAGAGAGCAAGTTTTTGCAGCGGGCGCTGTATGCGGACGAGCATCACGCGCTGGGACTCGTCCTATGTCCGGATGACGACGTATTGTTCTATGCAGCGCCTGTGGAGAGCGGTCTATTGGCTTTTCTCAGCGCTCGAAGAGCGGCGAAACGAGAGCGTATGGCAGAGACCTTGGAAAACGCCTCGGACTCCACGGTACGGATGTAAGAGGCGGCGCAGCGACGGTCGGAGAACGATTTTGACGGTTTGTCGAGCGGCCGGATGACGGTAAATACGATACTAAAAAAGAAGCGTCTATTTTTACGATTGAAAAGTTGAAAACGCTTTAAAAATGCTTTATGATAGCACTTGTTGAATGTTCAAAATATTTTAACTGGTTAAATAAAACCAGTGTTTTATTGGGGGAATGCCTGGAGTGGGAATTAGCGACAGTTGAAAACGCTTTCTATCAGTAATTAAGAAGCAGACCTAAATTGATCCAGTTGCGCATATAGGGAGGCATCGTTGAATGGGTTTTTTCGAGCAAGTGGTTGCAACGCTTCAATTTGATTATTTATTGGTCATGACCGGGGCGGTTTTTCTCGGGATTGTTATGGGGATATTGCCTGGCTTGGGAGGAAGTATCACGCTTGCTCTTCTCATCCCGGTTACCTTCAGCTTATCTCCGGAAATGGCGATGGTTATTTTACTTTCCGCTTATCCTGCCGCCGGTTTCGGAGGCTGTATCACATCAATCTTAATCAACACACCGGGAACCGCAGAGAATTCGGTGACGACATTGGACGGATTCCCATTGGCAAAGAAGGGGAAAGCGAGATTTGCGATCAGCGCGGCGCTGTTTTCCTCCGCAATGGGCGGCATTATCGGGCTTATTGTGTTGGTTTTATTAATTCCGGTTGCAAGAAAATTAGTACTGGCGTTTTCCTATCCGGAATTTTTCATGCTTGCGATTTTTGGCTTGACGGTTATCGCCATCGTTACGAAAGGCAACTCCTTCCGCGGGGTCATTTCGGCTTTAGTCGGGTTGATGCTCGCCTTCGTCGGTACCGACCCGATTATCTCAACGACGCGCTTTACGTTCGGCACGGACTATTTGTGGGACGGAATCGGACTCATTCCTGTCATTATCGGGTTGTTTGCGCTCACAGAAGCATTCAGTATGTTTGAGAAAAAATCGGCGATCGCCAACGAGAAATTTACGCTTGAGCCAGGCGGCACGCTGGATGGAATTAAAGCGGTTTTTAAACATTATTGGTTGTTTTTACGCTCCTGCATGATTGGAGTTTTTATTGGAATCGTTCCGGGCGTCGGCGGCAGCGTGGCCAGCTTTATGGCATACGGAACGGCTGTGAATTCCTCCAAAAATCCCGAGAAATTCGGGAAAGGCGCGATTGAAGGGATTGTTGCCGCGGAGGGTGCTAACGATGCGAAGGACGGCGGGGCGCTGCTCCCGACGTTGGCGTTCGGTATTCCGGGAAGCACGGGGATGGCCGTCTTAATGGGCGGATTGTTGATGCACGGGCTGGTCCCGGGTCCGAAGATGCTGACAGAAGATCTCGAGATGACAAACTTTTTGCTTGCCGTCACCTTTGTCAGCAAATTTATTACTTATGCAGTAGCGATGATTATCGGCGTCCGCTTAGTATTCATCACGAAAATACGCGGTTCGCTGATGGCTCCCGGAGTCGTCGCCATTTCACTGGTTGGCGCCTATGCCATGAGGGGCTCATTAGGCGACGTTATCGTCGCGGTCGTATTTGGATTAATCGGCTTGTGGATGAAAAAATACGGATATTCCGCGGTTGCCCTTATTATCGCATTAGTGCTCGGAGGCCTGGTGGAGCAAACGTATCACCAAACGATGACTTCATTCGGTGCTAGCGGCTTTTTCACACGGCCAATCACGTTTGTTCTATTCCTGATGACATTGTTCTCTTTATTCTGGCCGGTCGTTAAAAGAAAATTGGACGAAAGAAAGTCAAAAGGAGGATTGAGCGCATGATTCAAATCAATGAAAAAAGCATCTTCTCGTCAATCCTCTTCATCTTTACCTTGGTCTTGCTCATCCAAACAGGGGATATGAGAGCGGACGTTGCGCTTGTTCCGCGGATCATGGGCATCCCGCTGCTTCTGTTTGTCGGCTTCCAGATGCTTCTTGATCTGTTCCCGGCAATGCGAGAGCAATTTGCTTTTATTGATAAGAAGAGAAAGACAATTTTCGACAGTCAAGATGAAGATGAAGAAGGTCCTGCAAGCCAACGCTACTTGTTTTTTGGCTGGATGGTTCTCATGATCATTCTGATTTACGTCGTAAACGTGGTCTGGGCGATGGGGATCGGGTTGTTGGTGTATTTAAAGTGGATCGCCAAGGAAAGTTGGAAGCTGAGCATTATTTATTCCGTCTTGTTTGCCGGCGCCATCTATCTCATTTTCGTCGTAGGATTAGGAATTTACTATTTTGTTTAAATTGTAAAAACATTCGATCGATTCATAAATATAATTAATTATAAACAAAACTAAATATATGATAGTCTTATCGCTGTAAGCGATTACAAATAAGACTTTATATTTACTTAACTGAGGGGGAAAAAGTATGAAAAAAGCATGGACACTGCTAGGCGCGATGTTACTTGTTCTCGTTCTGCTGGCGGGATGCGGAGGCGGCGAAAGCGCAGCTCCGGCATCAAGCGGAAGCTCTGAAACAGGCGGATCGGGTGCGGCGCCAGCGCCGGCCGAACAGCCGCAACAGGAGGCGTCGAAATACCCTAGCAAGGATGTTGAATTTATCGTTCCTTTTGGCCCGGGCGGGGGATATGACACATGGGCGCGTACGCTTGCTCCGTTTATCGAAAAGCACTTGCCGGGGGATCATAAAGTGCTCGTAAGGAACATGGAGGGTGCCGGCGGTATTACAGGCGCTCAATACCTATACAAAGCCGGACCGGAAGATCACATTATCGAAATCTTTAACGTCGGCGGCATGGTCGGAACGGAGCTGGCGGGCAATCTTCCTTTCAGTTTGACGGAATTCAATTGGCTGGCTCAGTTGAGCGTGGATCCTCAAGTAGCGGCTACCTCCCCTGCAACAGGCTTTAATTCTTTCGAAGATATGAAGAATGCCGGTCGGGATATCGTCGTTGCGTTGGAAGGAATCGCGGTCAACTCCACGATGGCGTCTCTGCTCGTGTTCGAGGAGTATGGAATCAAGTGGAAAATGCTGATGCATGACGGCAAAGGCGAATCCGTCCTTTCGATGGCTCGCGGAGATGCAGATTTCAGCATGAGCTCCATTGACAGTGTAAAGCAGTACAACAATGATATTAACGGTATCGTAGTATTCCAGGACGAGCCGCACCCGGATTTCCCGAATGCGAAGCTGGCGAAAGACGTTGGACTCGGCCACCTGAGCGACGTTGTCTCTACTCGCCGTATGATCGGTGCATCTCCGAATATGGACCCTGAATTGAAAACAGTGCTTGCCGATGCGATTGGGAAGGCGGCTGAGGACCCTGAGTTCCTTCAGAAATTAAAAGAAATCGAATACGATCTGCAGTACTTGAATGCCGAAGATGCAGGGAAAATGATCGAAACGACGATCGGCGCCTATAGCGAATATCAAGACATTATCAAGAAGTTCATGGAAGAAAACTCATAATTCATAACTTAATTCTCTAATTAAAGTGAGGATTCACTCCTATAGTGAGTCCTTAACTTTTGCCTAATAACCTTGAAAGGAGACACAGTGCATGATAGAAGAAGTTTATGTTGGAAAAAAAGCGGAGTTCAAAGACGGAAGCCGTAAAATTATCGAGGTCAACAACCGCGAGGTTTGTGTGATTTTGAAGGATAACGAGTATTACGCATACGAGAATTATTGCTATCACCAGGGCGGTCCGGCTTGCGAAGGACAAATGCTGCCGAAGGTAGAAGCGGTGGTCGCCGGAGACGGTACATTGATTGAAGAGACATTTTCGGAAAAAGAAATGCATATCGTTTGCCCGTGGCATGGCTTCGAATATGAATTGAAGACGGGGGAATGCGTAACGAACCGGAAGGTCCGTTTGAAGCGTTATGAGCTTATATTTCATGAGGAGGACATCTATGTCAAGTCATAAGGCCGAACAGCTTGATTTGAAAAATCAGGCAGAGCGGTTCTATCAATACGGACAGCAAGTGTTGGAACAGGATGCAATCGAGAATGTGCCTGATGAGGTCATTCAGAAATATTTGACCATGGCCTTGAAATTATATGTACGCAAAATTGAAACGGAGCACTCCCTATCCCCGTTCGTCGAACAAGACGAAGTTACGCCGACGGAAGCGGTGAAGACAGTGATTGGTATGCTCGAAGCGGTGGATGTTGAAATTTTCGAGCTTGGATTATGGAAATCATTCGGGAGAGATCACTAAGAACAGATTATTAGGAGGTTCAGCGATGACAGGGCGTATGGTAAACCTTGGGGAATCCTATGATACAAGGGATCATCTGAAGAACGCCGCAAAGCAGGCGAAGCAGCGCGGTTACGACGACTTTCTAATCGTAGACGTGGATGCGCATCATTATGAAACGGAAAGCTGGGCGCAAATCCAGAAATACATTGATAATCCGATGATCCGCCAAATTTCGGAGGCTGCAACCGGGAAGGGGCGGGGGAAGTCGATCCTCGTCAACCAAATCGGCAACCAGGACATCGGGGGACGCGTGACGCGGTATCAGCATCGGAAATTAGAAAAAACTGAGGGGCCTCTTCCTCGGGACTTGCAAGTCACGAAGAGATCGATGGAAGCGATGGGAATCGACTATACGATTCTGTTCCCGACACCGATGCTGAGCTTAGGGCTGCATCCTCAAGTACACATTGAAGTTGCCTGTGCACGAGCATATGCACGCTGGATTACAGAGGAAATTTTGGCCCATGAGCCATCGATCAAGACGATGCTGTATCTACCGTTCAACGATCCGGACGAGAGCCTCCGTATCATTGAAGATTTTGGCGATCGTCCTGGTGTTGTTGGATTTATGGTCACAAGCGTGCGTCATAAGCCGGTTCACCACAATTCATATATGAAGGTGTACCGTGCGATCGAGGAGCGGGGCAAGCCGCTTGGTTTCCACGGCGGCTACAGCTGGACGGGCGATCGATATATGGAGCAATTCAACAAGTTTATTTCCGTACACGCGCTCGGATTTCCGCTGTTCAACATGGTTCATCTCACGAACTTCGTCGTAAACGGGATTCCGGAACGTTTCCCGAATTTGAAAGTGATGTGGATTGAGAGCGGCCTTGCTTGGATTCCGTTCTTGATGCAGCGTCTTGACCATGAATACTCGATGCGTTCCTCCGAGGTACCGTCGCTAACGAAGAAGCCTAGCGAATATATGCAGGAGTTTTTCTACACGTCGCAGCCGATGGAACGTCCGGACAACTTGAACGTGTTGAAGACGACATTCGATATGATTCATGCCGATACACAGCTGCTGTATGCATCCGATTACCCTCACTGGGATTTCGATTTGCCGAGCGTCATCTACGATTTGCCTTTCCTCGACGAGCGGGCGAAACGCAACATTCTTGGCGAATCTGCGGCGAAGCTCTTTAAGCTGGAGGCTAAGATCAAATCCCGTTAATGAAAGGGGGGGCATCCGGTGGCCAGATGGAAGGTAGGCATTGTGACCCCTCGGAAGCAGAGCGGCATCGGGTACGACGTGCTGACCGAAGCCGGCTGCGAGCTGGTGTACGGTGTATCGTATGACGATTTCCCGGGCTATCGCTACAGTGAAGAGGAGCTTGTTGAACGGTTCGGGGACGTAGACGGCATCCTAGTCTCAGGGCGGGATAAGCTGCCGAGGTATTTTCTGGAGCGGGCTCGCAACCTGCGAATTGTATCCAAAGCAAGCATCGGGGTAGAGAAGATCGATGTGCAAGCCGCTACGGAACTGGGCATTGTTGTCACGAATGCCCCCGTCGCCGAAAACTATATCGCGGTCGCTGAAGGAACCATTACGTTAATGCTGGCGATCTTAAAGCGCGTTCGTCTGTTGGATCGGCTGACTCGCGCGGGCAAATGGAAAAATGTCGGTATCCAGCCGATGCTGCTCCGGGGAAAAACGGTGGGATTGATCGGTTTCGGCCGAATCGGCAAAGCGGTTGCGGAGCGTCTCCGCGATTGGGATGTTTCCATTCTAGTCTATGACCCGTATGTACCGGAAGAGGCTGTGCGCTCCTTAGGGGCTTCGCTGGTTTCATTGGAAACATTGCTGTCCGCTTCGGACATTATCAGCAATCATGTAGTACTGACGCCGGAAACGCGTCATCTGCTAAACCGGGAGCGGTTGAAGCTGCTCAAGCCTACTGCCGTTGTGATCAATACATCGCGGGGGGAAGTCATTGAGGAGCAGGCACTCATCGAAGCGCTGCAGAGCGGGAGCATTTTAGCGGCGGGTCTCGACGTGTTCGAACAGGAGCCGCCCTCTTTTGACCATCCGTTGTTTCAAATGGAGCAAGTCATCGTTACGCCTCACGGCATTTCCGTAGCGGAAGAGACGGTGCTGCAATCTGCGATAACCGCCGCCGAAGAGTGTTTGAAGGGGCTTAAGCAAGAAATACCCGCTTATGTTGTCAATCCGCAAGTATTGGAAAGATGGGCGAAGCGGGGATGACGCAGATCACGGATTAAGAGCCCCGTTGGCCAAGTCGGCTAACGGGGCTCACTTGCATCACTATTTAAGCAGGAGGACCAATTCAGGGAATATACTGAAGATGACCATCGCACACAGCATCACCACTACAAACGGCATGCTTCCTTTCACGATGTTTCCCATGTTCACCTGAGGCGCCGTTCCCTTCAGCACAAACAAATTCAGTCCTACCGGCGGCGTAATCATGCCGATCTCCGCGTTAATGACCATCATAATCCCAAACCACACCGGATCGAAACCGAAGGACATCGCCACCGGAAACAACAGCGGCATTGTTAAGACAAGCGCGCTAAGCGGATCTAAGAAGCAGCCTAACACGAGAAGCAGCAGGTTGATTAAGATTAAAATGACCCACTTGTTGTCGCTTAATCCCTGAATAAATTCCGTTAAGGTGTTCGGAATGCCCAAGTAGCCTACGACAAACGAAAAAATCATGCCCCCGAAGACAAGAAAGAGAATCATGCAGCTGGTGTATGCCGTCCGAATAAAGGCAAGCTTCAGCTTGTCCCAGGTCAACCTGCGCATCGCGAGCGCGATCAGTAAAGCGCCCGTTGCGCCAACCCCCGCAGATTCGGTAATCGTGGCCATGCCGGAATACATGGAACCCAGCACGAGCACGATGAGCACGAGAACTGGGAGTACATAGAGCAACGACTTAAACCGCTCGCTCCAGGAGTACGTTTCTCCTTTCGGAGCCGCTTCGGGACGCCATACCGAGTAGGCGTATACCGCGGCGCTCAGCATCACCGTCAGAATGATGCCGGGTATGATGCCGGCCACAAACAAGCTGATGATGGACGTTTCCGTAATGATGCCGTAAATGATCATCGCGATGCTCGGGGGAATGAGGATGCCGAGCGTTCCTCCCGCCACGACAGCCCCGGACGCCAGTTTATCGCTGTAGCCTCTCCTCAGCATTTCGGGCATGCTCATCGAACCGATGGTGGCCACCGTCGCCGCGCTGGATCCGGTCACGGAGGAAAACAAAGCGGAGGAGGCAATGCTCGTAATGGCCAGTCCCCCCGGAAGTCGGCCGCACCATTTGGCAGCTACTGTAAATAAGTTCTGCGCGACGCCCGCAACCACTAAGATTTCGGCCATCAAAATAAACATCGGCGCGACGAGCAGCGTCCCGCTCGTGCTTTCGGACAAGATAATGTTAACCACCTGCGGAAGCTGTTTCGGACCGATAAACAGCATGATGGTGAGCAGCGATATGGCGCCCATCGCAAAGGCAATCGGCACACGAATCACGAGTAACACTAGAAGGCCAATAAAAAGAAATAACCCTGCTGCAAGTTCCATCTTCCTCTCCCCTTATACCTCTATATGGATCTTCTCCGACTCTTGCCTCGTGATGGTTTCATACATCTTTTGTATAAAGGCAACACATAAGAAGAGGCTCCCTAGGAAAATGACGATATACAGCCAACTGGAGGGAATCGGTACGTTCCCGAGCGTTTCCCAATCGTTCTCCATGGCCTTCAGCATGAAATGCCACGTTTCCCGCATGACGATCACCATATAAATCAAAGCGATCGCATATCCGATCGTAGTCACGATGGCCGCGATTCTTGCCGGCAGCCGCTCCGTGACGAAATCCACACTGATATGAGAGCCGTTCTGCAAGGCGCCCGCCGCCCCGATCCACACCATCACCAAGAGCAGATAACGGGAAATTTCGTACGTCCAGCTCGTAGGCGAGTTCAAGAAATATCGCATCACCACTTCAAGCGACGACAACAGGGAGATGACCAATACAAGAGCACCTCCAGCTAGTGCCATGGTTTGTCCAAACTGTGTAAATGATTCGCGTACTTTTGACATGAAGCCACCTCTTCTTTTAAAAAACCCTATTATAAAAAATTATAATAGGGTTTTTTACGACTCTGCTTTCCTCGTTTATTGGAACGGTTTTAAGGCTTCGATGAGCTTCTTGCCATTCGGCCCGGCTTCGGCTTCGATCGCCTGGAACACAGGCTGCTGCGCATCGATAAACGCTTTCCGCTCCTCCGGAGTCAGCGTATAGATCGTGCCGCCGGCGGCTTCGATATCCTTCGTCAATTGCTCGAACTCCGGCGCAGCCAGCTCTTCCATCTTCTCCATCGCTTCCCATTTCACTTCTTCAAAAATTTGCTTCTGCTCGTCATTCAATTGGTTGTAGGAATCCAAGTTCATCCCCATGACCAGCCATAACACACTTAACCCGGTGAAGGTCACGTTCGGCGTCGGTTCATACACTTTAAACGATTTGATCAGCGGCCAGCCGGTATAAACGCCGTCCACCGTATTGTTCGTGACGGCGGCGTTCAGCTCGTTCAGCGGAATATTAACCGGAGTGCCGTTCCAGGCTTTCAATCCCTCGGCAATGTATTTGCCGTAGTCCCGGATTTTGTATCCCTTCAGATCCGGGGTTTTCACCGGCTCGGTGCCTTCTCTCAACGTGATGCCGGTGAAGGACTCATAGCTCGGAAACAGCGGCTGGATGTTATGTTCGTTCAAAATATCTTTTACAATCGGATAGATCGCTTTCTCAATCTCGACCCATTGCTCCGGATCGTGGGAGCCGGATACATCGAGAATCGATAAGTCTTTAATTCGGTTTGTAATGTACGAGGAAGGCAGCGCGGTAATATCTACCGTACCCGCCGTGATCGCTTCGTACGAATCCTGCAGCTTCACCAGCGACTGGCTGGGGTGAACCGTGATCTTGACCTGTCCGTTGGTGCGTTTTTCAACTTCCTCAGCGAAGTAAGCAAACCCTTGCGCGCGGAAATCGGAAGGCGGATACGCATGGGACATCGTAAATTCCAGCGTTTCCCCGCCGGACGGAGCGCCTTCGGAAGAACTGTCGGACGAGCTTGCGCAGCCCAGAAGCGTCGTCATCAGGAGTACGAAAACAAGAATCAATGACATCTGTCTTTTCATTGTGGAGCTCCCCTTTGTTTTGGATTGTATCTTTGTTTAGTAAAACCCGATGGTTAGTGTCCTTCCGTTAAATCAAGGGGCTCCGCAGACTCGCCTTGAGGGGCTTCCGCATCCATGGATAGGCCAGTCCGGTTGACTTTAAACTCGAAGACATCCGGTCGCCCATGATAGGAGACGGTGTCAAACATCGTGTAGCTCCGAATTCCCTGAGACAAGTCGATTTCCGCGATAACATCCGTTTCTCCGCTCGTGACCGGCCCCGCGATAAAGGTTCCGTCCGGAGCGATAATGGCGCTTCCGCCCCCCGGTCCCGTAAAGCCGAATCGTTGAATTTCCGCTTCGGATGCAAGAGCTTGCGCGCTGATGACAAACGCTTGGTTGGCCATTGCATAGCTGCAGGTCCATGTATTCACCCAGTGATTGTAGGATTCTCCTCGCCGGGCCGCCCCCGAGACCCACACGGCGGCGTGCACTTCCTCGCCTTGAATATTGAGGGCATGGCGGGCCAATGAATTGTTGTGCTCCCCGCAAATTAAGCCGCCGAGCTTGCCTAACGGCGTGTCATACACACGCAGGCCTCTGCCGTCTCCGGCAGCCCACAGCACTTTCTCGGAGTGGGTGCCCATCAGTTTTCGATGTTTTCCGATCAAGCGGCCTTCATTGTCGATAAACACAATCGTGTTATAGAGCGCTTTCAAAACACGTTCGTGAATCCCGACGATGGCATAGGCGTTTGCAGACCGGCAGGCCAGCGCCACCTTACGCATCGTTTCGCTTGGCACCTCGACCGCGTTGCGGAAAAGCTCCGTATAAAGCTCCTGATTCAGGGGCTCGCTCCAATTCCAATGCGGCGTTCCCGGAATGATGACTTCAGGAAACACGATCAGACGAACACCGGCTTTACCAAGCTCCATAATTTTCTCGCAGACCTTTTCTGTTGTAGCCTCTCGATCCAGCCATATCGGCGCCATCTGCACCGCTGCGGCAAGATACTTTCCCCGTAAATCGCCCACTACAATCTGCCTCCGTTCGACAAAATATCCCGACAATTTATATTTTCTGTAATGTTCATATAAGTTACTACATGGTAGATTCCTTTTCAAATTAATAGTTTTAATCCAACCCATATGCAATGCATATGGGTTGGGGGAATCCTGACGGCTGCTTTACGTTAAAGAAATCGTCGAGCAAAGCTCCTGTGAGGACACGACGGTTCCAAAATAGGTCTTGAGATTAAACATGGCGCTATCGTATTCATCCTGACTATAAGTAGCGGTGCAATCCGACACCGTAATCACGGTGAAGTCCCGCATAAATCCGTCTCGCGCTGTACTTTCTACGCAAACGTTTGTGGCTACCCCGCATAACACGAGGTTTTCGATTCCCTTACTTCTTAGGATCACTTCTAAATTCGTGCCTACAAAAGCGCTGTATCGATGTTTCGTGATGATTACATCTTGTTCTTCCGGATTTACTTTATAAAAATCCTGGCCCCACGGAGTGCGGCAAATACCGACGGAATTCTGTTTACCCTGCAACCTTTTCGTCCAATTGGGGGAATCTGTTACAGGGCTGTGTTTGGTTTGAACAAATAGAATAGGGAACTGATTTGAACGGCAGTATCCCAAGAACGATTCTAACGCGGCAACACTTTCTTCAACTTGCCGTAAATCCTTACCCATTTTCCCCATTGCTCCATCAGGTGCACAGAAATCGTTTTGAACATCCACAACGATGACTGCTGTTTTCGACTTCTCTAGACTGCTTATTGTGATAGACATATTTCCCTTGCACTCCTTCCGACGATTATTGATTTTCTTCAATAAACGCCTTAATTACAGGGTTTTTATCCGAATACGTTTTATAAACGATATCTCTTGCCTGAAGGAAATCGGGATTGATTTCTGTGACTTCATGAACATTTACGCCTTTAGATCTGATTTCTTCCAAAAAGACCGGTTCATTGGCAATGACTTGTTCAATGCCCCAATTTACTGCATTTTTCATGGCTTCTTCAACGATTGCTTTATCTTCCGGGGACAATTTTTCAAAGGTAGCTTTGCTGCCCAAAACAACGGCCGGGAATGCGATTTGGTTTAGAAGCGTCACGTCTTTTCCGACTTCATAAAACTTGCTTGTCGCAATTCCGTCGATGCTCATGTGTACTCCGTCAACGGCACCTGTCTGCAAAGCGTTGTACACCTCAGGCAAAGGCATAGGCGTCGGTGATGCCCCTACATTCATCCAGAAATCTTTAATGGCCGGATTTCCGATAATGCGGATTTTTTTTCCTTTCACCCCGTCTGCGAATTCGGCCGAGCCTTCTTCCATGAGTACATTGTGGTTTCCTGCAAAGATATAATCCATTCCGACTACGCCTTGCTGATCGAGCTCTTTCAGCATTTCTTTAGCGGACTCGCTGTCTTTTGCCTGACTTGCCTCTTGGACGTTCTTAAACAAAAAGGGCATAAACCAACCATTAAAAGTCTCAGAGCGTGTGCTTATATATGCTGCAGTGATAAAACCAAAATCACTTGCGCCGCTCGCCAGCTGTTGAAACATGTCTGCTTCGCTGCCCAGTTGTCCGGCAGGGAAAACTTCCGCTTTCATGCGGCCGTCGGAGAGAGCTTGGAGCTCTTCGTTAAATTTCTCGGCTGTTTTGTTCCAGTCGCTAGTTGGCTTCTCGATATGAGCGAGCTTAAAAGTGTACGTCGGCTTTTCTCCTGCTTGTCCAGCTTGATTTTGCGGCTGCGCGGCTTCCCCTCCGCAGGCGGAAACGATCACTGCGAGACATAAAAAGAATACTACGCTTTTCACCAGTTTGTTCATGTTAGAGACCCTCCAAATTTATATTTGTATCTACCCAAGCTATCTCCAATGCTACTATAAAGTAATCCAGAGGCGCTTTTTTTTCAAATTCATTATTTCAATCCAACCCATATGTAATACATATAGGTTGGATTTCCCAACGCCTACGAGCTTTGAGAGTTATGAGGCGTTTGGCGTTTTCGCTTATGAACTCCTTATTGAGTTTGCTTATAAGGTTCATTAAAACAATCAATTTGATTAACATGTTCTTGATTACTATAGTAAGATGGACTCTACTTTTCTATAAACACAGGGGGTTTTTGCCCGTGCAGCATGTGAATTCATGGATCTCATCTTTGCGGACCTGGGTGTTCTCTTTATCGATCATACTCTTTTTGTTCTATACCATCGGGCGAATCGAGCAATTGGATATCGTCATCTCCGCTTTGTCCGCTTTGGCGATTGGATTGGCTTTGCCGACCGTCGGCCGAACCGTGCAAATCATGACGCTGTTTTTTGTCGCAGCCGGAACGTGGCTCGTCATAAACCAGGGAACTACCTTTTACAACTATATTTTGATTTACGGGGATATGTTGTACTTGTTGACCTTGTTTGCGATGCTTCCCGTGTTAGCGCTTCCGATTCGAATCGGCGACTATACAAAGGCCATCGATTATGTGTTCAGTAAGCATGTTCGTTCAACGTTTGCGTCGTACACCTTGATTTCTTCCGTCTCCTATGTGATGGGCGTGCTGCTGAACCTTGCCGCGGTACCGATGGTGTATCACAGCGTAAAAACGTCTGTGGAGCGGCTTTTGGCCAGCAACCGGGAAAAGTTTCTATCCGTGGCGATCGTCCACGGATATGTTCTGCCTGTTATTTGGACGCCGCTTTCGGGCGTCGTCGGCGTGTTTGTCGCGCTGACTCATGTCAACTGGTTAAGCATCGCCGCGGAGCTGGTCATCATCAGCCTCTGCGGACTGTTGTTTAACTGGATTTTTTTCTACTTCACTGCAATCAGGAAAAATGTTTATCCGGTGCAGGAGAGAAGCATTCAGATTGATACGGTCGCAGAGACCGAGGCGACGATGCAGTTGGACGACAACCTTGAAACGAAACGTAAGCTGATTCAAATCGGGATCGCCGTCGTCAGTTTGATTCTGCTCATCGTCGGAATCGATCATTACTTTCATATTGGGTTGGTGCTCACCGCTACTTTAATCTCCGTTCCGTTTGCGTGGATTTGGTCTTTGTTGATTCGGAAGGGAAAGGAATGCGCACAGGGAACAGCCGCTCATTTTAAGAAATACATTCCAACGATGAGCGAGCAGTTCGCTATTTTTTTGAGCGCCGCGTTTTTCGCGCAATCGATCAAATTTTCCCATCTTGACGTTCAAATCAATGAATTTTTGTTGGGCTTCAGTCATTGGATCGGCGACAACGTTTTTCTGGTGCTGCTGCCACTTGTCCCGCTGCTGTTCTCTTTTCTCGGCATGCACCCGATCGTTACCGCTACGCTGCTGGCACAAGCGCTTGATCCTGCCGTGCTGGGACTATCTCCGGAAGATATGACGGTCGCGCTGCTGGGTGGAGCGGTATTAACGTTTTATATCGGACCGTTCAGCGGAACGCTTGGCGTCATGTCGTCGCTGATCCGGTTTTCCTCGTTTCGGATCTTGACGTGGAATTTGTGGCAGTGCTTTGCGTTTTATGTGATCGTTGCGCTGTTCTTGATTTTTTAAACCCTCGACTTTGTCGGGGGGTTCCTGACTTCGCTTGAAAAGAATTTGTGCCTTTGGCAAGATGGATTTACGGAAATTCCCGGTCAGGACATTGTAGAAGCCGCAAATTACGTGAAAAGCGGAAGCTGGAAAACGTGGTCGCCTTACTTGTTGACGGGGCAGGACGTCTATGGAGCGACGATGGGATTATCGGCTTAGGCCGCATCGGAGAAGCGTTGGCGAAGCGCGCCAAAGCATTCGACATGCGCGTCCTGTATAACAGCCGAAGCCGCAAGCGGGAGGCGGAGGGACGGATTGGCGTCGAATTTGCGGACATGGACTCGCTTCTGAAGGAATCCGATTTCGTCTGTGTGATGACCCCGTATTGGCCGGAAACACGAAATTTGATCGGCGAGCGAGAGCTGGCGCTGATGAAGCGCCCCGCCATTCTGATCAATACGGCGCGGGGCGGGATCGTCAACGAGGAAGCCCTACATGGGGCATTAATGTTCGAAGAGGAGCCTGTCAAGCCGGATCATCCGCTGCTTTCGCTTTCGAATGTGGTTGCGCTTCCGCACATCGGCAGCGCTTCGATTCGGATAAGAACGGTCATGGCCGAGTTGGCTGCGGCAAATTTGAGGCAGGCGCTCACGGGGGAAATTCCTGCACATCTGGTGAATAAAGAGGTTGTAGGACGAATGTAAAAGGGCTGTCGCGCCGACAGCCCTTTTAGTTGCATCCGTTACGCCTGCACCTGCTGCATGCTTTGGTCGACGCGCTGCACGATCTCGTCCGCCGTCATGCCCTGAGCGTTGATCACCGACGCCTTTGTCGCCCGGTCCGCGATGCCCATCATATCCTTATCTTCGCCGGAGATGACGCAGCAATCGCAAGCGTCCATGTTTGCGGATAACGCGACGACATCGTGGCCCTTGTCCTGAAGGGCCTGCTTTACGTTCGTCAGACTGTTTTCAACTGCAACCTTTGCCATGAACAATCACTCCAATGCAAGTAGTTTTGATCATGGGATATTGTGGCTTGCGGCGCGCGCCGTTATTCATGGGGACTTGAGAGCGGCGTCTCCGAGGCGTGCCCGGGCAGCGGCCGGAGCGGGGCGCTGTCGGCGGCGTATCGACGCCGGAGTTCGGCTGCGGCTGTAAAACGTCGCTCGCGCCGAAGCTGCTCGGCCATCCGCTCGTACCCCTCCGCCATCCGCTCCGCCGTCAGCCGCTCGCTCCGTCGTATGGCCGCCTCCAGCTCGTGCCGTACCGTTTCCGCGGAGTCATTTTGAAATAAACGGATGGTTTCGGCAAAGCTCTCTGCATCGTAAGGATCGAACTGATACCGATAATCCGCACCGACAATGTCCGGCATGCCGCCCCGGCGGCTGACGAGCGGCGGGACGCCGCAGCGCAGCGCTTCGAGCGCGACATATCCGAACGGCTCCCAGCGCGAAGGCACGATCAACGCATCAAGCGAGGCGAGGAAGTCGGGCACCTCGCGGGCGGGCAAGCGGCCGCACCAGCGGATGCTCGCAGCGGCGGTATTAACCCGCTCCGCCTCCCCCCGCACGGCGGCTGCATACGCCGGGTCCTCCTCGCCGCAGGCAACCCGCAGCGTTCCTTCGAGGGATCGGAAGACGCGGACGAGCTCAAGCAGGTTCTTACGATAGTCTGCGCGGCCTAGAAAGCCGAAATGGCGGCGTTCGGCGGAGAGCGGTTTCCGTCTGGCAGCGATTGACGAAAAGCCGTTCGGAATGACCGTCGTCCGCTCGGCCAGCTCGGGATAGAGAAGCAGCAGCTTCCCTTTTTCGGCTTCGGACACGCAGACGATCGCATCCGCGCGGGAACAGCACGCTTCGAAGGAGCGCGCGATGTCCCCGCGGCTCCCATAGGGCGCTTCCAGTGTCCACGGCTCGGTTGTCGGGACGGAGTGCACGGTAAAGACGAGCTTGCGGCCTCGAGGAAAGGAAGGGTCCGCAAGATAGGCGAGACCGTAATGGTGGAAAACGACCGTGTCGAACGAGAGAGCCTGCAGCACATCGACATCATAAAAGCCTGCCCGAATCGCGCCGCCCTCGATGACGGGCGGTTCTCGTCGTTGCGACAGATGGACAAATCCGGTGTTGTCGCCGCTGACGGACATCAGCTCGTTAATACAGGTGCCGACGCCCCCGACGGTTTGTTCGCCAAGCTCGGTTGTGATATGTACCATGGGAAAATGTCGTTGCAGAAGCATCCATTGTCCTCCTTGCGGACAGCGGCACAACTTACCATGAAAGGTATGTTTGCAGCCCTTAGGGTCACAGTGATATAATACAGAATGGGAACAAATATTCTCTTGTTAGTATGGTGATATAATGAGCGGTTTTACACCTATGGATAAAAAATTTGAGCTAGTGTCCGAATATTCACCGCAGGGCGACCAGCCGCAGGCGATCGAGAAGCTCGTGGCCGGCGTAAAGGAAGGAAAGAAATTCCAGACGCTGCTCGGTGCGACCGGTACAGGGAAGACGTTCACCATCGCGCAGACGATTGCGCAGCTGAACCGCCCGACGCTCGTCATCGCGCACAACAAGACGTTGGCTGCGCAGCTGTGCAGCGAGTTTAAGGAATTTTTTCCGAATAATGCGGTCGAATATTTCGTCAGCTACTACGATTATTATCAACCGGAAGCGTACGTACCCGCAACCGATTTATACATCGAGAAGGACGCTAGCACGAACGAGGAAATTGACAAGCTGCGGCATTCGGCGACGAGTGCGTTGTTTGAACGCCGCGACGTCATTATCGTAGCTAGCGTTTCTTGCATTTACGGTCTCGGTTCTCCGATGGAGTACCGGGACTTGGTGCTGAGCCTGCGCGTCGGCCAGGAGCGCCCGCGCAATGAAATTCTTCATAAGCTGGTCGATATTCAGTATCAGCGCAATGATATGAATTTCGTACGCGGCACATTCCGGGTTCGGGGAGACGTCGTGGAAATTTTCCCGGCATCCACGCATGAGAGGGCCATACGCGTCGAGCTGTTCGGCGACGAGATTGAACGGATTACAGAAATCGACGTGCTGACGGGCGAAATCTTGGGGACGCGCGATCATGCGGCGATCTTCCCAGCGTCTCACTTCGTGACGCACGAAGATACGTTGAAACGCGCGATGGTGAACATCGAGCGCGAGCTGGAGGAGCGGCTCGAGGAGCTGCGCGGCCAAGGCAAGCTGCTGGAGGCGCAGCGGCTGGAGCAGCGGACCCGGTACGATCTGGAAATGATGCGCGAGGTCGGCTTTTGCGCGGGCATCGAGAATTATTCCGGACCGCTGACGTTCCGCCCCCCGGGGGCGACTCCTTATACGCTGTTCGATTATTTCCCGGACGACATGCTGATCGTGGTGGACGAGTCGCACGTGTCGCTGCCGCAAATTCGCGGCATGTACAACGGTGACCGGGCGAGGAAGCAAATTCTGGTCGACCACGGCTTCAGGCTCCCTTCCGCGTTGGACAATCGCCCGCTCCGGTTTGAGGAGTTCGAGGAGAAGGTTAAGCAGATTCTGTTCGTCTCGGCAACGCCGGGACCGTTCGAGCTGGAGCACTGCCCGGAGATGGTGCAGCAGATTATTCGTCCGACGGGTCTGGTGGATCCCGGCATCGAGGTGCGTCCGACGAAGGGACAGATCGACGATCTGCTTGGCGAAATCCGCGACCGGATCGCGAAGGACGAGCGCGTGCTCGTGACGACGCTGACGAAGAAGATGGCGGAGGACTTGACCGACTATTTTAAAGAGGTCGGCATTAAAGTGCGCTATCTGCATTCGGACATTAAGACGCTGGAGCGGATGCAGATTTTGCGCGATCTCCGTCTCGGCGTATTCCATGTGCTGGTCGGAATCAACCTGCTGCGGGAAGGGCTGGACTTGCCGGAGGTTTCGCTGGTAGCGATTCTTGACGCCGACAAGGAAGGTTTCCTGCGCGCGGAGCGTTCGCTCATACAAACGATCGGGCGGGCGGCCCGCAACGCGGACGGGCACGTCATTATGTACGGGGACAAGATGACCGATTCAATGGTGAAGGCGATTCAGGAGACGGAGCGCCGCCGGACCATTCAACTTGCGCACAACGAACGGCATGGCATAACGCCGCAGACGATCCGCAAGAAGGTGCGCGACGTCATCGAAGCGACGAAGGCGTCGGAGGAGAAGGCGAATTACTTGACGGGCGTCGCCTCGGAGAAGATGTCCAAGAAGGACCGGATCGCGCTCATCGAGCGGCTGGAGTTCGAGATGAAGGACGCGGCGAAAAACCTGCAATTCGAGCGCGCTGCGGAGCTGCGCGACGCGGTGATGGAACTGAAAGCACAGGGCGCATGAGCGCGTGAACGAGGGGGAAGCGAAGACGGATGGGATTAGATAACATTGTGATTAAGGGGGCGCGGGCCCATAACCTGAAAAATATAGACGTCACCATACCCCGAGACAAATTTGTGGTTCTGACGGGACTGAGCGGATCCGGCAAGTCGTCGCTCGCCTTCGATACGATCTACGCCGAGGGCCAGCGCCGGTATGTAGAGTCGCTGTCCGCTTATGCCCGCCAGTTTCTCGGACAGATGGACAAGCCGGACGTCGACTCGATCGAAGGCCTCTCTCCGGCGATTTCCATCGACCAGAAGACGACGAGCCGCAACCCGCGTTCGACCGTCGGTACGGTGACGGAAATTTACGATTACTTGCGGCTGCTGTTCGCTCGTATTGGCCGCCCGCATTGTCCGACCCACGGCATCGAAATTTCTGCGCAGACGATCGAACAGATGGTCGATCGGATTATGGAATACCCGGAGCGGACGAAGCTGCAAATATTGGCGCCGATCGTCAGCGGGAAGAAGGGCGAGCATGCGAAGGTGTTCGAGGACATTCGCAAGCAGGGTTTCGTTCGCGTGCGGGTGGACGGCGAGATGCGCGAAGTGACGGATGAGTTTGCGCTGGAAAAGAACAAGAAGCATTCGATCGAGGTCGTTGTCGACCGGATCGTCGTGAAGGACGACGTGCAGTCGAGACTGGCCGATTCGCTTGAGACGGCGCTGAAGCTGTCCGAAGGCAAAGTGCTCGTCGACGTATTGGATACGAAGGAAGAACTGCTGTTTTCCTCTTCCCTGGCTTGTCCGGAATGCGGCTTCAGCATGGATGAGCTGTCGCCGCGCATGTTTTCGTTCAACAGCCCGTACGGGGCTTGCCCGGATTGCGACGGCCTCGGCGCGAAGATGATTGTGGATCCGGATCTGCTTTGTCCGGACAGCACGAAGACGATCGCGACCGGAGCGTTCGAAGCTTGGGCCGGCAGCACGTCGAATTATTATCCGCAGTTTTTGGCGGCCGTGTGCGCGCATTTTAACATTCCTACGGATGTGCCTGTGTGCGAGCTGTCGAAGGACCAGATGCATACGCTGCTTCACGGGACGCACGGTGAGCGTGTCAGGTTCCGTTACGAGAACGAATTCGGCGCTACTCGGGAGGCGTTTGTTCCTTTCGAGGGGATTATTCCGAACCTGGAGCGCCGCTATCGCGAGACGGCCTCGGACGGAATCCGGGAGCATATCGAACAGTATATGAGCGCGAAAGCATGCGGCGGCTGCAAAGGGCAGCGGTTGAAGCCCGAAGTGCTGGCGGTGACGATCGGCGGGCAGAATGTGGCGTATGTGACGAATCTTTCAATCAACGAAGCTGTTCGCTATTTTGAAGAGCTTGCGCTGACGGAGAAGGAAACGACGATCGCCCACCTGGTTCTGAAGGAGATTCGCTCCCGATTAGGGTTCTTAAATAATGTCGGCCTCGATTACTTGACGCTGAGCCGGTCGGCCGGTACGCTGTCGGGCGGGGAGGCGCAGCGTATCCGGCTCGCTACGCAGATCGGCTCGAGCCTGATGGGCGTGCTTTATATTTTGGATGAGCCGAGCATCGGTCTGCATCAGAGGGATAACGACCGTCTCATCCGGACGTTGGAGCATATGCGCGACCTCGGCAATACGCTGATCGTCGTCGAACACGACGAGGACACGATGCTGGCCGCAGACCACATTATCGATATCGGCCCGGGCGCGGGCATTCACGGCGGGCACGTCGTATCGCAGGGAACGCCGAAAGAGATCATGACCGACGAAAAGTCGCTCACCGGACAGTACTTGAGCGGCCGCAAATTCATTCCCGTTCCGCTGAAGCGGAGGGAGCCGAACGGCAAGTGGCTGGAAGTGCGCGGCGCCCGCGAGAACAACTTGAAAAACGTCACCGCGAAAATTCCGCTGGGCGTATTCACAGCCGTTACCGGCGTGTCGGGCAGCGGCAAAAGTACGCTGGTGAACGAAATCCTGTACAAGGCGCTTGCCCGCGACTTGAACGGTTCCAGGCAGCGTCCCGGCGAATACAAGGAGATCCGGGGATTGGAGCATATCGATAAAGTCATCGATATCGATCAGTCCCCGATCGGGCGGACGCCGCGTTCGAATCCGGCAACCTACACCGGCGTATTCGACGATATTCGCGACGTATTCGCGGTGACGAGCGAAGCGAAGATTCGCGGCTACAAGAAAGGCCGCTTCTCGTTCAACGTCCGCGGCGGCCGCTGCGAGGCGTGCCGCGGCGACGGCATCATCAAGATCGAGATGCATTTCCTTCCGGATGTGTACGTTCCATGCGAAATTTGCAAAGGACAGCGGTACAATCGCGAAACGCTCGAGATCAAATGGAAAAACAAGTCCATTGCCGATGTGCTCGATATGACGGTAGAGGATGGGGTCGAATTTTTCTCGAACGTGCCGAAGATCCATCGCAAGCTGCAGACGCTGCTGGACGTGGGGCTCGGTTATATGCGGTTGGGGCAGCCGGCGACGACGCTGTCCGGCGGCGAGGCGCAGCGGGTGAAGCTTGCTTCCGAGCTGCACCGGCGCAGTACGGGACGAACGCTGTATATACTCGACGAGCCGACGACGGGATTGCACATCCACGATATTGCGAGGCTGCTGGAGGTGCTGCACCGCCTCGTCGATTCCGGAGAATCCGTGCTGGTGATCGAGCACAACCTGGACGTCATTAAGACGGCCGATTGGCTGATCGATATGGGACCGGAGGGCGGCAGCGGCGGCGGCACCGTCGTAGCTTCGGGAACGCCGGAGATGCTGTGCGAGGTCGAGGAATCTTACACAGGGAAATACTTGAAGCCGATCGTAGAGCGGGACCGTAAGCGTACGGAGCAGACTGAGCAGGCAGCTTCACAGGAAAGCTCGGAAGGCAAGAGAGAAGGCAAAAAGAAAAGCGCCGCAAGTTAACCGGAGAGGTTAGCATTGAATACTCCCGGCAGGAATCTTCGTCCATGACTACCATGTGGCGGAAAACCCTGTTGGGAGTTTTTGTATGAAAAAAAAGGGGTAAACATTGGGCATGCTATAGGAAAAGAACGGGGGAAAGAACCTATGGCAGAGAAAAAGCGATACTACGTTTCCGTCCAAGCGATGACGGTCATGGAGCAGCAGGGAGAAGCCGCATACGAGCTCGAAATCGAAGCGACTTCGGACGAGGTGGAGGTGCTTCTTGAGCTCTTTGAATCGAAAAGCGACGCGGATTTCCGAAACTATATACGGATGCATAATCCCCAAGTGATATGGGATGAAATCATTCATCAGGAAATGCATGATGTGAAATTAGCGGAGGCGTATCGTCTCATTCATAGGCTGGGTACGCCGGAAACGAAACGGCACGTCGAATCGATGAATGTACTGAAGGGGATCAACAAAGATAAGAAGACGAAAGAGGAGCAGCCGGTCAAGTAAGAATAGTTGAAATTAATGGTCTAAAAGGGAGAGACATCGGGAAAGTCCCCCGCAATGGTGACAAATTCGTTACAGCTCCGCCCGGACGCTTGCGTTCCAATGCTATGACAGGTAACATAGGGATGATAAATAACTTGTGAACGATTCCTTATGAAACTGGGATAGATTTGAAGGAGGTACCGGTATGCTCTTTACAGCGGCGACCGAAGAAGCGGCGGCAGTATCCAACTTTAACGGATTCGACATCTTTATGATTCTATTCACCGTCTTAGTGTTCTTCGCACTTGTACGGGCCATTAGCCATAAGAACAAATTCGCGATTGCGTTCAGTGCGATCGTATTGCTCGTGTTTTTGTTTGCGGATGCGGTAATGGTGTTGTATTGGACGGGCTTTTTGCAATGACGAATATATGAACATGCGCGACGGAGGACGGCTGAGGCCGTCCTTTTTCTGTTTGGAAGTGAAAAATGGACCGCGTGTGGGGAAAACTAGTGCACATCATTTGTCAGTCTGCGGTTCTCCTTGTTATGATGAAGAGATGAACGAGCGCTCTCTTCCGCGATGGAACGGGGAAAGGGGTTTTGGGGCGTATGAAAAACACGGTAGTCTGCTTAGGCGAACTGCTGATCGACTTTGTGCCGGAGACGAACGGGCTTGCGCTTTCGGATGTCGCCGGCTTTAGGCGCACCGCGGGGGGCGCTCCGGCGAACGTCGCCGCCGCGGTGTCGAAGCTCGGCGGCGTGTCACGCTTTATCGGCAAAGTCGGAGCGGATCCGTTCGGCGATTATTTGCGGGAGCGGCTGGCGGATGCCGGAGTCGACGTGACACAGTCTCTTTTGCGCACGGTCGAAGCGCAAACCGGGCTTGCTTTTGTCAGCTTGAAGGCGGACGGGGAACGCGATTTCTTGTTTTATCGGTCGCCCTCCGCCGATATGCTGCTTGCTCCGGAGGAGATTGACGAGGGTTGGCTCGGCGATGCGGCCGTGTTCCACTTCGGCTCCGTGTCGCTTATCGCCGAACCGGCGCGCGAAGCCACGGAGGCGACGGCGAAAGCGGCCAGGGCGGCAGGAGTTCTAGTATCGTATGATCCGAACGTTCGCCTTCAGCTATGGCCATCGCCCGAAGAAGCGCGGGATGCGATCGTTGCGCGGGTAGAGCTCGCTGATCTTGTAAAGCTTAGCGAGGAAGAAGCGTTGTTCTTGACCGGCGAAAGCGATGCAGCCGCAGGGGCGCATGCGCTGCTGGGTCTCGGACCGAAGGCCGTAATCCTGACGCTCGGAGCGGAAGGCTGCCAATTGTTCACGGCTGCAGGCAGCGTCACCGTACCCGGATACCGCATCGAAACCGTAGATACAACGGGGGCGGGCGACGGATTTGCCGGCGGTTTGCTGTACCGGCTTGCGCGGCTCGGGGTGACGCCGGACACCCTCGGCGAAAGGCTGGCGGATGCTTCTTTCGCGCAGGACGTTCTAGGCTTTGCGAATGCTGTAGGGGCGCTCGCGACGACGAAGCGGGGAGCGATTCCTTCGCTGCCGACATTAAGTGAAGCAGAAGCGTTGATCGCTTCAAGGAGGAAACTATGAATCAAGTGATTCGACGGGAAGACGTTGAACTGCTGGCTCCCGCCGGCAATTGGGATGCGATGCGGGCGGCCGTTGCGAACGGCGCGGACGCTGTGTTTTTCGGCATGGAGAAGTTTAACGCGCGGGCCAGAGCGGACAATTTCCACACGGAAGAGTTGCCCGACATTATGTCGTTCTTACATGCATACGGGGTAAAAGGGTTTGTCACCTTTAACATATTGGTTTTTGAAGACGAATTGGCGGAAGCGCAAAAGCTGGTCGAGGCCTGCATCGAAGCGGGCGTCGATGCGCTCATTGTGCAGGATCTCGGGCTTGTGCGGCTAATCCGCGAAATCAGCCCGGATTTCCCGATCCACGGTTCTACTCAGATGACGATCACCTCCCCGGAGGCAGTGGAATTTACAAAGCCTTACAATCTGGAGCGCGTTGTGCTCGGGCGGGAAAACAACTTGAAGCAGATTAAAGCGATCGGGGAGCAGGCCAGGCTGCCGATGGAGGTGTTCGTGCACGGCGCTTTGTGTGTGTCGTATTCCGGACAGTGCCTCACCTCGGAAATGTGGGGCGGCCGTTCCGCCAACCGCGGCGAATGCGCGCAGGCTTGCCGGCTTCCGTACGATATGATGGTCAACGGGGAGCACCGTCCGATGGGGGACGTGACGTACTTGCTGTCGCCCAAGGATTTGGCGGCGCTGGAGATCGTGCCGGAGCTCATCGAGGCCGGCGTCCGTTCGTTTAAGATCGAGGGCCGCATGAAGAGCCCGGAATATGTAGCGAACGTCGTCGGCAAATACCGGGCGGCGATCGACAAATACTTCGAAGGCCGTGACGCGAGTCCGTCGAAGGAGGAACTGCGCGAGCTGCAGCAGAGTTTCTCGCGAGGCTTTACGCACGGCTTCCTCAAAGGGACGAACAATAAGAAGCTTGTCGAAGGAACGTTCCCGAAGAGCCGCGGTGTTTATTTAGGCCGAGTCAAAGAAGTGACTCGCGACGGGGTGCTCTGCGAATTGGAGGCTCCGCTGAAGCGCGGAGACGGGATCGTATTTGACGCGGGAGACCCGACGAAGGATGAAGAGGGCGGCCGCGTGTATGATCTGCGTCAGCGCGGCGCTAAGGTGGAGGGCGAGGTGCCCGGCGGCTTGGCGGAAATCGTTATGGGCCGCAACGACGTCAACCTCAAGCGGGTGCATGTCGGCGATCGGATTTGGCGGACGAGCGATCCGGCGTTGGATAAGCGGCTCCGCGCCACATACGAGACGGACAAGCCGTACCGCACGTTCCCTGTGTCCGTCGCCGTTTACGGCGAAGCGGGCCAGCCGCTCGTGTCGCTTTGGACCGATGAGTCGAACGGCGCGACGATGACGGTGGCGTCGGAGCTGCCGCTGGCTGCGGCGGAACGCCGTCCGATCGACGACAAACTGCTTGCGGATCAATTTGGCCGCTTGGGAGGCACGCTGTTCGCGCTCCACTCGATCGACAATCAGCTGAGCGGCGAGGTCATCGTGCCGATGAGCGAGCTGAACCGAATGCGCCGCCGCGCGGTGGAGGAGCTGGAGGCGGAGCGCCGCCGCCCGCCGGTTTATGTGAAGCGCAAAGTGGATCCGTTCGCGGATGCGCCTCAGCCTGCGCCGAAGCCGGCTGAGCCGCGATTAACGGCCCTCTGCCGCAGCCTGGAGCAGGTAGAGGCGGTAGCGAAGCGTTCGGAGGTCGACTTCATCTACGCAGATTTCGAGTTTATTAAGCAGTTCCCGGCCGCGGTCGAGGCGGTGCATGCCGCGGGCAAACGAATTGCGCTCGTGACGCCGCGCATTCACATGCCTGGAGAGACGGGCTACTTCGCCAACATTTTGCGGCTGCAGCCGGATGCGGTTTTAGTGCGGAACACGGGGGCAGTGTATTGGTTTGCGAAACATTTTATCCAACATCCGAATGAACGGAAGCCTGAGCTGATCGGGGACTTCTCGCTGAACATAGCGAATCACAAAGCTGCCGAGCTGTTTCTCGAAGCGGGGCTTGACCGGGTGACGCCGTCGTACGATTTGAATATACAGCAGATGATCGATTTGCTCGGCCGCACCGATACGTCGAAGCTGGAGCTGGTACTGCATCAGCATTTGCCGATGTTCCATACGGAACACTGCGTCTACTGCACGTTCCTATCCGAAGGGACGGATTACACGAACTGCGGACGTCCGTGCGAGGAGCAGCGCGTCAGCCTGCGCGATCGGATCGGGATGTCCCATCCGGTGCGCGTCGATGAGGGCTGCCGCAACACAGTGTACAACGCTATAGAGCAGTCCGGCGCCGAATATTTGTCGAACTTTTTGGAGCTCGGGCTTTCTTCGTACCGGATTGAGTTTCTGGAAGAAACCGGTGACAAGGCAGTTGAGGTGCTGAAGCTCTACGAAAAGGCGCTGAGGGGCGAAGTGAGCGGCACACAGGTATGGCGTTCACTGAAGGCGACGAACCAGCTCGGCGTTACTCGGGGGCAGTTGGTGAAGTAAAAGAGTAAGAATGAGGGATCGCTTCGCAACGGGGCGGTCCTTTTGTTGTGGGTACATATTCCGATCCAGGTGGGGTTGTAAGAAAAGTGTAAGTCGAATTTCGTAGACTACGGTGGAATATCGCGTTAGGTTTGCTTTCCTTTTTGGGGGGGTGGAATGGGAAGCGAAGGTCTAAGGAACTACATACTTACATTTTTTCATAGGAGGGAAAGCTGCTTGAAATCATTTCGTAAACAGGTAAGTACGGCACTGGCGTTTTTTATGTTGTCTTCCTCGTTCGGCTTCCATGCCGCCGCTGCGACCGATGGACAGACGGGAACGGAGTCGGCGCTTCGAACGGCCTATCAGTCGGATGCAGGCCTGAAGGCAAAGTTGAACGAGATGCGTACAAAGCGGCATGCACAAGGGAGCGGCTCACATATCGAGTCAACGCGCGAGCCGGATGAAGAGGTGCGCGTCATTGTTGAGCTGCATGACCTGCCCGTCGCTTTAACGCTTGCGAGGCAGGACAGAGGGTTTAAGACAGCATCTTCGGAAACGGTGAATCAGCTCCGGGCGGAGCTGCAAGCCAAGCAAGCTCAAGTGGCGAAATCGATACAAGCGTCAGGGATTGCTTTGAAGCAGCGCGCACAATATACGAATACGCTGAATGGGTTCAGCGGAGTCGTCCCCTTCGCCGACATCGAAAAGTTAGAAAAGACACCGGGCGTGAAGGCGGTTCATGTTGCTAATCAGTACAAGCCTTTGCGATCGACAAGCGTTCCGCACATCGGCGCGGATCATTTGACGGTAGGCGCAACTTCGCTTACGGGTGAAGGCTTGACAATTGCCATCATCGATTCGGGCATCGATTATCGCCATGCGGAGTTTGGAGATATCCATGCCGACTATGGAGCTGACGCTACGGAGGTGCCGGTCGGAACCAACGATCTGACCGAAGCCTCTGGCTATACGGATATCGTGATCGGCGGGTATAACCATGCCGACCGGACGAATGACGTGATCGACCGGAACGAAAACACCGGCAATCACGGCACGCACGTCGCGGGGATTGCCGGCGGCGCGCATGGCGTCGCTCCGGCAGCGAAGCTGCTCGCCGAGAAGGTGTTCAGCAACGATCCTGGCGTAGGAACGGCTTATTCAGACGACATCATCGCGGGAATTGAGCATGCGATAGAACATGGAGCCGATATCATCAATATGAGTCTCGGTGCCTCTTACGGGTACGTCGATGCGGACGATCCCGAGTCGATAGCCGTCCAACGGGCTATTGACGCAGGTGTTGTCGTTGTTGTTGCGGCAGGCAACGACGGCAGTGTCGTCTTCCCGGACGAAGGAGCATGGAAGGATTATGCAACGGTCGGCAGTCCTGGGACATGGCCGGGTGCGCTGACAGTTGCGGCGTCGGATTATTCGGGATTGGGCAATGAGGGCAGCATAACCGATTTCAGCTCCTGGGGCGTTACGCCGGACCTGGGCTTGAAGCCGAATATTACGGCGCCGGGACATCTGATTGAATCGGCGGTGGAGTATCCGTATACGGACAGTTTGAGCGGAACCTCCATGGCGACGCCTCACGTCGCAGGGGCAGCGGCACTCGTAAAGCAGGCCATGGCGCTAAAGGGATGGACTCCGGCGCCGACGGCTGCCGATATTAAAGCCGCTCTTGCCAATACGTCATTAATTCTTAAGGATACAAACGGAGTGCCGTTTCTTCCGCTGGCGCAAGGCTCCGGTCTTGTCCAAGTCGATCAAGCGGTGAATACGCCTGTTGTCGTTACGGGGACGGAAGGCGAGGCGCAGGTATCCCTTCGCGAGATCGAATCGAACACGTTTTCCTTCACGCTGACGCTGAACAACCTCTCCGATTCGGCGGTTTCTTATACGGCTGGAAATACGAGTGTTTACACAGAAGATATTGTGAATGGAGAAGTTGTTGAAAGTGCTATCGACGGAGCGGCCGTTACGTTCGATTCGGGAACGGTTGTTGTGCCTGCTGACGGTACGGCTGAAGTGACGGCAACAGTGACGTTGCCTGAAGCGTTGACGCAAGGCCGTTATGTGGGCGGTTGGATTACGCTTGCAAGCAGCGGGCTGCCGGAATTGGTCGTTCCGTACCTCGGCTACTACGGGGATTGGAACGCGGTTCCGCTCTTCAACGAGAAAGCGACGAATACCGCCGCCGACAACCTGTTGAACCAAAATTATGCCACGTACTTGTGGGTTGGGTCCGGAGGTTACGATTACACCTTCGAAAACGTCGACGCCTCCAAGCTGGCGATGTCCGCAGTAAGCGATTTTGCCGATGAAGGCGCAAAGTTGTATTATTCTCAGCTGCGTTATGCCGACCGCCTTTCGGTAGAGCTTCTAAACGCGGACGGCGAGGTGCTTCGCGTGCTCGACGAGCGGCAAAAGCAGCCGAAGAGCTTTGAAGCATTTGCGAACTGGGGCGGAACCGTATTTAATCCGGCCACGGGGGAGCTCGAGCCTGCCGCGGAAGGGGAATACTCCATACGTGTGAAAGCAATTCCCGCATTGGGAGATTCAGGAAATGCGGCCGACTGGCAGACGCTTGAGTTCCCGTTCCTGGTTGACAACACCGCGCCTGTTGTCGAGTTTACTGCGGCACAAGGGGATCCGGGTTCCGTCCTGCTCGAACTGACAGGTGGTTCGGATCAGGGAGGCGCCGGCATGTGGGGGTATAATGTTCTGCTGAACGGAGAGGACCCCGATGATTACGAAGTGTTCTATAGTCCGACTTCTGCGGAAATCGAGCTTACTGGCCTGACACGAGGCTTGTATGATATTACGGTACAGGCGATCGATTATGCGGGAAATGTAACGGAAGTCACGGAGGAAAATGTTGCTGTTGACGCCGATTTCATCTACAGCGGACCAACGGAGATCGAGGCGCCGAACGGCGTCGTTACACTCGATTGGGAGGCAACGGGTCAAATCGGCAAGGTGGAAGTGCTGGTTGACGGCGCGGTAGAGGATACGGTTACGGCCGCCAGCGAAATTACGATGTTTTTCGAGTACGACGACTACGGCTACGATGTTACGCTAAAGGCTTATGGGCTCGATAATATGACGGTGGTCGGCGAGGCGGATATCGATGTGTACGTCAACGCCGTGACGAATGTAGCGGTAACGGCAATGGACGGATCAGACGATGATATTGCTTTGTATGACTCTGCCCTGGTGACCTATTCCGTCTCTCCGGAAGCGGTCGATACTATCGCGAAGGTCGTCATTACCGTCGACACGAGAGCCGGGGTCCTCGCCATTGACGAATTAACCGACACGGAGATAGCTCTGACGGATGGAGCAGGGACTTACACCCTTGAAAATGTTCAAATCGATTACGATTATGTGAACGTTGAGGTTTATAACGTCGACGACGTTCGCATCGGGTACGAGTATGATGTGATCTGGGTGGATGCGGCGGATGTTTCCTTAGATAGCATTGAAGGAGCCTACGCTGTATTTGACGACGAGTATTTCAAGGTGCCGACAGAGCAGTTTACGGTAAATCTTACGGTTACCGATCAAGTGTACCGGCTTGATGTGCTTGCGGACCATTGGGGACAGCCGGGCGACCCGACGGTTATTGAGTCGCTCTACAATCCAGGCAATTCGCTGGCGATTGATTTAGGCGACGTTCCATTTTACCCCAATAATAACTATAACGTTGACTTGGTAGGCTTCGGTGAGAACGGGGAAGTGCTCGATTCCGAAGCAATTGACGTTCTCGTTTACGATCCAGGTCCGATTAAAGCTGATACGGATTCGGAATGGCCGGTGTTCCGTTCCGACGATAACGAAGCTGCTGTGTCCTGGACGATCGCGGAGAATGAAACCCCGCCTGCTTCTTATTCTTATGAGGTATATGCGGAGCAAGATCCATTGGCAGATTTAGTGTCTGTGGGTGAGGGCACTTTACATGCGAACGCTCGAAGCTTGGGTATAGATGTATCCACCGTTATGAACGAGGGCGATGCGTTCGTATATCTGTATGCGCATGACGGACCCGACGGCAGTGGAAATAGGATCGGGGAATACTTCTTCTTGATTCGAGCGGACAACGATAAGCCCGTTATCGATATCGACGATTTGTCGCCTGATGCCGGGGACGTCCTTTCGTCGCCGATCGAGGTTGAAGATCTATATGTCTATGACTTTTCCAAAGTGACGGTTCGCATTAACGGTACCGTCGCGGCTCCATCGGATGAGTACATCGATTTTTATTGGGGATATGAATACGAGCTCGACGCGCATTCACTTCCGATGGAGGACGGCTTCCAGATCATCACGATCGAGGCAACCGATGAGGCCGGAAACACATCAAGATTCGACCGCAAAATTTTAGTGGATTCGACACCGCCTGTCATCGCGCTTGGCCATGGCAACGCCATCTCCACGACAGCAACGAGCTATACCGTTTCGGGAACCGTATCTGATGCGCAAACCCTTCATTATGTGAAAGTCAACGGCGACGTGATCTACTATGATGCTATGGGCTTGAATTTCGGCAGGGAAAAGGAAGTTCCGGTTGAATACACGGTAGACCTTGCATTAGGGGCCAATAAAGTCAATATCGTGGCTAGCGATCTGGCAGGCAATGAAACGATCCAGGAAATTGTCATCACTCGAACCACTCCTAGACGCGGAGGCGGAGGCGGTGGAGGCCGGCCCGCTGAACCGCCTGCGGCTCCTGCCGGCGAGCTTGGCGTTGAATTAGGCGAGGAAGCTGCCGCGGTGACGATGGAAACGACTCCGGACGGCAAGCCTTTGACGAAGGTGACATTAAACGCGGAGAAGCTCGGGGAAGCATTCGGCTTGTTGAAGGAACAAGGTCAACGCAAAGTGACGCTGAACCTTGGAACGACAGGGGACGCGACGGAAGTGGAAATCCCTGCGGGAGCGCTTCGCGAGGCTGCGCAGCTGGCAGTGGATGGGCTTATGGAGATTAAAACCGACGGGGCGAGCTACGAGCTTCCGATCGGACTGCTTGATATCGGCGGCCTTGCCGAACAATTGAATGCGAGCATCGAAGATTTGAAGATTAATGTTCTATTAGAAAAGGTAACCGGCGAAACGGCGGACGATCTGAAAGCGAAAGCGAAAGCGGCCGGCTTCACGCTGCTGGGGGACGCTATGGAGTTCCGCATCAGCGTAGAGGCCAATGGAGAAACGCGCGAGGTGAATGATTTCGGCGCCACCTATGTTACGCGGACCATCACGATCGGCCAATCGATCGACGGCACCCAGGCTACGGCGGTTATCTTCGATCCCGCAACTGGCAGCATGCAGTTCGTACCGGCCGAATTTGAGGTAGTGAAAGGGCAAACTCAAGTCATCATCAAGCGAAACGGCAATTCGATTTATACAGTGGTGCAATCGTCTAAAGCCTTCGACGATACGTCGTCGCATTGGGCGAAAGCGGACATTGAGCTGCTTGCTTCAAAGCTTGTCTTGAACGGAACATCTGGGACGACCTTCTCGCCGGATCTGGATGTCACCCGCGCCGAGTTTGCGGCCATGCTCGTCCGCTCCCTCGGTCTGACCCAGACTGTTGGAACGAAACGGTTCACGGACATCTCCTCCTCGGATTGGTACGCAGGGGCTGTCGGGATTGCAGCGAATGCGGGACTTGTCACAGGTTATGAAGACGGCACGTTCCGTCCGCAAGAGAACATTACCCGCGAGCAGATGGCGGTTATGATCGCACGCGCCGTTTCCTTCGCGGGCAAAGAGGACGGTTCCGGCGATTTCTCGGCGACATTTGCAGACGCGGACCAGATCGGCGCATGGGCGCTGCCTGCCGTGCGGCAAACGAGTAAAGCGGGCATCGTTATGGGCATGCCGGACGGCCGATTTGCTCCTTCCGAGCAAGCGACGCGCGCACAGGCGACAGTCATGCTGAAGCGCCTGCTGCAGCATCTGGATTTTATGAATTAAGTATAAATCGTTAGCAGAACCGCAGTGCTTGGCAGAAAGATTCTGTTGGAGCTGCGGTTCTTCTTTATTTGTAGGAAGATAGTCATGAATTTGTAAGATTTTTGTAAGATGCTTTGTTTATACTCACTTATGGATTCGCACTAATGGAGACAAATAAGGAGCAGCAAGCGGATTAAATAAGCAGGGAATGTTGTCCGGCAAAGCGTCCCGATCGATCGGGCGCTTTTTTGCTTGAGAGGAACGACGATGACAGGAAAAACAAGCCCCGAGGACGAATATAATGCACATTTACGGAAATCTACGGAGGCAGAGCATGCGCAAATTGGCAATTTTTTACTATAGTGCTGCAATGGCGGCAGTCGTCGCATGGAATTTTTCCTCTGCATCTACCTACATGTTGCAGTTGCGTCATGCGATCGTTGAGCTCGTCTTCGCGCTGCTCCTTGCATCTATCTTTCTGACTGCCACCAGATTGATGCTGCTTCCTTACATGAAGGCGCGAACCCCGGGGAATGAGCTTCCCGGCCGTGCGGAATCCTTTGTTCCGCAGTGGATCCGATTGTTTTCGGCGGTGCTGTTGGTATCTGTAATGACCCAGCTCTGGTTTATGCTGCATGAACTGTCCCAGGGCTCACAACCATCCTTGTGGAAACTGACGGTGATCTTCGTCGTTTCATTAGCGTTCGGGGCGTCCGTCATGTTTTTGCTGTTTCGCAGGTTGAGAGACGAAATTCAAGTATTATCGAGCGCGATTCGCGACTTTGGTCGAGTCGGACGAAACGTTTCTAAGCGGCGATTGACGGTTGCGGCTAACGATGAGATCGGGCAGCTGGCGCATTCCTTCAATCGTCTGCAGCGTAAATCGGAGGAGGCGTATCGAGAATTAGAAGAGGATCTGCGAGTAGCCAGTTTTGTCCGCAGTATGCTGCTTCCGAAGATATGTTTCGAACTCGAGCGGCTATCCGTAAAAGTAATGCACGAATCAGCTCGTGAAATCGGCGGTGATTTCTATGACGTGATTCCGCTTGCAGACGGCCGTGTCGTGATAGGGATCGGGGAAGTTTCGGCAAAAGGGCTTCCTGCGGCGCTGATTATGTCCTCAGCGCTTGTTATGATGCGCGTCGAAGCTCGTGAGGGCGGTACCGCGCGGGAGATGCTTGAGCGGGTAACCCGCGGGATCGAGAAGACACAGAGAGATTATCCTGTTTCGCTCGGGTTGTTGGTCATATGTCCGAAGGCGGGCACGGCGAATTATGCAAGTTTAGGACTTGCGGCGCCGCTGCTCATTCAAAACGGCTATGCAGCGCCCATAAGCGCTGGCTCTATGCCTTCGGAGGAATGTACCTGGAAGCTGCGTTCAGGGGACAGGTGTCTGATGTATACGAGCAGCTTGGTCGAACGATTCGAACATACAGCCGACGGCAACGGGCTTAATGGCTTGCTATATTGTTTGAATCGAAGCTGGACGGTGGAGGACACTTTGCAGCGTATGCGCAATGAGATGGACGGTTTTACGGCGAAGAGTGCAGAGACGACGGCTCTGCTGTTAGAGTGGCACAAACCGAAAGTGAAGGAGGAAAAGCTTCATGCGTAATTTTCGAATGAAACTGCTTCTGACTCTCTTTTGTATTTCGTTGCTCAGCGTGCTCGCCGGCACGGTATTATTAACGATAAATAACATTTTCTTGAATCATGCTACACTGACCGAGTTGTTACAGTTCAACATTCCGGTTGTCATGTCCGCAAATATGATCATATTGCTTCTGCTTATGACGATTACAGCGCTGCAGCTTCGAGACATCAGAGGGAACGACGACCTCCAGCTGCGGCTGATAAAGCTTCCGTTCCGCATGTTCGTCATCTTTATGAGTATTTGCTTCGTCTTTTCGCTGGCGTACCATTATGTTCAGTTTTATTTTTATGGAATAAAGCTATCGGAGCTGACCGCGACCGCTTTGCTTATCCTGGGAAAAAACCTCGTCTCCGAGCAGGTAATTGCGCTAGTGATCGGGATCATGCAATATGCTTTAAGCCGCAGCGCCATACGGCCGTATATGATGCAACTTCAAGTTACAGAGCTTCCGTCTGAAAAAGTGTCTTCGTTTATTCAACCGCTAAAAGTCGCTTATATCAGCTGTTTTTTAATTACATCGCTCGTTGGGATTGAATATTTGATTTGGAATTTGAACGGACCGGTTGACGTGACTTCCCTGTTGATTGCTACAGGTGCCAAATACGTTTTCAGCGTCCTTGTTTTCTTGGTTCTGACGCTTGAAATCCGCGGAAGCCTGCGCGCCGTCTCGTTAGGTCTAAGCGCTCTGCTGGAAAATCAAGAGGAGGGTCCGACGGCAAACCGCTCAAGCCTGCACCGCCCTCTTCCGGTACTGTCTAAGGACGAGCTTGGTCAACTGATACAATCGTTCAATGAGCTTCAGCAGCGAACGGCAGCCGATTATGCCGAGCTGGAGGAGGAACTGAGGATCGCCCGCCATGTCCAGCATCAACTGCTTCCGGATCTGCATCGAATCCGGGCCCAATTCGAGATCGCGGCGCATTCTCAGCCCTGTAGAGAAGTGGGAGGGGATCTGTTCGACGTCGTCGACTTGCCTGACGGAGGAATGGCTGTGATGGTAGGCGACGTATCGGGTAAAGGTCTTTCCGCCGCACTCCTTATGTCCGGAGCCATCTCTCTGTTTCGTACCGAATTGCGTCGGGGCGGTTCACCGGGTGAGCTGCTGACGAGAATGAACAAAGAACTGTTCCCTGCTTTGCAGGGGAAGATGTTTATTACGATGGGGATCGGTTTATGGCGTCCCGGGGAGGAGGCGTGGCGGTACGCATCGGCGGGCCATCTGCCTCCATTCCTTATAGGGGCGTCGGGTTCAAAAGAGCTCGCGGATTTCGGGGCGCTGCCGCTTGGGATGGACGAAGAGGCGGTTTATGAAACCCGCAGGCTGGCAATGGGCGAAGGGGAACTGCTGCTGTTCTACACAGACGGGATTGTTGAAGGCGCCGCAGAGAACGGGGAGATGTTCGGCTTTGAGCGGTTTGAAGCCGTGCTTTCATGCTTGGCCGGCGAAAAAAACGGACGAGAGCTCTTGGCCGATTTGGTCAGCCGGCTCTCTTACAGCAGCAGCGCCCGGTACGATGATGACAGAACCCTGCTGCTCATTCGCCGGCTGAAACCGGTGCCGAACGCGATGGCGCAAGCACCTGAAGCGATAGGGGCATTTGGGAGGGGGACGTAGGGTATGCAGGATGCAGCATCCTTATTTCAACTGGAGTGTGAAGCTGCAAATTCGGGGGGAGAGCTTCCGCCCGATCGCTGGAAGACGGTGTTGCTTCCGGATATCTCTGCCAGTCCCATGCTTTTGAAGGCATATGCATTGTTCTTGTGTGACGAAGGACGAGAGAAGGAGGCCAAGCCGATTCTGATGCAGTCGCTCCGGGGATTCGGCAGGGAGGCGCATCCGGCCGAGATGCTGTCGGCGTCCGCTATCCTTGCCCTGGTTGATCTTCGATTGGGAGACAGGGAGGAGGCGCTTACCCTGCTCCGTTTCTTGCTGGAAGAGACGCAGCATGAAGGTCAGGTTGATGGGGTGTCGGATGCGTTATGGGCAATTGCTTTTGGCGGTGATCTGCTCGGAATCAGCGTAAAGGAACGTCAACGTTATTATGAGAATGCGGTCTCGGGACTGATCGAGCAAGGGAAAACAAGGCGGAGCTTCGAGGTGTGGCTGGAGCTGCTTCATTTGATACAAGCATCCGGAACCGTGAATGATAGCTCTCGATTGTTTGCGGAAATTCGTCAACGAGCGGGGTGGGGTCTCGAATACGAGCCTCATCTGACCGCGCTGAGGTGGATGGAGGCTATGGCTGAAGGGCGATGGGACACGGCATCTTCTTACGCGTCTGTACTCATGGACGTGCCGATGAGCTTGTACCATCGGCGGTTGCTCGAGACTTGGGCGGCTGTCGCGGCGGTGGAGTCGAGTCGCCCTAAGTCCCTGGAATGTTCGGGGCCGCCCATGGAAGCTCATCCCCCGTTGTGGAGTGTGCGCTGCTTCCGGCAGTTTACCTTGTCGGGCCCCAACGCGGAATTGCACACGCTACCGTGGAAGCGAAGGAAGGCGCAGGAGCTGTTCTTGTACTTGCTGCTTCGTCCGGGATACTTTGCGCCGAAGGAGCAGGTCATCGAAGAAGTGTTTGCTTCCGAGGAAAGCGGGGCGGTTCCGAATCCGAAGCATACGGCGAATCATTTGTATGTTACCGTACATCAGTTAAAAAAGGTGCTTGAGAAGCAGGTCGGCGTGAAGCAAGCGATAACCATTCGCGACCATACGGTCCGGCTGTCGGGAGAATGGCTGGAGGAAGTGGATGTGGAGCAGTATGTAACTTTAATAAGGGTGGCCGACCAGCTGGAAGAAGGAGATCAAGAGCTGTCTCTAGAATGGTACGGCAAAGCTCGGGAGCTGTATGGACCGCTCGTGCCGGAACTGCAATTTATCGATTGGCTGGATCGTATTCGCGAGCAGCTGGAACAGAAGCAGATCCGGTTGCTGCAGCGATTAGCCCGTCATGCAGTTGCCTCCGGGCAGACGGAGCAAGCCGAAGTGCTGCTGCGCGAATGGCTTGAGCTGGCTCCTACCGATGAGAGCGCTTGTCAGGATTTACTGCGGCTTTTGACTGCGAAAGGGCGAATCTCCGAGGCGAAGCGAGTGTACCATGAATTCGAAGCCCGCATGCGAAAAGAGTGGGATGAGACGCCTATGCCTGAGACGCGTCATATTGCATACGGCTTGTAAGAGGAGTGTAAGGAAGGAGCGGTAACATTCTGGTAATGGCGGCGAAGACGCAAGGAAAGAGGGCGTATAGGATGAACGACCACCATGGTGCGCTGCGGCAAAGATGGAGGATCGTCAGCGACTTGGGGCAGGAGAAGCGGGTAGCTCAAGCGGTACGGGATTTGGCGATGACACTCGACTTCTCGCTCGAGCGTTCGGAGGATATGGCGAGTGCGGTCGCCGAGGCCTGCTTGAACGCAATGGAGCACGGGAATGAGGGTGAATCGGCGAAGCATGTCACCGTAGACTTGCTTGCCGCGGATGATCTTATGCGGATCCGTGTATTTGACGAGGGAACCGGATTTGCGAGAGAGCAAGTGCCATATAAAAGGACTGACTTAATGAAGGATAGTCCCCGCGGCTGGGGCATTCCGCTCATATGTGGACTAACGGACGATTGGGATGTCGGCAGGACGTCTGAAGGGTTTTATATTGAGCTAACGTTTCGGCAGACTGGAAAAGAGGGAGAGCTTCAATGACGGACGAATTTGCGATGTCACTTCGAATCGAAAAACACAGCATTATTCTAGACTTAAAGGGCGATCTGACGAAAAAAGCGGAGCAATCGATTCTGAAGAGCTATAACTGGCAGGATGGTCTGGAGGGCGGAAGGCGCTTTCTAGTATTAAACTTCACCGAGGTCCCATACATTAACAGCACCGGAATTGCCCTATTAATTCGGCTCGTTCGGTTCGGGAAGAAGGGGAACTTCGAAACGTTCGGGTACGGCCTGCAAGCCCATTACCAGAAGCTGTTCCGAATGGTTGGTTTGACGGAGTACATGCTGATTTGCCCCTCAGAATTCAACGTTCAGCAGCGAATCGAACAATATCTTGGATTATGACCGCCAACGACAGGCGGTTTTTGTTTTTGTTGGAAAATAAATGCATATTTTTCGCAAAGCTGGCTACTCTACGAGGGATATATATAAGAATGGGGGCAGCGTTTTTGATGCAAATGTATCCTAACGAACAGGTCCACCGCGGGCAGCCGCTTCCGGATCATGCGCTTGCGGCGTCAGTGTTGAGCCAACTAAAGCGTTCCGCTTTAGATTATAAGTCTGCCGCCATGGATGCCGTTTCCCCGCTGTGGCGAAACAGCTTTTATCGGCTGGCGGAAGAAACGGTGCTAGCGTACGAGCATCTTTCGGGAATGCTTCGTCAACATGAGCAGGGCGGAACGGCGATCCCCGCAAACATACCGCAATTTCAGCAGGGGGCTGTGAGCAGCCGCGAACCGGCAATGCAAGCTCGGCAATTCGCGGCCGGAAAACCTCATCCGTACGAAGGGCAAACGCACACTTCTATACAGGGACAGCACTCTGTGCAGCAGGGTGTGCAGCTGCCTCCATACACGCCGTACTTCGCCGCCCAGCAGAGAGCAGCGGACGGGATGCAGCAGCAGTCCCCGCAGCCGTTTGCCGTTCCGGCGGGTCCGCTGAGCGACCAATACGCCGGGCGGCCGCAGCAAGCGGGAGCATATCAGACCCAACCCTTCGAGACGCATCGCGGGCAGGCGGAGCAGACACGGATGCAAGGGATGCCTAAGCCGCCGGAGTTTGCGCAGCCGCACGCTTCGCCATTCGGAGGCTTGCAGCAGCATTATATGCAAGGCCAGCCGCTGCAAATCCAGTTCCAGCCCCACCAGTCGTTGACATCGTTCGGGAATAACGAGCGCCAAGCCGCTCCGCCTTTCCCCTTCAGCGAGGCGCTGCAAACACCGGCGAAGGAGGCGGCTGCACCTGCTTCCAATGTGCCTGCGCCATCCGTATCCGCAGCCACGGGCCAGGAAGATGCAGCGCCTGGACAAACACCGAAGCGAGGGCGCCGAGCAAAATCGGCGAATGAAGAGGACACGGGCGAGACGGGGCCCGCCGACTCTTCCTTCCGTTAAATTACCGCACACGTGCAGGGGCTCCGCGACTTGGTTCGCGGGGCCTTTTTGCAGATAATATAGATATGAGACAGATAACTGCGAGCGTAAAGGAGTGTGTTCATGATGACGGAACATAACAAATCGGACCGGCTGAAAGAGGCGCTTGAGCGAACGCTCACGACCGGAAAGATGGAGCGGGTTACCCCGGAGGAAGGCGCAAAGGCGATATTCAACACGCGTTACGAAATCAGGATTCGCGCGGAACGGGATCCGATTCGGGAGGAAACGCGCCTCATTCGCCGCATGGCCAAGGAGCCGGACGCCAAGTATGACAGCTACGCGGACGATGGGGAAGCGAGGCCGGAATAATCAGGCGAAATGCGGTTTGACACGCTTTTCCATGTTGGATTAGACTAGCGAGTAGGAACAAATGTTTTCGTGTCGGGGGCGTCTGCGGTGGTACAATGGACAAGCGGTTGGAGGCACGTATTTAAAGCGGATCCGGATAAAGAGCTCGCGGATGAAACGCTGGAGGCACTTTGCACATCGGGAACGGATGCGATCATCGTCGGGGGCTCGTGCGGCATTACCTATGATAACACGGTGGATTTGCTGTCCCGCATCCGGCGCTATGAAACGGCGTGCGTACTGGAAGTATCGTCGATGGATGCCGTAGTGCCCGGATTTGACGGGTATCTGATCCCCGTTGTACTGAACACGCCGGATTCGGACTATATCGTCGGCCATCATCAGCGGGCGCTGCGCAAATATGCGAACGTCATCCCATGGGACCGCATCGCCGCCGAAGCTTATATTATTTTAAATCCGGATTGTACGGCCGCTAGAGTATCATCCGCACGGACGGAGCTGGACGCCGTCGACGTAACGGCCTACGCCCGGGTGGCGGACAGGCTGTTAGGGCTGCCGTTAATCTATCTCGAATATTCGGGGGCGTTCGGCTCGATGGAGCTTGTAAAGCAGGTCAAGTCGGCGCTTTCCGGCGCGCAGCTGTTTTACGGCGGCGGGATCGACGGATACGCGAAGGCTTCCGAGGCGGCGTCCGCGGCCGACACGATTGTCGTAGGCAACGTGATTTACACCGATCCGCAAGCGGCGCTGGATACCGTTCGCGCCGTCCGCGAGATCGATAGAAAGGTTTGAAGACAATGACGAATACACGGGTTGATATCGAGCAAGCGATTACGAAGCTGAATCCGAGACAGCGCGAAGCCGTCGAAGCGACGGACGGACCGCTGCTTATTTTGGCAGGGGCAGGCAGCGGCAAAACGCGCGTACTGACCCACCGGATCGCTTATTTAATCGGCGCGAAGCGGGTGGCTCCATGGAGCATTCTCGCCATCACGTTCACGAATAAAGCGGCGCGGGAGATGCAGGACCGTGTCGCGAAGCTGGTCGGCCCTCATGGGCAGGACATCTGGGTGTCGACGGTTCACTCGATGTGCGTGCGCATTTTGCGCCGCGACATTGAGCGGATCGGCTTTTCCTCCAGCTTTTCCATCCTCGACTCGTCCGATCAGCTGTCTGTCGTGCGCAATTGCATGAAGGATCTCAATATCGATACGAAAAAGTTCGAGCCGAAGGCGGTCCAAGCCGCGATCAGCACCGCCAAGAACGAGCTGATTACCCCGGCGCAGTACGAGCAGAAGATCGGCGACTACTTCCAGGGCATCGTGGCGAAGGTGTACGCGATGTATCAGAAGCGGCTGAAAGCCAACAATTCGCTCGATTTCGACGATCTCATTATGAGCACGATCCAGCTGTTTAAAGAGGAACCGCAAGTACTGGACTTTTACCAAAATAAATTCCAATATATTCACGTTGACGAATACCAGGATACGAACCGCGCGCAGTACATGCTGTGCCGGATGCTGGCGGACAAGCATCACCGCATCTGCGTCGTGGGCGACTCGGACCAGTCGATTTACGGCTGGCGCGGCGCGGACATTTCGAACATTCTTAACTTCGAGGAAGATTATCCGGAAGCGAAGAGCATTTTGTTGGAGCAAAATTATCGGTCGACCGCGAACATTTTGAACGCAGCCAATACGGTTATTCAGAACAACCCGGGACGCAAGGCGAAAAACCTGTGGACCGACCGTGGAGAAGGCGGGAAGATTCAAATTTACACGGCGGACTCCGAGCATGAGGAAGGGTATTTCATCGCCGGACGCATTCGGGGTAACCGCACGTCCGGCCGGAAGTATGCGGATCATGCGATTTTGTACCGGACGAACGCACAGTCCCGGGTGATCGAGGAAATTCTCATCAAATCGGACATTCCGTATCAAATCGTAGGCGGCATCAAATTCTATGACCGGAAGGAAATTAAAGATATTTTGGCGTATTTGCGCCTGATTGCGAATCCCGACGACGACATTTCGTTCGCTCGGGTTGTGAACGTACCGAAGCGGGGCATAGGAGATACGACGGTGGACCGGCTTGCGGAGGCTGCCGGTGCGCGCGGGGTTTCAATGTTTGCAATGCTGGAAGCCGTGGAGTTGACGGGCGTGACCGCCCGTGCGGCCGGCGCGCTTCGGGAGTTCGGGGACATGGTTACGAATCTGTCGCGGATGGTGGAATATTTGTCGGTGACGGAGCTGACAGAGAAGGTGCTGGAGCTGTCGCAGTACCGGCTGGGGCTGCAGCGCGAAATGTACTGATTCGGCACGCGAATCAGTACGCGCATTGCACCTCTCCGGGGGAGCGGTAGTGCCGGCCGCTGGCCGGCTCCCCGCAATGCCCGCCGGGTGGTGTATCG
>LNAP01000386.1_pt1 | contig 49829 bp, 49 predicted proteins | sample 602601 | NCBI WGS metagenome assembly LNAP01 (sample SAMN02440304, study PRJNA202911) | soil metagenome | biome: Subtropical and temperate rainforests or woodlands; isolation source: soil samples (1 kg each in a 20% v/v slurry with milli Q water) were... ...
ATGGCGGCGGCCATCGTCATGGCGGCGGCTTCATTCCGGGCGTCATCGCCGGCGGCATCATCGGCGGCGCGCTGGCGGCGCCCGGCGGTTATTACGGCAGCTACGGCTATTACGGCAACAGCTACTACAACAGCCCGTATTATGGCGGCCCCTATGACGATGGCGGCGAGGTCGTCGAGGTGGCGCCGAGCGGTGGCGATGACGTCGCCTACTGCATGCAGACCTACAAGTCGTACAACCCGCGCACCGGGACCTATCTCGGCTATGACGGTTTGCGGCATCCCTGCCCGTAACGGAACGGACAACAGGACGAAGCGATGGACGAGGACGGCGCCGGGCGCCGTCCTTGGCGTTTGCGGTCTCGCCAGAAATCGCCGCCGGTGACTATTCCGCGGCCATCTGCATGCGGGTGGCGCTGACATCGCGCAATGGCGACTGGCCATACAGCCGGCTGTATTCGCGGCTGAACTGCGACGGGCTCTGGTAGCCGACGCTGTAGCCCGCCGTTCCCACATCCATGTGCTCGACAAACATCAGCCGGCGCGCCTCGTGCAGCCGCAGCTGCTTCTGGAACTGGATCGGCGTCATCGCGGTGACCGCCTTGAAATGGTGATGCAGCGAGGAGACGCTCATGCCGACCTGTTCGGCGAGGTCTTCGACGCGCAGCGGCCGCATGAAATTTCCGCGCAGCCAGCCGATCGCCTGGGCGATCCGGTTGCTCGGGGTTTCCGCGGTGGCGATCTGCAGCAGGCGCGGACCGAACGGACCGGTCAGCAGGCGGTAGAGAATTTCCTGTTCGAGCAGCGGCGCCATGGCCGCAATGTCCTGCGGCCGGTCCAGCAGCCGCAGCAGCCGCATCGCGGCATCGAGCAGTTCGGGCGGCGCGACGTTGACGGCGACGCCCCGCATGGCGTCCGGCGCCACCGTGGCCGGCGACAGGCTGATCCGCGCCAGTACTTCCTTGAGTCGCGCGGGATCGATGGCCATGCCGAGGCCGAGGTAAGGCCGCTCGGGACTGGCCTCGATCACCCTTGAGGCCACCGGCAGGTCCAGCGACACCACCAGATAGTCGCCGACACCGTAGCGGAAGCGGTCGGCGCCGAGCTCGAGCGTCTTGGCGCCCTGCACCACCAGCGCAAAGCACGGCCACTGCGCCACGTGATTGTGCGGCGTCGGCGCCGCATAGCGGCTGAAGAACAGGCCGCCGATGCCGGTGGCGTAGGACCCTTCGCTGACCGCGTAGCGCGCAATGATGGCAGCCAGCTCGCCATAGGGATCGGGGGACATCGTCAACGCAGAACCTTCATGTCGCGGATTTCGGGTGTCGTCACCCTACCCGATCCTGCAAACCGGTGCAGCGGCGTCCATGGCGTTTTGCAGGATCGGGCATGAATCTCGCAGGATCGCGCTAACGCCTCGCGCCCGCCCGCGCGCATAACGCCGCCCCCGGGAGCGTGCGCTCCCGCAGCGCCAAGGCGGACCACCCATGACGAACCCGACATCCCCCGGCAAGGTCATCCTGATCAGCGGCGCCAGCAGCGGCATCGGCGAGGCCACCGCGCGCCATCTGGCCGCAGCCGGCCACCGCGTCGTGCTCGGGGCCCGCCGGCTCGACCGGATCGCCGCCATTGCCGGCGAAATCCGCGCGGCCGGCGGCGACGCACTGCATCACGAGCTCGACGTCACCAGCCTCGGCAGCTTCAGGGCCTTCGTCCTGCTCGCCAAGGCGCATTACGGCCGGATCGACGCGCTGGTGAACAATGCCGGCGTGGCGCCGCTGGCGATGATGGAGGAGCTGCGGGTCTGCGACTGGAACCAGATGATCGACGTCAACCTGCGCGGCGTGCTGCACGGCATCGCCGCGGTGCTGCCGGTGATGAAGGCGCAGGGCGCCGGCCACATCGTCAACATCGCATCCACCGCCGCGCACCGCATCGTGCCCACCGCGGCGGTCTATTCCGCCACCAAATTCGCGGTACGGGCGCTGTCGGAAGGGCTGCGGCAGGAGAACAAGCAGCTGCGCGTGACGGTGGTCAGCCCCGGCATGACCCGAACTGAGCTGGCCGGCACCATCAACGATCCCAAGGCCAAGGCGACCATCGAGGCGATGATGGACGACCATGGGATCCCGGCCGCGGCGATTGCCGAGGCCATCGCCTATGCCATCGGCCAGCCCGGCGATGTCGAGGTCGGCGAAATCATCGTCCGCCCGACGGCGCAGGGATAGCGACCGATTCGCCCCCCACGGGTCGCGCGGCCCGCAGGCATCAAGAGCAATACAGCCGAGATGCAGCCTGTAGCTGCAGGTTTCCCGTAGCCCTACGGGTGTTCCATTTTGCTCGCAAGCCGCGCCGCTTGAGTCTCGTCAAAGCAAGCCCTCGCCGGCAAAATAAAGTTGCCCTGTGAACAGCGGGCAGAGCGCCCCCGATCCGAACAATTTGAAATATTTTCAGCTTCCGATTCCGTGAGGACTCACTGATACTTGGCAGCAATCGAGGTGCGGCTTGTCCCCTTGGTTATCCCCTGCTTCCACCATATTTAGTGATTGATTCAGGAACTCGTACTAGTCCTTGACGCACGGGAGCCAGTTGGCCTAGTTTTCGACCGTCCGGTGCGGGTGGTCATTTGTCCAGCCGGGCGATCCCCAGAAGGGTTCCAGACTGACCGCTCCGCCAGCCCCCAGGGGATCGCGGGGATGGGCATTTCTGTCCCGAAAACGGGCGACCTTTTGGGACCAAAATCGAGCCGGACCATTGGCCCGGGATGCGGTGTGAGGCGTTGACAGGCAGCGGACCGGCTTTGGATGATCCATCGCCAACCCCTGCCCACAGAAACAACAGGACCGGGTCCACCCGGCCGAGCTGCGAACCCGCAAGGGTCCGCGAAACTGAAATCCGCCGGCGCCGCCCAATCGGGGTGCCCGGCACAGACGGGGCACGACGATGCAGATTCAACGGCGCTACACCACAGACGGCCTGTCACCCTATGCCGGAATCGATTTCAGATTTACGACGTCGGAGATTCGCAATCCCGACGGCTCGGTGGTGTTCAAGCTGGAGAACGTCGAAGTCCCCGATACCTGGTCGCAGGTCGCCTCCGACGTGCTGGCCCAAAAATATTTCCGCAAGGCCGGCGTCGCCGCCCGCCTGAAGAAGGTCGAGGAAGAGACCGTGCCGTCGTGGCTGTGGCGCTCCGAGCCCGACACGCTGGCGCTGGCCACCCTGCCCGAGAAGGAGCGCTACGTCTCCGAACTGTCGTCCAAGCAGGTGTTCGACCGCCTGGCCGGCTGCTGGACCTACTGGGGCTGGAAGGGCGGCTACTTCACCACCGAGGACGACGCCCACGCGTTCCACGACGAGCTGCGCTACATGCTCGCCAAGCAGATGGTCGCGCCGAATTCGCCGCAGTGGTTCAACACCGGCCTGCACTGGGCCTATGGCATCGACGGCCCCGGCCAGGGCCACTATTACGTCGACCACAAGACCGGCAAGCTGACCAAGTCGAAATCCTCCTACGAGCATCCGCAGCCCCATGCCTGCTTCATCCAGGGCGTGCAGGACGATCTCGTCAATGACGGCGGCATCATGGACCTCTGGGTCCGCGAGGCCCGCCTGTTCAAGTACGGCTCGGGCACCGGCTCCAATTTTTCCCGCCTGCGCGGTGAGGGTGAAAAACTCTCCGGCGGCGGACGCTCCTCCGGCCTGATGAGCTTCCTGAAGATCGGCGATCGCGCTGCCGGCGCCATCAAATCGGGCGGCACCACGCGCCGCGCCGCCAAGATGGTGGTGGTCGACGCCGACCATCCGGACATCGAGTCCTACATCGACTGGAAGGTGAAGGAGGAGCAGAAGGTCGCGGCCATCGTCACCGGCTCCAAGATCAACCAGAAGCACCTCAAGGCGATCCTCAAGGCCTGCGTCAACTGCGAAGGCAGCAATGACGACTGCTTCGATCCCGAGAAGAACCCGGCGCTGCGCCGCGAGATCAAGCTGGCGCGCCGCGCGCTGGTGCAGGACAACGTCATCAAGCGCGTCATCCAGTATGCCAAGCAGGGCTACAAGGACATCGACTTCCCGGTCTACGACACCGACTGGGATAGCGAGGCCTATCTCACCGTGTCCGGCCAGAACTCCAACAACTCCGTCTCGCTGAAGGACGATTTCCTGCGCGCCGTCGAGACCGATGGGACCTGGGACCTGCTCGCCCGCAAGGACGGCAAGGTCATGAAGACGCTGAAGGCCCGCGACCTCTGGGAGAAGATCGGCTACGCCGCCTGGGCCTCGGCCGATCCCGGCCTGCACTTCAACACCACCATGAACGACTGGCACACCTGCAAGGCGTCGGGCGACATCCGCGCCAGCAATCCGTGCTCGGAATACATGTTCCTGGACGACACCGCCTGCAACCTGGCCTCGGCCAACCTCTTGACCTTCCACAACGTCGAGACCAACCGCTTCGACATCGATGCCTATGAGCATCTGTGCCGGCTGTGGACCGTGGTGCTGGAAATCTCGGTGATGATGGCCCAGTTCCCGTCCAAGGAAATCGCCCAGCTGTCGTTCGAATACCGCACCCTCGGCCTCGGCTATGCCAACATCGGCGGCCTGCTGATGAGCATGGGCCTGTCCTACGACTCCAAGGAAGGCCGCGCGCTGTGCGGCGCCCTCACCGCCGTCATGACCGGCGTCAGCTACGCCACCTCGGCGGAGATGGCGAAAGAACTCGGCCCGTTCCCCGGCTACAAGAAGAATGCTGCGCACATGCTGCGGGTGATCCGCAACCATCGCCGCGCCGCCCATGCGGAATCCCGCGGCTATGAGGGCCTCGCCGTCAATCCGGTGCCGCTCGATGGCGACTCCTGCCCGCAGGCCGACATCGTCGCCCACGCCCGCGCCGCCTGGGACCTCGCCCTCGAACTCGGCGAGCAGCACGGCTACCGCAACGCCCAGACCACCGTGGTCGCCCCCACCGGCACCATCGGCCTGGTGATGGATTGCGACACCACCGGCATCGAGCCGGACTTCGCGCTGGTGAAATTCAAGAAGCTCGCCGGCGGCGGCTACTGGAAGATCATCAACCGCGCCGTGCCCGCCGCCCTCCGCGTGCTCGGTTATCGCGAGAGCGAGATCGCCGAGATCGAGGCCTATGCCGTCGGCCACGGCTCGCTGTCCAATTCGCCGGGCATCAACAGCTCGACCCTGAAGGCGAAAGGCTTCACCGACGAAGCTTTGGCGAAGGTGGAAGCTGCGCTGCCGACCGCCTTCGATATCAAGTTCGCCTTCAACAAGTGGACCTTTGGCGAGGACTTTTTGCGCGACACCTTGAAGATCCCTGCGGAAGCCATCGCCGCGCCGGGCTTCGACCTGCTCGCCGCCATCGGCTTCAGCAAGCGCGAGATCGAGGCCGCCAACGTGCACATCTGCGGCGCCATGACCGTGGAAGGCGCGCCGCACCTCAAGGCGGAGCACTACGCCGTGTTCGACTGCGCCAATCCCTGCGGCAAGGTCGGCAAGCGCTACCTCTCGGTGGAGAGCCACATCCGCATGATGGCGGCGTCGCAGCCGTTCATCTCCGGTGCCATCTCCAAGACCATCAACATGCCCAACGACGCCACGGTGGACGACTGCAAGTCGGCCTACCTGCTGTCCTGGAAACTGGCACTGAAGGCCAACGCGCTGTACCGCGACGGCTCGAAACTGTCGCAGCCGCTGAACTCGCAGCTCATCAGCGATGATGACGAGGACGAGGACGGCATCGACGCCTACCTGGACAAGCCGATGGCGGCACGCACCGCGCACATCTCCGAGAAGGTGGTGGAGCGTCTGGTCGAGCGCATCGTGGTGATGCGCGAGCGCGAGAAGATGCCGGATCGCCGCAAGGGCTATACCCAGAAGGCGGTGGTCGGCGGCCACAAGGTCTATCTGCGCACCGGCGAATATGACGACGGCCGCATCGGCGAGATCTTCATTGACATGCACAAGGAAGGCGCGGCGCTGCGCTCCTTCATCAACAACTTCGCCATCGCGGTGTCGCTCGGCCTGCAATACGGAGTGCCGCTGGAAGAATATGTCGACGCCTTCACCTTCACCCGCTTCGAACCCGCGGGCCCGGTGCAGGGCAACGACAGCATCAAATACGCCACCTCGATCCTCGACTATGTGTTCCGCGAACTCGCGGTGTCCTACATGTCGCGCTTCGACCTCGCCCATGTAGATCCCACCGAGAGCCAGTTCGACGCGCTCGGCAAGGGCGTTGCCGAAGGCAAGGATCCCGAACAGGCCAGCAACCGCTACGTCTCCAAGGGCCTGACCCGCTCGCGCACCGACAACCTCGTCGTCATGCGCGCGCCCGACGCCACCACGGCGCCCACCGCCGCCGGCGGCAGCAACGTCACCGCTTTGGCCTCCGGCCACACCGCGGCCACCGCGCTGAAGGCCGCCGAGCCGGAGCGCGCGCTGTCGCCGACCGAGAAGCTGGAAGTGCAGAACTGGAGCAAGGCCGGCACCGCCCAAGGGACTTCAAGTACCCACCCGTCCAAGGCCGAGCGCCGCGAGGAAGCCAAAGCCAAGGGCTATGAGGGCGAGATGTGCGGCGAATGCGGCAACTTCACCCTGGTGCGCAACGGGACGTGCATGAAGTGCGATACGTGTGGCAGCACGACGGGGTGCTCGTGACGAGCTAAAAATGAAAAGGGCCGCTCGAAAGAGCGGCCTTTTTTAGTGAACTAAGCATTTGGCAGATTAACGCCGCCGACCGATTTGGAACAAAGCACGAACATTCGATTGTTTTTGCGGGTACGTCCGCACAATCTTGTGAATCTCGTACACCTAACTATCAAAACTTGAAGTACGTTCGAAGACTGATTCGGAGCGCGAAAATGCAATAGAACTTCATCATATAATCAGAGGCATATTCGCGGGCTAACGAGGCGCGGAGTGTCGGCTAGGGGACTTATGAGTAGATCGAACCTAAAGCTCATCAATGGAAGCACGCGTTCGCCAAGCCGATTAGATTGGGCAACGGTTGAACAAGCCATCGCACAGAGCGGCAACGACGACGAGTCACGAACGCTAAAATTCCAACGTCTCGTGCTTGGAAAACTATTAAATATTCAGCCAACTGAAGCAGATGATTGCGTTACCGACGGCGGCGACGATTGCGGCGTAGACTGTTTCGTTATCGACTACAACGACAACAAGATTCATTTGGTGTCGACCAAGACCGTCGAAGCCTACGACAAGGCAAACAGAAATTTTCCCGGCGTCGAAGTTACTAAGCTCATATGCTTCGTGAGAGACCTAGTTACAAAGGTCGAATCGCTACCTCTTCGCTGCAACCCTCTTCTCAGAGCTAAAGTTACGGAAGCCTGGGACGCAATCGATAACGGTCGTGTTTTTCACGTTTGCGTCCACATCTGTTCAAATCAGTGCAATCTGATTGAGCGCGACTTTCTTTCGCTACAAGAGGTACTGGAGGAATTCAAAGCAAGCGCCTTTGAACATCCACTAAGCCGTTTTTCTGACGAGGTCTCAAAGAATTGGTCGCCCCCGACCACTAAATCTCTCAGGTTTTTTGGCCGAGAACAATTCGAACATCATCAACACATCATCGCAGATGGGAGTTCTGTCAAATCGCTAATGGGCTCGGTCAGAGTTTCCGACCTATACGAATTTCTGCGCAATAGTCAGAATAATTTTATTGACGAGAGTCTTTTTCATGCGAACGTTCGTGGCCATTTAGGGATCCAAAATCCAGTAAACGGCCAGATTGCAGCGACGCTGCGCGACAACAACCGCGATTTCTTCTTTTTCTTGAACAATGGCATTACTATCGTTTGCGACAAGTACCTTTATCAATCCGGCGGCTTTCCTGTGACTCTCCATAGACCTCAAATCGTGAATGGTCGGCAGACAGCTGAAACCATATTCACAGTCTTTCGAGAAAGCCCATCTGAGGTTCGGGACGTCACTGCTTTTGTCCGAATAATTGAGACATCGGCACCTTCACTTATCGAAGAGGTCTCGGTCGCAACAAATAGCCAGTCTCGCATTGGCGCTAGAGATCTTCGAGCCAACCACCCAATCGCAAAAAAGCTTGGCGCGGGACTGAAGTGTCATGGCTATCACTATGTGCGGAAGCGCGGTGAGATTTCTGAGCGCCCGCCGGAAAAGACGATTGATGCCCTGAAAGCCGGGCAACTCATTCTCTCTTATTTAAAAGGGCTACCGGAAAAGGCAAAGACAGATACAACCTCGATGTTTTCGGATTCGTTTGAGGATGTATTTGACCCGAACTACGTGACGCCGGAACTTTTGATCACCGCCCATCAGATATTCTCGGATATTGATCAGGAAAAGCATCGAGCGATGATAACAATGCGAAAGTCCGGACTATCGGCCTCCAGCGCAGAGCATTGGCTTGTCGAAGGCTCTTTTCACGTCCTTTACTGCGTTGGCCTTTTTGCGAAGAAGCGAAAGATCGATCTTTCCAGGTATGATACTTGCTCGCTTCTCGTACCTGACGCCATGGAAACCGTTGGGCGCTACTATGAGAACGTTGATCGAACTGCCGCCTATCGCCTTTTTCGCTCAGTTCGAACGAGAGACGATCTGCGTCAGGTCATTGAGGGAGACGTAGGCATTAGCGCGGTACAATCTAAGCAGTTTCGTTTTGATTTTCCGACTAACTAGGCTCTCATAAAGCACCATTGAAGTTCTTCTGCTAGATAACTTTTATAAACGCTCTCCCAGACATCGCGTCACCCACCCACTACTCACTGACAGCAGTTTGACACGCCATCAGTAAACGTAGCCCGGACGAGCGAAGCGACATCCGGGAAAGATCTATGAAACAAGAGCCCCGGATTTCGCTTCGCTCATCCGGGCTTCGGACTCTGAGGTTTACAGTTCGCATGATGTGGTTTTTAGCTACCTTTCAGAAGGAAATTGCTTCCTTAACGGTTTCGCTGATCGTCACGGGGGTCGGGTTCGCTTTCAAGTCTCGCGTCGAATTGATTTGGTCAAGTCCGCATAGCTGGAACTTCCTTATTCAACAAGCTGCCCCACAAGACGAGCCAGCCGTACTAACAAACATCTACACCGCGGCCATCTTCATTCAGAACATAGGCCGATTGCCGGCTTCGGAGGTGGAGCTCACGTTTAATTGGGAGCCTCCTAATTGGAATATTTGGCCATTGCGTGCGTACTCAACACATACAGCTCCCGACAGACGATTCACTCTGAAGTTTGACAACTTCGCACCAAGAGAGATTCTGCAGATCGAGCTCTTATCGAATACTCAACTACCCGTACTGTCTACGGTTAGAAGCAAAGAATCCGTAGGTAAACATGTGCAGATGATCCCATCGCGAGTCGTAAGCAGGAAGATTCTGTACCTGCGTTGGATGCTTCTTATTCTCGGAATTTCAGCGTGTTTCTACCTTCCGATGAAGCTAGTTGGCGCTGTTCTGTAAGCAAGCGTAGGGCGGGTTAGCGTAGCGTAACCCGCCGCATTGTATCGGGGCAGCGCAATACGCTTCGCTATTGCGCCCTACGGACGAAATGGATTTCCGATTTGCCCCTCGAACCAATCGCGCTACAATTCCGGCATGACCATTTCGGCAACCAGCGTCCGTTTTGACGACGTCACCATGTGGGTGGAACTGACCGACGGACGCACGCTCGGCATCCCCCTCGCCTGGTTTCCCCGCCTGTTGCGCGCCACGCCCGCTGAGCGCGATCAGGTCGAGATCAGCCGCCTCGGCCTGCACTGGGAAGCGCTCGACGAGGACATCTCCATTGCCGGGCTGAGAGATCGCATTGAGCTGCTTGCCCTATGGTTGCTCAATATCAGCCCGTCCCGCTCTCCATTTCGCGCAGGCTTGGGTTGCCCGAGAGGCGATGGTGGTCGCCGGACGAAATTCGAGCGGACTAGTCGAGCGCGCACGCATGGCTGAAGTTTTCATCTGGTTCTTCCTGTCTCTGAAAGGCCGCATCGGTCGGCAGGAATTCTGCCTGGGGATCTTTGCATTTGTCGTCGTCAACAAGCTCGTCGTCCAGATCGGAAGAATGCTGGACTCTGGCCCCGTGTACTACAATGTCAAACCACCGCCCGACGTGTCCATCGTTCAACTTCTGCTGATCGTCTCGCTGTGGCCGCTTGCTGCGATCCTTGTCAAACGACTGCACGACTTCAACATCTCTGGCTGGTGGGGTCTCACAATCCTCGCGGCATCACCCCTCGCTCGGGCATTCGGCATACCCTACTGGATTCCGTATCTGCTCATCGCGGCAACTCTCAGTGTGATCCCAGGCAGGCTTGGGTCCAACCGGTTCGGCTCCGACCCACGAAGACGTGCAGGATCCCAGCACGCCTAGGGTGGCAGCGCAGCATCATCCGCCGCCTCACGGATAGGCGGCGCGATATGCTTTCGCTATCGCGCCCTACGCCGCGCTGACCTGATCGCTTTGCGGCGTCACGAACGCGATCACGGCGTCGGCGGCGTCCGCGACGAACTCTGCATCGTCGCGCAGGGCCTCGATCGCGCGCGGTCGCGGGATGGTCTCGCCATCGGCGTGCATGACGGCAAGATGTCCGGCCAATGCCTCGGCGGCATTGGCGATAGCGTCCTCAAAAGTGTCGCCGGCAGAGATGCCGCCGGCACATCGGGAAAGCTGACGCCGTAACTGGTGTCCCTGTCCTTGTGGACCAACGCGATGTATCCCGCGATGTTATCCCTTGCCATCGGCGTCGCTCCTTCAAACCGGCCTGCCGATAGGGCCGTAGGGCGGATTAGCGCAGCGTAATCCGCCGCCTCGCGGATGTCAGGCGCAATACGCTTCGCACTTGCGCCCTACGCGCTTGACCAAGATCCTCCATCGCCTCGCAACCGCTCGGCCGCATTGTCTCCGCCCCCGGGACTGTGCGACGCTGCCCGGCCGGCCGCCCCCGGCCATCCAGCGAGACAGCACATGACAACAGCGCTCATCTTCGGATCGACCGGTTTCATCGGCTCGCATCTGCTTGATGACCTGCTGGACAGCACGGACTACGCGCGGGTGATCGCCGTGACGCGCAAGCCGCTGCCGCTGAGCCATCCCAGGCTGACCGTGCTGATCGGCGATCTCGCCACCCTGCCCGCTCTGGCGCCGCAACTGGTGGCCGACGACATCTTCATCGCGCTCGGCACCACGCGCAAGCACACGCCCGATGAGGCGGAGTATTACAGGATCGATCACGATTATCCGGTGCTGGCGGCAAAGATCGCCAGGGCGAACGGCGCGCGGGCGGTGTTCGTGGTCACGGCCGTCGGCGCCAATGCCGCCTCCAGCCTGTTCTATGTGCGGACCAAGGGCGAGGTCGAACGCGATATCATCGCACTGGATTTCGCCCACACGCATATCTTCCGCCCGTCGATGATCATGGGCCAGCGCAGTGAGGACCGCCCGGGCGAACGGCTGATCATCGCCGCATGGCGCGTGCTCAATCCGCTGCTGCTGGGCCCGGCCGATCGCTACCGGGGGATCGCCGGAGGCGAGATCGCGCGGGCGATGCTACATGCGGCGCGCGGGGACGCGCCGAAGCTGCGCATCTATCACTGGAAGGAGATGGCCGCCCTGCAGCGGGAGCCGGGATCCGCAAGCGTAGGCGGATGAGCGCAGCGGCATCCGCCGCCATATCGATCAGCGGCGCGATACGCTTCGCACTTGCGCCCTGTTTGCCGACGCCGGTCGGTGCCAAGGCCAGCCCGATCAATCGTTTTCGTCAATACTCGTCAATTTCCAGCCGCCATCTTCCTTGCCGAAACTGTAGATGAGGTGGCCGCAGAAAGCAGAATAGCTGATCTTGCCCTCGTGGGTGTCCATGACGGGTTTCTGCCTGGCGAGACACGTCCGCTGCGCCGGTTTGAAAGCGCCCTTCCAGACCACAGGGAAATCGGCCGCTTGCCGTTGATCGATGTAAAAAACCGGATATTTGACCATCTGGGATACGGCCGTCCGGTCACTCTGGCCGACAGCAGCATTGAATTGCGTCCAGAACGCTGCGAAACCGTCATCGCTCCCCGCCGCCAGCGCCGGTCCCGCCGATATCAGCAAGCCAGCCACAAGCAGTCCGCTGCCGATCACCGATCCAATCGAATTCATGTTCGCATCTCCATGCAGCAATCAAGCATTGTTCGATATGTCGCTGATGGCCTGGCATGGTTCAGAACCTAGACAGGATATGCGGCCCCGGATATCGCTCCGCTCATCCGGGCTTCTGGTGCCGATGGCTGCCGGTCGCGCCGCCGGAAGCCAGAACCGCGTGTCCCATCCTCGTCGCTGAACCATTTGATCGGCGTCTCCGACCAACGGACAAATCAGCGTCCGGGCAATTGGCGGTCGGTTATCTCACCGCAGCTCCGGCCAATATGCGGAGACCACCTGCGATGCCAATGCACTTGTCAAAACGCCGGTTGTTCGCATGCGTGGCCGTGGCGGTTCTCGCCGGGTTGCCGGGCGTGGCTGCCGCGGACGAGTGGGAGTCCTGCGTCAAGCTGTCGGATGACCTCGCCGTCGCCGGCTGCTCGGCCGCCATCGACTCCCACGAATACACCGGTCGACGCCTCGCTCGCATCCATACGCGTCGTGCCAGCGCCTTCGCGGCACAGGGCGACCTCACCCGTGCCCTGGCGGATTTCAGCGAGTCGATGCGGATCGATCCGACCTATGCGTCGGCCTACAACAACCGCGGCAATGCCCGGTTTCACAGGGGCGATTTCGACCGCGCCATCGCGGACTTTAACCAGGCGATCCAGCTCGATCCGAAAACTGGCAGCACCTACGCCAATCGCGGCAGCGCCTGGGGCTCCAAAGGCGACTTCGACCGCGCCATCGCCGATTTCGACCGGGCGATCCGGCTCGATCCGAAAGATGCCGTCGCGTATTACAGCCGCGGCAGGGCCTGGTTCGGCAAGGGTAACCTCGACCGCGCCATTGCCGACTACAACCAGTCGATCCAGCTCAATCCGAAGGATGGGCGCGCTTACTTCAATCGCGGCAGCGCCTGGGGCAACAAAGGCAACCTCGACCGGGCCATCGCCGACTACAACCAGGCGATCCGGCTAGATCCGAAAGAACCCAAGGCCTATTACTACCGCGGCTTGGCGTGGGAGATGAAGCGCAGTCTGCCAGCGGCATTGGCCGACTTCAGGATGCACACCCAACTCGCGCCCTCCGATCCGGACGGCCTCGAGGCCTTGAAGCGCGTCTCGAAAGAACTGAGCGCCATATGACGCAGCGTCGCTGACACGGGACGCGCACACGGTTGCCCCTGCTCCGTGCGCGGCAAGCTTAGCCCGCATGTTCGGCAACCAGCGTTCGTTTTGACGACGTCAGCATGTGGGTCGAACTCACCGACGGGCGCACGCTCGGCGTCCCCCTCGCCTGGTTTCCCCGCCTGCTCCGCGCCACGCCTGTCGAGCGCGATCAGGTCGAGATCAGCCGCCTCGTGCACTGGGAAGCAATCGACGAGGACATCTCGATTGCCGGACTGATCGCCGGACGCGGTGATGTCAGGCAGGCGCCGGAGAGTGCGGCTTGAGCGTTACGCGAATGAGCGAAGCGTCATCCGCCGCCTGATCGATCGGCGGCGCACTACGCCTCGCACTTCCACCCTACGCGCTCAAGATCAGGCACGCGCCGGTTGCGACAATGACCAGCCCCGTCAGCCCATGCATGCCGTAGGCGAGCGCTTTGCTTCCGCCCGACCGCAGCACCGTCACCATGTCGCCGAAGGCGATCAGGCTCGCCACGAGCATGAATTCGCCAAGCAAACGCTGCGATCGATTGACCATGAGCAGAATGACAAACAGGCCCGATACGATATCGCGCGTGCCCTTCACGGACAGCCACGCCGAAAGTCCGGTCGAGGGCGGCGGCGTGCCGGCGATGCCGAAGTCCGCCGATGCTGAAGCCGGCGCAAGCCAGAAGCGCGATCCGAGGAAGATGATGGCGAGCGCGATCAGGCCGGAGAGAACATATCCGATTGAGGTCATGAGAATATCCTTTCAATTGCAGATATTCTAGCGTCGCTAGATTTACTTAGTCAACGAGTTTTCTAGCATTGACAGGTAACGTGTCGTTGATAGGATTGTTGGATGTCCATCGACGAACGCAAAGAGCGCCAGCGCGCGGAGCGCTATGAACTGATCCTGACCGCGGCGCTCAAGCTGGCCGAAGCCGAGGGCTGGGACGCCGTCACCACGCGCCGTCTCGCGGGGCTCATCGAATACAGCCAGCCGGTTCTGTACAGCCACTTCAAGGGCAAGGCCGACATCGTGGCGGCCGTGGCGACCAGGGGCTTCGAGGAACTTGCGACGCGATTGAAAACGGCAGCGACGCGCGCCGCCGGCGATCCCGATGTCTTGCGCAACGTCTGCGCCGCCTATCTCGATTTCGCCCGTTCGCGACCGGTGGTCTACGAGGCGATGTTCGTGTTGCCGACCAAGATCAAATTCGCCAGCGAGGCAACGCCGCCATCGCTGCGCGCCGCCTTCGCCGCATTGGTCGCCGCGCTTGGGCCGGAGCGCGAGCAGTCAGACTTCCTGGCGGAAGTGTTGTGGAGCGCATTGCATGGCCTGGTCGTGCTCGCGCAATCCGGACGCATCCCGGCCGCAGGCGCCGAGGCTCGCCTGAGCATTCTCGTACTAAAATTCAGCAGCGAGCCGTAGGACGGACTGGCGGAGCTTAATCCGCCACCGCACGGCTATCCCGCGCCATCCGCTTCGCTCTTGCGCCCCGCCACGCTGACCGCAATCCGCCGCGACCGGTTGCGGCCCATCCCTGCGCAGCCTAACCATCGCCGATGCCTTCGCCCCGCGCCACGTCACCCATCCGCAAACGGCGCAGCCGCACAGGCTGGAACCGGCTTCGTCGTCCCCTCGCCCGCGCCGCGCGATGGCTGCGCCGGACCTGGGCCGCAGCGCCGAATGTGCTGCGGATCGCCGTCGTGGTGATGGCCATCCTCATCGTCCTCCCGCTCGCCAACCTCGCCTGGCAGGTGGTGCGCAAGCCGACCGAGCTGTTGTTCTTCGCCGACCGCCGGCTCGACAAGCAGCCGGCCGAAACCTGGCGGCAGTACGGCGCGCGCTTCCGCAGCTTTTCGACCGACACGATCGCGCCCGAACTGCTGGCGGCGCTGGTGCAGATCGAGAGCAGCGGCAATCCCGCCACGCGCACCTACTGGCGCTGGCGGTGGAGCTGGAATCCGGCCGCCTGGTACAAGCCGGCCTCGAGCGCCGTCGGCCTGCTGCAGATGACCGATCCGGCCTTTGCCGAGGCCTCGCGCTATTGCATCCGCGGCCACGTGGTCGTGGACACCTGCTGGTTCAAGAGCCTGTATTTCCGCCCGCTGCCCGGCCACGCCATCGAGCTGGCGTCGATCTACCTCGACCGCCAGGTGGCCGGCGTGCTCGCTGCCGCGACCGGCCCACCGGCGAGCCCGCAGCAGAAGCAGGATCTCGCGGCCTTCATCCATCTGTGCGGCGCCCGCCCCGCCCGGGCCTTCATGCGCCGCGGCTTCCAGTTGCTGGCCGGTGAGCGCTGCGGCGATCACCTCGTCGCCAGCTATCTCGGCCGCGTCAACGCCATGAAGCAGCAGTTTTCGCGCCTTGCCGCGAAAGATCAGAACTAGATTCGGACGGAGCTTGGTGGACTCGTTCCCCGGACGCGGTGCACTGCGCCGCCTTTTGGCGGCGTGGTGCTCCGCAGATCCGGGGTCCACATGTCCGCGAACTGATTGGGTCCGGATCTGCGGAGCGGCGCTTCCACGCGAAGCTTCGCTTCGCCAGGCCCACCGCGTCCGCGACGTCACGCAGGCGCCCGAGAGCGCGGCTTGATCGCCCTACGCCGCCGTGACGTGATCGCTATAAGGCGTCACGAAAGCGATCACGGCGTCGGCAGCATCCGCGACGAATACCGCATCTTCACGCAACAACTCGATCGACCGCGGCTTCGGGATCCTGTCACCATCGGCGCGCATCATGGCGAAATGTCCCGCCAGCGCTTCCGCGGCATTGGCGATGGCGCCCTCAAACGTGTCGCCGGCGGAGATGCAGCCGGGCACGTCGGGAAAGCTGACGCCGTAGCTGGTGTCCTTGTCCTTGTGGACGAGCGCGATATACCTGTTGGCCATCAGCGTGGCTCCTTCAGACCGGCCTGCAAGTAGATGGAGCGAACCGTTTTCGGATGCAGGTCGCGCGAATTGGTCGGCATGGCGGCCAGACTATCATGCGGTCCGCCCGGCTCGGCAAGCGCAGGCCGGCAGAGCGCAACGCAAGCCCCCGTCCAAGAAACCACCCCACAAAATCTGTTGACTTAAATCCTATAACATATTATAAGCCCATTGTCCTGTTCACGAGGGGCGCTTCATGAGGCGTCTTGAAGGGGAGCAGGATGCGGCGCCTGCGGGCGCGGGGCCAACGTAGCCTCGCGCACTCGGGGGCTTCGGGTGATCGTCCGGGCCCACTACGGGGCTCTGCCGCTCCTTGACGGCTGGACGCGGGACAGGCGAACGGCGGGAAACCGCCGGGGTGACGGGCACGATGCCCCAAGCCCGCCACGTCCCCGGAAGCACGATCCCGAAGCCAAAAGACGCCGCGGTGGCGCGCTGACAGGCGCCGCGATTCGTCGTGAGGCGGATCGCGTCATCTCCACCACCCCGCGCCTGTCGGCGCGCCGCCTCCCCTCATGTCTGGAGGGGAGAACGACAGCATCCCTCGGGCGCATCGCGCCGCGAGAACGCGAAGGCTTGGCTGTTTGACAGTCGCATCGGACATCTTGCGCGCAAGCGCGCATGCGCTAGCGGCTGACATGCTCCTTCGGCAGCCTGCCGCCGTTCCACTTGCCGTCGATCGCGCGTTCGACCTGCGCCGCCAGTTGCAGCAGCAGCCCGTCATGGGCCTGCGCCGCCTGGGCCTGGATGCCGAGCGGCAGGCCGCTCTCCTGCACGCCCAGCGGCAGCGAGATGCCGGGGATTCCCGCGAGGTTGGCGAGCGGCGTATAGGCAAAATTCTGCCACAGGTTGGCGAACCAGTCGTGCACCGACGGATTGGTGCTGGTGGTGAGATATTCCGAGGTGCCGACCTTCGGCGTCGGCCTGGCGGTGATCGGCGTCAGGATGATGTCCCAGCTCTCGAAGAAATGGCCGAAGGCGCGCGACGTGGTGTTGAACACCGCCTGCATGGCGGCGCGCTCGCTATACGAGGTGTGCAGGCCGCTCTCCCAGATTTTTATATTGATCGGCTCCAGCAGGTCGGGCGCAGGCTTGTCGAGGCCGAGCCGCGCCAGATGGCCGGCGATCACCTGGGCAAAATTGCTGATGTAGCAGGTCGTTTGCGCGGCGAAGGCGGCGCGGAAATCGACCGCCGGCAGCACCCATTCGACGTGATGACCGAGCCCTTCCAGCAGCCGGCCGACGCGGCCGAGCTCGTCCACGAAGTGCGGCGGGCTGCGATAGTCGCCCCATTCGTGCGACAGCGCGATGCGCAGCCGGCCGGGGTCGCGCTTGATCAGCTCGCTGTAGGACTCGGCGGGCGACCAGAACGGCATGAACTCGCCGGGCGCGCCGCCGCGGCAGGCATCGACGAAGGCGGCAGTGTCGCGCACGCTGCGGGTGAGACAGCCCTGGATCGACACCAGTCCGGACAGGTCCGACAGACCGGGCGCCAGCGAATACACGCCGCGCGACACTTTCAGGCCGATATTGCCGGTGGCGCCGGCGGGGATGCGGATCGAGCCGCCGCCGTCGGTGGCGTGCGAGATCGGCAGCACGCCGGCCGCCAGCATCGCCGCCGAGCCGGCCGAGGAGCCGCAGGTGGTGTAGCCGGTGTCCCACGGGTTGCGGGTGACGTAGAGCGCGTTCTCCGCGGAGCTGCAGACGCCGAATTCCGGCGTGGTGCTGCGGCCGATGATGTTGAGCCCGGCGTGGCGGATTTTCGTGGTCAGGAAGCTGTCCTGCGCGGGCCGGTGGCCCTGCATGATCATCGAGCCGAATTCCTGCAGCCGCCCCTTCAGGGTCGGGCCGAGGTCCTTCATCAGATAGGGCACGCCGGCAAAGACGCCGTCCGCGTTCATGCCATCCTTCGCGGGGTCGGCGACCACGTCGTCGAACACCTCGACCACCGCATCGAGCGCGGGATTCATCCGGGCAATGCCGGCCTGGGCCTGCGCCGCCAGCTCGGCCGGCGTCAGCTCGCCCCGGCGGACCCGATCGGCCAGCGCCACGGCGTCATGCTTCGCCCATTCATCCCAGCCCATCGCCAAAGTCATGTCGGATTTTCCGGTTTCGAGATTCGCAAGCCACGAGCCTGACCCGGATGCAGCCCTGTGCGCAATCCGCGACTTTGCATTGCCGCGATCCACCGCCGCGTGGCGCGGACCGATCATCCGGCGCAGCTTCCGCGCGACAGGCCAGCTCCGCCCGGGATACACTCCGACGACGTCGCGAAGCTCTCAAGACACCAAGGATCGGCGAACGCCATGAAGCTCAGCAACAAATCCGACGGCGTCTGGACGTCGCAGCAGGACGAGGAGTTGCGGCAACAGCTTGCGGCCGGGCGCAGCGTCAACGAGATCGCGCTGCGCTGGAAGCGCTCGCCGCTGGCCGTGAGAACCCGCATGAAGAAGCTCGGCATCGGCGAGGACACGTAGCGCGCAACACGGGATGCCTCATCCCGAGGAGCGATCGTCTGACCGGTCTATTGCGGGGTGATGCCGGCGGCCTTGATGATCCGGTCCCACCTGCCGATCTCGGTGGTGAGCTGCCGCCTGAGCGCCTCCGGGGTCGCCTGCTCCGCCTCCACCGGCGTCATGCTGAGCTCGCTGAAACGCTCGATCAGGGCCGGGTCCTTGAGCGCTTTCTGCAGGGCGTCGACAAGCGCGCCCACGATGGCTGGCGGCGTGTCGCGCGGCGCGTACAGGCCGTACCAGGTGGTGACGTCGAAGGCGGGCACGCCGGCTTCCGCCGCGGTCGGCAGGTTCGGCAAGGTTGAAACGCGCTTCTTGCCGGTGATGGCGTAGCCGGGGATGGTGCCCGCCTGGATATAGGGCGTCGGCCCGGTCGCCGGATCGCAATAGACGTCGATATGGCCCGCGATGATGTCGTTGAGCGCCGGTCCGCCGCCCTTGTAATAGATTGCCGTGAGCCTGGCATCGGTCGCATTCATGAACATCAGCCCGCAAAGATGCGACGCGGAGCCGAGGCCCACATTGCCGTAAGTCAGCTTGTCTCCGTGGGTGCGCACGTAGGCGACAAGTTCCTTGAGATCCTTGGCGGGAAAGTCCGGACGCGCGACCAGGATCATCGGCACATCGGTAACGAGGCCGATCGGGGCGAAATCGCCGACCGGATCGAACGGCAGCTTGGCGTAGAGCGCCGGTGCCGTGGCCTGCCCGACATGCATCAGCAGCAATGTGTAGCCATCGGGCGCGGCCTTGGCGACGCGATTGGTGCCGATGGTGCCGCCGGCGCCGACGACGTTTTCGATCACCACCGCCTGCTTGAGCGTGGCGCTCATCGAACTGCCAAGCAGGCGGGCGATCACGTCGCCCGGCCCCCCCGCCGAGAACGGCACGACCAGCGTGATCGGCCGCGTGGGAAACCCTTGGCCGAACGTCGGCAGCATCGACGACAGCAACAGCAGCAGAACGCTTGTCACAAGCTTCATGGCAGTTTCCTCCTCACCCGGTGTCCTTGTGGACTACTTGATTGTCGATCCGGCGGCATGTTCGTTGCCGCTCAGGTTTCCTTCTCCGCAGACGTCTGTTCGATCATCTTCAGTGCAGCCGCCGCCGCTGCTGCCACGTGATCGACGCAGCAGCGCTCCGCGAGATCGGGATCTCCACTTTGTATCGCTCGCCAGATGGCGGTGACCTCGCGCAGACTCTTGTTGATCCGTCTTGGATGCGACATCGATGTCATTCGCAGCAGCGTGATCCGGTCGTGCAGCGGCCGGAGCATTCGTTCGACGAATGCGTTCTGGCAGCCGTCGATCAGCGCGGCATAGAACTCCGTCTTGGCTTCAAGGGCCGTCGCCAGATCGTCTGCAGCGAACGCGGCTTTCAGCTTGACGAGTGCACTGCCGATTCTGCGGACCACGTCGGGGTCGCGCAAGCGGGCGCATTCGCGCCCGGCAAAGCCTTCGAGAATCCCGCGTGCCGCGTACAGCTGTTTTGCTTCCTCAAGACTGATGGTGCTGACGACCGGGCCGCGATGCGGAACCGTGGTGACCAGACCATCGGCCTCCAGCAGCCGCAACGCTTCCCGCAGCGTCGGCCGGCTGACGCCGGTCATTTCGCAAAGCTCCCTCTCGACCAGCCGCTGTCCCGGCTTGAACATCCCCGACATGATCGCCTTGCGCAATTTCTGTCCGACCGTGGAACGGACCGTCGGAACGTCTTCGATCCGCAGCGCCAGTTGCAATTCGTCATTCATCATGTCGCTCGCCTCGTCCTGCGCCCGGGGGCGGTGACGATTTTCGGGAAGTGACGGCCGCGAGGCCTTGTCCCGAATGTCCAGATTGTAAGACAACCTGTCAAGCATAAGATCCGGCGGCGCACGGCGCGGCGCGCGGGACCAGGTCGGGGAAGCGGGGAGCTGGCGAAATTTGCCGCATACGGTGCCGCCGGAAAGGCTGGCACCACGGTTCTGGCGGCCCTACTGGTGCGCGTATTTTTCGACCGGACGCAGTCTGGAGAGGATTCTTGGTACCGTGGGGAGTCTGCAGGATGCGGTCCAGCGCTTCGCTCGCCGCATCGCAATGCATGCAACGACGGTATTCGCTGCGCTCAACCGGGCCCGCGGCCCACTAGCCGCAGGTCCACACCGGACCGATCGGGGTCTGGGTCCAGCACGGGCCGAAGCTGCCGCCGTTGTAGTGGCCGCGGTAGAAGCCGGGCCGGCCGAAATAATAGTGCTCGCCGTCCGACCAGCGGTAATAGCCCGGCGTGCGGTCGATGTACCAGTGGCGGCGCTCGCGGCGCGCGTTGCGCAGCACCGAGGCCTCCTGCTTGAACAAAGGCGCGGCGTTGTTCAGCGGCTGGCGATAGCCCGGCAGGAAGCCGTAGCCCTTCCAGACCTTGGCGGCCCGCTTGTGAGCGGGAGCGGCCGAGGCGGCGACGGACGACAGCGACAGGACGACAGCAATGAACAGACACATGATGCGCAACATGGATTCACCCTAGCCGGTCGGCCGGCGCGCGGCCAGTCACATCCGGGCGAGCGCCGGGCGGGAAGGCGCCGCGCTCGATGCGCCCTGCTCCCATCCGCGCCAAATTCCGCGCCACGGCAACCATGCGGCGACCTTTCGCCTCCTTTCCCGCCGGCCGGCATCTGCGCTAGCCTGCCTGCGGGAATCGCACCTCACACCATGCATGGCTGATGGTGCGGCGAGGCAGGCCACAACAATAACGGGTGCATCTCTCGAGGCTGGCGCTGCGGTGTCCCCGCCGCCGCGACGAGCGCACCCCACCGAGGAAACGATCGCATGAAGACCCTTTGCCGCGCGCTTGGCGCACTCGCACTCGTCGCCGCCTGCACCGGCAGTGCCCAGGCGCAGAGCTGGCCCAACCGGCCGATCCGCATGGTGGTGCCCTATACGCCGGGCGGCTACACCGACCTGATGGCGCGCCTAGTCTCCGAGAAGATGTCCGCGGCGCTGGGCCAGCCCATCGTGATCGAGAACAAGCCGGGCGCCAATGCGGTGATCGGCACCGACAGCGTCGCCAAGGCCGCGCCCGACGGCTACACCATCGGCACCGTCATTGCGGCCCATGCGGTGAACGCCACGCTCAATCCCAAGCTGCCCTACGACACCCTGAAGGACTTCAGCTATGTCTCGCTGATGTCGGTGGCGCCGCTGATCCTGATCGCGCATCCGTCACTGCCGGCCAACAACATGAAGGAGTTGATCGCGCTGGCGAAGAGCAAGCCGGGCCAGCTCAACTTCGCCTCGTCGGGCATCGGCTCGGCGGCGCACCTGACCATGGAAATGCTGAAGAGCCGCGAAGCCATCAACCTGCAGCACATTCCCTACAAGGGCACGTCCGGCGCGCTGCAGGACACCGTGGGCGGCCAGATCAATGTGATGTTCGACGTGATCGGCCCCCTGATGTCGCAGGTGCGCGCCGGCAACGCCAAGGCCATCGCGGTCACCGCCAAGGCGCGCATTCCGGCGGCCGCCGACGTGCCGACCATGGCCGAACAAGGCGTGGCGGATTTCGTCTCCGGCACCTGGGCCGGCATCATCGCGCCGGCGGGCACGCCGAAGGAGATCGTCGAGCGCATCTCGCTCGAGGCGAAGAAGGCGCTCGCCGATCCCGATCTGCGGAAGAAGCTCGACGACCAGGGCATCGTCGCTGTCGGCAGTTCGCCGGAAGAGTTCCGCACCTTCGTGGGCGACGAGATCGTGCGCTGGCGCAAGGTGATCACCGACGCCGGCATCAAGATGGAGTAGTCCGACGCAACGCTCATTCCGGGGCATGTCGGGACGCAAGATCGACCGACATGCCCCGAAGCGACGACTGGCGCCGGCCATGCGGCGATGGCGCTTGAGCAAATGCCCAAATCGCGCTTCAATTCCCGCGTTAAACGACAACAACAAAAACAACACGGGAGGCCATCATGAAAACGCTCGCAGCCGCATTGTGCGCATTGGCGCTGTTCGGCACCGGCGCCCAGGCGCAGACGGTCAAGGATTTCCTGGCGCAGGTGATGGTGAAGTGGACTGCGCCGTTTCCGCCGTTCCAGCTGATCGATAATATCTATTACGTCGGTACCGACGGCATCGCGGTCTATGTCATCAAGACGTCCGGCGGTCTGATCCTGCTGGATACCGGCGTTCCGCAGTCCACCGGCATGATCAAGGACAACATCGCCAAACTCGGACTGAAGGTCGGCGACATCAAGTACATCCTCAACAGCCACGCCCATTTCGATCATACCGGCGGCTTTGCCGAAATGAAGAAGGACACCGGCGCACAGCTCATCGCGGGGCTGCGCGACAAGCCGCTGCTGGAGAGCGGCACCTATCCCGGCGACGAGCAGAACAAGGATATCGGCTTTCCGCCGGTGAAGGTCGACCGCACCGTCACCGAGGGCGACAAGGTTACGCTCGGCGACACCACGCTGACGGCGCATGCCACGCCCGGCCATTCGCCGGGCTGCACCAGCTGGGAAATGACCGTGAAGGACGGCAATCAGGACCGAGAAGTGCTGTTCTTCTGCAGCGGCACCGTGGCACTCAACCGGCTGGTCGGCCACCCCACCCATCCGGGCATCGTTGACGATTACAAATCGACCTACGCCAAGATCAATGCGATGAAGATCGACGTGCTGCTCGGCCCGCATCCGGAGGTCTACGGCATGCAGGCCAAACGGGCGCAGATGAAGGACGGCGCACCGAACCCGTTCGTTAATCCCGGCGAGTTGGTCGCTTATGCGGCCAAGCTCGAACAGGATTTCAACCAGCAACTCGCCAAACAGACCGCGGCAATGCAGAAGCCGAATTAGCAGGCGAAGTACCCCCAGGCGTTCGCGCGCACTTACCGTTTCGGATACGCCGTGAAAACGTAATCCTTCGCCGTCACCAGCGTATGGCAGGCGGTGCCGCAATCGCTGCCGCTGCCTTCGGGCTTGAATGCGTCGGCGCCGGCATCATAGTTGAACTGGGCGTAGCCCCATCCGCCCTCGGGAAAGCGTTTGCTGTCGCGGACCATGAAGTCCACATCATGCAGCTCACCCGGCACCGTGGTCGGTGCCGGCGCCTCGGTGCTCCTTGTCGGCTTCCAGTGGATCTTGGCAATCTTTGCGCCGTCGGGAAACGGCTTGCCGTTGCCGGGAACGCCGCTGCGATAGGCCTCGATGGTCGCGGGATTGGCCAGGATCGCGGCGAACGCTTCCTCGCTCTGGCTGACGGCGACGAGTTGCCAGTCCTCGTAGCCCCTGAACTCGGCGAAGGCGAGTCCGCCCGGCACCTGCACCGCATACTTGTCCGCGGCCGACATCGCCTTGCCGCCCAGCGCCATCAGCCCGCCCGCCGCCAGCGCGGCGAAGGCGCCGCCGGTCAGGCGGACCATCGACAAGTGCATCATCATCAGCCTCCGTGACTGGGGGCCGCGCGCCTGCCCGGCCCGTGGTGAGCCTCGACCGCCCGCACGTGACAGGCAGCGGAACAAGGCAAATCTACAATGCGACGGAGCACCGTCAACCGTTCGCTGGCGCCGCTGACGGGCGATGTGTAGCATCGCGGCATGAAACACCCGACCGAGGTGCACGTGAAGAAAAGCGCAACACCCGAAGCGGCCCCGGCTTCGCAGCTGATCGACGCAAGGATCAGGGAGTTGGCCGACTGGCGCGGCGAGATGCTGGCGCGGGTCCGCGCGCTGATCAAACAGGCCCTTCCCGACGTCGTCGAGGCATGGAAGTGGCGCGGCGTGCCGGTGTGGGAGCATGGCGGCATTCTCTGCACCGGTGAGACCTACAAGAATGCGGTGAAGCTGACCTTCGCCAAGGGCGCGTCACTCGCCGATCCCGCCCATCTGTTCAACGCCAGCCTCGACGGCAATACCCGGCGCGCCATCGACCTCCATGAGGGCGATGAACTCGATGCGAATGCGTTCAAGACGCTGATCCGCGCCGCGGCAGCCCTGAACGGGGCGAAGGCCCGCTGATTGACGCCGGGCCTCGCGGCGGCCGCTCCATCACGCCCGCGTCATTCGCGCGCCGCACATCTGGCAACCTCCGCCTGCATCGCCTAAGTCTGACGAACGCCCGGCCTGCCGGGTCCCGCCCAACCGCCTGCTTTCCGGAGCCAGCCTGATGACCGACGCCCCCTATACGCCGCCCAAAGTCTGGACATGGAACAAGGAAAATGGCGGCAAGTTTGCCTCCACCAACCGGCCAATTGCCGGGCCGACGCATGACAAGGAATTGCCGGTCGGCAAGCATCCGCTGCAGCTCTATTCGCTGGCGACGCCGAACGGCCAGAAGGTCACCATCATGCTGGAAGAGCTGCTGGCGCTCGGCAAGACCGGCGCTGAATACGACGCCTGGCTGATCCGCATCGACGGCAACCAGTTCGGCTCTGGCTTCGTTGCGGTCAATCCGAACTCCAAGATTCCGGCGCTGATGGACCGCAGCGGGCCGAAGCCGATCCGGGTGTTCGAATCCGGCGCCATCCTGCTGCATCTGGCGGAAAAATTCGGTGCGCTGATCCCGACCACGCCGGAAGGCCGCGCCGAATGCCTGTCCTGGCTGTTCTGGCAGATGGGCAGCGCACCGTATCTCGGCGGCGGCTTCGGCCATTTCTACGCCTATGCGCCCACCAAGATCGAATACGCCATCGATCGCTTTGCCATGGAGGTGAAGCGGCAGATGGATGTGCTCGACCGCCGGCTGGCCGAAAGCGAGTATCTCGCCGGCCCCGACTATTCCATCGCCGATATCGCGGTGTTCCCTTGGTATGGCGGACTGGCGAAGGGGCTGCTGTATGGCGAGTCCGGCGAATTCCTGCAGGTCCAGGACTACAAGAACGTGCAGCGCTGGACTGCGGCGATCTGGGCACGGCCGGCGGTGAAGCGCGGCCGCATGGTCAACCGCGTGTCCGGCGATCCCGCCAGCCAGTTGCACGAACGCCACGACGCCAGCGATTTCGATACCAAGACCCAGGACAAGCTGGCGACGCCGGCATAGCGGGCATCGCCGGCGAGCGGACGCCACGCGACCGCGCGCTCCGGTGTTCGCAAGCGGACCAACGCGCGGCCCGGATTCCGCATGACGAGCCCCGAAAATCATCTAGGATCACGCCGTCGCGCATCGTCTGCGCGAACCAATAAAAACGGTGAGGAAACGAGATGAGGGTAACGGTTGCAGGGTGGATGAGTTCGCTGGCTGTGCTGGCAGTGGTCGGGACGGCTTCGGCGCACGGGCCGACCCGACAGAAGGTGCGGGAGTCCATCGAGATCAATGCGCCGCCCGCGAAGGTGTGGGCGGTGGTCGGCGACTTCCAGGACATGAGCTGGCTGCCGCCGGTGAGCAAGACCGAAGGCGAAAAGGGCAATGCGATCGGCGCCCTCCGGCGGCTGACGCTAGCGACGGGCGCCACCGTCGACGAAGAGCTCTACAAATTCGATGCCGACAAGCTGACCTATTCCTATCGGATCAACGCCGTGGACGTGAAGGTGCTGCCGGTGACAAACTACTCGTCGACCTTGACAGTGTCGCCCGGCGCGGACGGCAAAGGCAGCGTGGTCGAATGGGCGGGCGCGTTCTATCGCGGCTTTCCCAACAACGACCCGCCGCCGGAGTTGAACGACGAAGCCGCCATCAAGGCGGTGAGCGGGCTCTATCGCACGGGGCTCGAAGCGCTCAAGAAGAAGGTCGAAAGCGGAAGCTGATGCTGCGGCTCGTCGTCCTCGCCGCCCTGCTCGCTGGCTTCGGCATCGCGCAGGCCGAGCAGGCGTTCGTGACCAACCAGCTCAGCGATGACCTGACAATCGTCGATCTCTCGACATCGCGGCCGCTTGCCACCATTGCCATCGGTGGCAAGCCCGCTGGCGTCGCCGTCAGCGCCGACGGACGCTTTGCCTATGTGACAAGTCCCGACAGCAAGTCGTTGACGGTGGTGGACGCCGCGGCCCGGCAGGTGATCGCTCGTATCGAGGTCGGCGGCGGTCCGCTCGGGGTCGCCGCCGCTGCGGATGGCACCGTCGTCTATGTCGCCGACTGGTATGCTGCCGCCATTCGCGTGGTCGATCCTCGCGCGCAGCGCGTCATCGCCAGCATTGCGGTCGGTGCGTCACCGTCGGGGCTCGCGGTGACACCGGACGGGCGGCTGCTGCTGTCGGCCGATCGCGATGACGACAGTGTTTCGATCATCGACACCGCCACGCAAGAGCGTCGCGCCGTCATCAAGGTCGGCACTCGCCCGTTCGGCATCACCGTCGATGCTGAGGGGCGGCGCGCCTACGCCGCCAATGTCGGGTCGAACGACGTCTCGGTCATCGATATCGCCGGGCAGCGCGAGATCGGTCGCGTCGGCGTCGGCCTGCGACCCTATGCTATTGCACTGGCCCAGGGCCGGGGCTTCGTCACCGACCAGTATGACGGTACCGTGAGCGTGTTCGATCTCGCCTCACTCGCATTGATCAAGCGCATCCCCGTCGGCGACTATCCGGAAGGGATCGCGGCGACCGCCGACGCGCAGCGCATTGTCGTGGCCAATTGGGAGAGCAACACGCTCAGCATCATCGATGCCGTGAAGCTGGTCGTCGTCGACGAGATCAAGGTCGGCGACGGCCCGCGCGCGTTCGGGGCGTTCCTGCGGCGCTAGGAAATTCGCTCGACCACATCGCCGAGGCGCACCTCGCCGCCAGCGATCACCCGTGCCGTGATGCCGCCACGGCCGCGCACCGCGTTGTAGCCGCCCGGTCCGAAGGCCTGTTCCATGCGGCTGCACGGCGCGCAGTCACCGGAGGCTTCCAGCACGACGTCACCGATGCGGAAGCGCTGATCCCTCAGCGCCGTCAGGTTGATGCCGGAGGTGACCAGATTCCGCCGCAGCAGTTCCGGCGCAATGGCGTCGCGGCCGAGAAACGCCGCGATAGCGGCAAGATCCTCGGCGGCGATCAGGGTGACCTGCCGCGGCCCGTCATGCGTGGTGGCGTAATGATCGCCGGCGATGCCCTGGCCGGTCACCAACGTTGCCGACTCCGGCGCCAGCACCGCTGCGCGACGCGCCGGGCGCAGGCCGATCCAGCCGAGCCGGCCCGGCCGCATCGGCGCGGCCAGCAGTTTGCCCAGCGGACTCTCGGGTGCAAATGCCATGGCCGACCCTAGCACGGTCGCGCACCGTACGCCGACCTGCGCCCCAGGCTGCACAGCCCCGACATGCCGGGGGTGTTGGCGATGGATCGGGAGCGCTAAGTCCTCAAAATCATCGTTACGAGGACTCCATGACCGTCATTTCCAATTCTCAACCCGCCGCCGCGCTCGATCCCGACCTTGTCGCTCTGCTGACCACGAGTTACGCGCGTGCGGTCGGCGCGCCGCTGGTGGCCGCCGGACAGGACGCGGCGTGGCTATATAACGACGCCCCGTTCGCACTGCTGGCGCACAACACCGAGGCCGATCCGCGCTTCATCTATGCCAACCGCACCGCGCAAGCCTGCTTCGAATATCCGTGGCACGATTTCATCGCGCTGCCGTCGCGCCTGTCCGCCGAAGCGCCCGACCGCGACGAGCGACAACGCCTGCTCGACGCCGTGGCGCGCAACGGCTTCATCTCCGACTATCGCGGCCTGCGCGTCGCGAGGTCCGGCCGGCGCTTCTGGATCGAGGGCGGGACGGTGTGGGAACTGATCGACGACGCCGGGCAGCGCCACGGCCAGGCGGCGATCTTCACATCCTGGACCGATGCGGTGTGACGCGCGGCGCTGTCGATGCAGCATGCGATCTGCCCTAGAAGCGCCGCATGAATTCCGTTATACAGTTCTATGACATTTTCACGACAGGGACGCTCGATTGTGACGCTCGCCGCCTTTGCGGTGCTGCTGCTCGCGCCCGGTCTCGCCATCCATTTTGGCTTGCTCCCGTTCGAATACCGAACCTATGCCTTGCTGGCGGTGTCCGTGCTGTGCATCGCGCTGTGCCTGCTGTCGGGATTTTCGCTGGCCGAGCTCGGCCTCAGCCGACCCTCGTTCCGCGAGCACTGGCTCGGCTGCGTGGTGCTGACGCTGGGGCTCGCCGCGGTGATGCTGCTGCAGACCCGGCTGTTCAGCTTCGACGCCGAGCCGCCGGTCTGGCTCAGCTTCGCGCCGTTTTACGTGCTGGTCTCCAGCCCCTGCCAGGAGGTGGTGTGCCGCTCGATTCCCAAGCTGATGACCGACCGACTGCAGACCCGGGGCTGGGTCTATGTGCTGTATTCGTCGGCGGTGTTCTCGCTGATCCACATCGCCTACGGAGACCCCGCGCTGCTGCTCAACACCTTCGCCGTCGGCATCGTCTGGGGCATCGCCTATCTGCGCATGCTCAACATCTGGCCGCTGATCCTGTCGCACGCCGCCATCGGCACGTTGGCCTTCGCGCTCGGACTGGCCTGAGTCTCAATATGGCGGCGCCTTCTTCTCGCGCTGCGCCTTAGCTGCCTCGATCCACCAGCCGAGGTCGTCGGCAAAACGCGGGAAGCTGTGCGCCAGCGCCTTGCCGGCATCGCCGGTCGGCTCGGCGTTTGCCGACAAGGTCTGCGCGATCGGCCCGACCGACAGCGTCGACGAGATTACCACCATGCCCATTTCCGACAGCGTGCCGTGCCAGGCGGTCGCCGCACGCACGCCGGACAATCGGCCGGCGGAATAGCTGGCGATGGCGGCGGGGCGCCAGAAGAACTCCTCGAGGAAATGATCGGTGAGGTTCTTCAGGCCGGGCTGGATGCCCCAATTGTATTCGCCGGTGATGAAGACGAATCCATCGGCGCTGCGGATCTGCCCGGCAAGCTGCTCCAGCGCCGGCGGCGCCTCGCCCTTGGGATATTCCTTGTACATGCGATCGAGCATCGGCAGGCCGACCGCCTTGGCGTCGATCAGCACGGCGTCGTCGCCGCGGGCACGCAGCCCGGCCACCACGAAATCGGCGAGCCGGATGCCCATGCGGTCGGAGCGGTAGGAGCCGTAGAAGACAAGAATGCGGTTGGCCATGGATCGTCTCGATAATTGCGGGAGCTGAATTATGGCACGTCGCGCCGCCGCCGACGAGGTGGCGGATGGCCGCCGGCTGCGCGGTTGCATGCGTCCAAGGCCTGTGGTTGTTGGCTCCTGTCATTCCTAAAGGCCTCGACGTGAACCGAACCCAGAAGACCATCGTCGTCGCCGCTGTCGTGCTGGTGGGCAGCATCGCCGGCGCGCTGCTGCTGCGCCATCAATACGCCGCGGTCGCCAAGAACGACGTGCTCGGCGTGGTTCCTGGCATGACGCGCGACCAGATCGAGAAACTCATCACCGCGCGGCGCTGGGTGTGCGTGGCCGCCGCAGCGGGCGAGTCCGTCGATTGCAACACCAATGCCGGCCCGCTGACCATCGGTTTCGCACCGGGCCAGGGCCGCACGCCGGTGCGCAGCGCGCGGGTCCGGCTGGCCAATCCGGAGAGGCTGTCGTTCGACGCCACGACACAGGACATCTCGGCGCAATATGGCCGCAAGCCGGACCGGGTGGCGGCCACGCGAGTTGGCTGGACGCTGGCTGGCGGAATGGCACTGGTGCTGCAACAGGATCAGGGCAACGAGCTGGCGCTCACGCTGTCCGACGATCCCGCGGCGGCCTCGCCGCGCTGAGGTCTAGCGGCGATCGTAGCCGCCTGAAAACGAACTCTTGATCTGGTGCAGCAGGGTCAGCACCCAGCACAGCGCAAAGCCGCCCGACAGGCCAAGACCGGTGCGCCGGTCGATCAGCGAGAGGCCGGTCCACAGCCAGATGCGATACAGCCACAGTCCGGCCAGCGCCGTGGCGAGCAGACAGACCAGCAGCTTGACGAAGCGCGCATTGGCGACGCCGACGGCCGCGAACAGGATGGTCAGCGGGATCAAGAACAGCTGGCAGGTGGCAATCAGGCTCTCGTTCACAAAACGGCTCCGGCATCAGGTGGCGGGCACCCTACCCCGGCAATTTCAAACAAATCGTTGATCACGCGCCTGGATCGCTCCTGACACTCATTCGCGGCAACAGGCCTCACTCGTTTGCACCACGCGCGCGGGGCCGCATTGCGGCACCTCAATGTCGGCCGGCGCGGATCTGCTAGTCAGCAGCGATGAGCATGATGAGCAAGATCCGACTTTATCACTGTACGCTGGCAACGCTGGCGATCATGGCCTATCTCACCGGCGAGATGGGCATCGTTCACGCTTGGCTTGGCTACGGCGTCGCGCTGGTCATCGTGCTGCGATTGCTGTGGGCCCTGTTCGGATCGAGACAGGTCGGGCTGATGCGCTTCTATCCGTCGTTCGAGGGATTGCGTGCGGACAACATGTTTACCCATCCTGCGATCAGCAAGCTGCTGATGCTGGGCATCGCCGTCTGTCTGGTCGCGACGGTTTCCACCGGTATTGTCATGGACCGCGGCAAGGCGCTCGGCTTGGGCAATGCATCGATTGTCACGACGTCATCCGCCGATGACGGGAAACGCAGCCAGTATGAAGAAGGTCGCAAGGACAAGGAAGAAGGGCTTCTGTCCGAGGCACATGAATTCCTTGCCAATCTGCTGCTGCTCTTTGTCGGCATGCATGTGACCTATCTGGTGCTCTTCAAACGCCCGCTGGCGAAGTTCATGGTGTTCATCCCGGTGCAGACCCGCAAGGACTGAGGCCGTTCATCAGGCCGGCGCAGCCGTCCCACGCGACACTGCGCGGGGCGTGCTATGTTTGTCCAGACACGACGCCACGCGCGACGTTTCGGACATGCCGCAGGAGTACAGGTGCCCCCGATCTTTACACGGCGACATTTCGCCAAGACCGCGGCGACGCTGCCGCTCGCTTTGTCGCCGGCGGCGACCGTCGCCCAGACCGGCGCGGAACCGGACCAGCGCCGCTTTCCGGAGGGGTTTGTCTGGGGCACAGCGACCTCGGCCTATCAGATCGAAGGCGCCGTCACCGAAGGCGGCCGCGGCCGATCCATCTGGGATACCTATTCCCATACGCCCGGCAAGATCCGCGGCAACCACCATGGCGACCGCGCCAGCGATCACTTCCATCGTTACAAGGACGACGTGCAGCTGATGAAGGCACTCGGCGTGCGCGCGTACCGCTTCTCCATCGCCTGGCCGCGGGTGTTTCCCGAAGGTGGCGGCGCAGCCAATCCCAAGGGACTCGATTTCTACAACCGGCTGATCGACGAATTGCTGGCCAACGGCATCGAACCCTTCGCGACTTTGTATCACTGGGACCTGCCGCAGGCGCTGCAGGACCGCGTCGGTGGCTGGCAATCGCGCGAGACCTCGCAGGCGTTCGGCGACTATGCCGGGCATGTGGCCAAACACCTCACTGACCGGGTCAAGCGGATCTTCACCATCAACGAGAGCGCCACCTTCATCGACTTCGGCTATGGCAGCGGCCCGGTGGAGCTGGCGCCGGGCCTCAAGCTGTCGCAGGCCGAGCTCAACCAGGTGCGCCACCACGTGCTGCTCGGCCACGGACTTGCCGTCCAGGCGATCCGCGCGCAGGGGCGCGCGGGCACGCGCGTGGGGCCTGCAGAAAACATCGTCACCTGTGTGCCGGCCATCGAAACGCCGGCCAATATCCGCGCCTCGGAAATCGCCACCCGCGAAATGAACGGCGGCTATCTCACGGCGATGCTGGAAGGCAGCTACACCGACGGGTTCCTGACCTATGCCGGCAGCAACGCGCCAAAATTCACCGCCGAGGACATGACGATCATTTCCTCAAAGCTGGATTTCGTCGGCATCAACGTCTACATGCCGCAGCATTACGTCGTTGCATCCGGCGCCAAGGCCGGCTTTGACCTGCTGCCGTTCCCTACCTCGTTTCCGCACATGGAGTCCGACTGGCTGCGCATCGGACCGGAAGCGATGTACTGGGCGCCGCGCAACCTGGCAAAGGTGTGGAACGTCGACACGATCTACATCACCGAGAACGGCACCTCCGGCGCCGACACGCCGACCGCCGATGGCCGCGTCTACGACCTCGACCGGATCATGTATCTGCGCAACTATCTCACGCAGCTGCAGCGCGCCACCGCCGACGGCGTGCCGGTGAAGGGCTATTTCTTGTGGAGCCTGATGGACAATTTCGAATGGTCCGACGGTTACGACAAGCGCTTCGGGCTGTACCGCGTCGATTTCGAGACCCAGCGCCGCACCCCAAAACTCAGCGCCGATTTCTATCGCGACCTGATCGCCGCCAACGCGCTGATCTAGAAGCACAGGTCGGTGACGAAATTTCCGCGCTTGTCCTTGATGGTGAAGCGGCACGCCATCCGCTTCAGCGCCGCCTTGGCGTCTTCGTCGCCGAGCGCCGCTGCCTTCTCATAATAGGCCTTTGCAGCGGTCGAATCCGCCGGACCGCCGCGACCGCTCTGGGCGAAGGCCCCCATGCGCTCCAGTGCCGCCGGATGGGACTGCGCCGCAGCCTTGTCGAACAGCGCGCGCGCCGCGACGTCATCCTTGGCGCCGCCAATGCCTTCGGCCAGCATCATGCCGAGCTGATATTGCGCCTCGGCATTGCTCTCTGCGGTCTTCGCCAGCATCGCACGGGCGCGCACCGGATCGGAGGTCGCGCCGCCCGATAATGCCGCGAGATTGCTGACGCCGCGCGGATTGCCGGCTTCGGCGGAGCGCTCGAACAGTTTTCGCGCCTGGGCATCGTCCTTCGCCACGCCGGCGCCGGTGGCATAGAGCACGCCGAGTTCGACCATCGCCGAGCTGCTGCCCCTGTCGGCGGCCTTGCGCCACGCGGCAACGGCCTCGGACTGCTGCCGGTTGGCGGCATAGGCGCGGCCGAGCTGATACAGCGCCCGACGCGACGACCCCGCCGCGGTGCGGCAGAACTTGATCGCGGTGGCGACGTCCGATGCGGCGATCTCCGCGGTCCCCCTGACATCGGCCGGCTTGTCAGGATCAGCCGGATCGGCGGCGAGCCGGTCGCACAGCACCAGATCGGCGGATTGCGCGCGCACCGGCGCCGGAAGCACGCTGCCCAGCGCCAGCATCGCGGTTCCGCCGCACATCGCCATCAACCCGGCACGCAATCCTGTGGTCATCATTCCCGATTTTCACCGCATCGGCCTGCATCCGGGCCGCGATAGCCTGAGCAACGACTCTAAGGCGGGAGCGCCAGCCCATCAAGCGCACCATCCATTTCGGCCCATTCCCAGTCCGGCCATACCTGCATGGCTGCCCTCCGAACCACGTTGATTGCAAATAAACCAATTCGCTTAAGGCAATTTTCGCGGGTGCCGAGGTAACCCACCTGCAGAGCCAGAGGCCCGATCAATGTCGACGATGCCGCAGCCCGTGAAGCGAATTCCAGCGCCGGAATACCCGTCGGTCCAGGATGCCATCCTGAGGCGTTTGCCGTTCGGCATCTGCGCGGTCAACGCCGGCTTCGGTATCGACTTCGTCAACCAGGCATTCGCCGATCTGCTGCAACTCTCCGCGGATCCCAACGACAAGGCGGCCACTCTGCAGGCCCTGTTTCGCCCGTTGACGGTCGATGACCAGCAAACCGCCGGACTGGCGCACCAGTTTTTCGAACTGGCGCTGGCGTGCCAGCTCACCCGTTCCGCGTCCGAAGCCAAGATCGCCCTGCCCGCCGGCGGCGCCCGCGCCGTGCGCTGCGAGCCGCTGCCCGACGCCGGCTACATGTTCGTGATTTCAGCCTCGCTGTGCCCGGAGTTCTGCGACGTCGCGCCGAGTGCCGAACACCTCAACGACGTGCTGCTGCACCTGCCCTATGGCCTGTCGATGTACAGTGCCGAGGAGCGACTGCTGATCTGCAACGCCCAGTACATCCAGGACTACGCGCTCGATCCGGCGATCGTGAAGCCAGGGGCGCGCTATATCGACGTGCTGGCGCATTCCAACCTGCGCGGCAACCAGCCCGGCATGTCGGCACAGCAATATTACGCCAAACGCATGCATGAGAACCGTAACGCCCACCAGGCCACGTCGCACACCATGCTGTGGGACGGCCGGACCATGCAGGTCACCAACCGCCCGCTCCCCAACGGCGGCTGGGTCAGCCTGCACGAGGATGTCACCGAGAAGCTGGAGGTCAACCGGCAGATCGCCCACCTCGCCAACCACGATTCCCTGACCAGTCTGCCCAACCGCAACACCTTCCACATCCGGATGTCGGAGATCCTCGCCGACCTCGATCGCGGCGCCGGTTCGGCCGCTGTGCTGTTCATGGATCTCGACCGTTTCAAGCAGGTCAACGACACCATGGGCCATATGGTCGGCGACCAGTTGCTGGTCGAGGTCGCCGTCCGGCTCAAGCGATCGCTGCACAAGGACGATCTGGTGGTCCGCCTCGGGGGCGACGAATTCGTGATCCTGCAGGACGCCACATCGCGGGTGCATGCCGAACTTCTCGCCCAGCGACTGATCGGCGCCATGAGCGAACCATTCGTGATCGAGGGGCTGATCGTTGATATCGGACTGAGTGTCGGCATCGCACTGGCGCCGGGCGACGGCACAACTTCCGACACGCTGCTGCGGCGCGCCGACCAGGCGCTGTACCGTTCGAAATCTCGCGGCGGCGGCGGCTATTGCTTCTATGACGCGGCGATCGAGCCGAAGGGTTAGGCACGACGCTGCCTGCAGCAGCCGCCACGCATTCACTCGGTGACGCGGCCGGCAGGCCATTCGTCGATCACTTCGGCAAAGCGGCTCAGTTGATCCACCAGCTGGCGCTGCCCCTCGACGCCGAGCGGCAGCAGCCGGCTGCGCTGCGCCTCGAAAACCACCGGGATGGCGTCGTTGATCACGCTCTCGCCCATCGCCGTCAGCTGGACCCGAAGGGTACGGCGGTCGCTGGGCTCCGGCAGCCGGGCCAGCAGGTTCTGCGATTCCAGCTTGTTGAGCCGGCTGGTCAGCCCCGCGCCGCTCAGCAGCAACGATTGCGCCAGTTGCTTCGGCGTCAGGCAATAGGGCGCGCCGGCGCGGCGCAGCGCGGTCAGCACGTCGAAAGTGCCGCGAGTCAGTTCGAACGGCGCCAGCGCCTCGTCGATGAAGGCGGTGCACTGCATCTGGATGCGGCCGATCAGGCCGTAGACATGCACCGGGCTGGTGTCGATGTCGGGCCGCTCCGCCTGCCACTGCGAGAAGATCGCATCGACCTGCTCGCGCGCGGCGCGGCCCTTGGCGATGCGTCGCCCTGGCCGCGCGGTCCGCGCCAGTTCGACGTGCTGCGGCGCATCGGCGCCCGGTTTCGATCTCCGCATCTTCGTCCCCTCGCCGACCGAACCCGGTGGTGGTCATCCGGCATCTCATTTCCTGTCATCCCGCGGGTGCCGAGCGAAATCAAGTTTTGCCACCAAAAGATCCTACGGCGTCCAGTCGACCACCCGCCGCTCGATGAATTCGATGCCGTGGAACAGCGCGATGCTCAGCACCGTGAGCAGCGCGATGGCCGCAAACGCCAGCGGCGTCTGCGACTGCGCGGTGGAGATCAGGATCAGATAGCCGAGCCCGTCCTGCGCCGCCACGAATTCGCTGATGACAGCACCGATCACTGCAAAGGTCACCGCCACCTTGCAGCCGGTGAAGACATGCGGCAGCGCCACCGGAATTCGCAGCCGGCGAAACACCATGTGCGGCGATGCGCCGAGCGAGCGCATCAGATCGAGCATCGTCTTCGGCACCGCCTCGAGCCCGGCGATCATGTTGACCAGGATCGGAAAGAAGCAGACCAGCACCACGACCACGATCTTCGGCCAGTCCGACAGGCCGAACCACAGGATCACCAGCGGTGCCACGGCGACCTTCGGCACCGACTGCAGGCCGAGCAGGATCGGGTACAGCAGCTTGCGCGCCAGCGGATTGAGGCTGATCAGGATCGCCAGCGGCAGCGACAGCACGATGGCCAGCAGGAAGCCGACCACGGTTTCGCGCAGGGTCACCAGACTGTTGCTCGCCAGCTCCGGCGCCCATTTGACCGCCGCCTCGGCAATCGCCGACGGCGCCGGCAGGATCCAGGTCGGGATCTTCATGACATGCGCCAGCGCTTCCCAACCGGCCAGCAGGACCAGATAGATCAGCGGCGTGGTGGCGCCGCTGAGCAAGCGTGAGGAACGCGGGGCCATCGCTCAGGCCCGCCCGCGGTTGAAGATGATGTCGCGCACCTGATGCTTGATCTCCTGGAAGCGCGGCAGCTTTGCCGTGTCGGCATTGCGCGGCCGCGGCAGGTCGACGGCAATGTCGGCGCGGATAGTGCCCGGCCGTTCCGACATGATCAGGATGCGGTCGCCGAGCAGGATGGCTTCCTCGATGTCGTGGGTGATCAGCAATGCGGTGCGGCCGAGGTCCTGCCACAGCCGCGACAATTCCAGCGACAGCTCCTCGCGGGTCAGCGCGTCCAGCGCGCCGAACGGCTCGTCGAGCAGCAGCAGCCGCGGATCCGACAGCATGGCGCGACAGAACGCGGCGCGCTGCTTCATGCCGCCGGACAGCATCTGCGGGCGCAGATGGGCGAAATCCTTCAGCCCGGTCATCTCCAGCAGCCGCATGGCGCGCTCGCGCGCGGCAGCTTTAGGCAGCGACAGCACATCGGCCGGCAGCAGCACGTTCTCCAGCACCGTGGTCCACGGAAACAGCACGTGCTCCTGGAACACGATGCCGACCTCGTGGGACGGCCCATCGAGCGGCGTGCCGTAACGCTGCATGGCGCCGGTATCGGGCATGTCGAGACCGGCCACCAGCCGCAGCAGGGTGGACTTGCCGCAGCCGGACGGGCCGACCACGGCGACAAAGCTGCCGGGTTCGATGCGCAGATCGATCGGGCCGAGCGCATGGACCGCGGCGCCATCGCGCCCGGCAAAGGCCTTTGTCACGCCCTGCAGGGCGATAACCGGCACCACCAATGGATCTGCCGCCAACGCCGACGGCGGCGGTCCGGATCGCATGTCGCCGGTTGCGATCACTCGACGAAGCCAGGTGCGAACAGTTCGGCGGGCTGCACCGGTGTCTTCAGGGTGAAGTTGGCCGACATCACGTCCACGGTGCCCTTGATGCTGTTGGGGTCGATGTGGCCCATGGCCTGCCCCTTCACCTCGGCCAGTTCGCCGACCAGCCTGGTCTCGCCTTCGATCACCGCCGGCGCCAGTTCCTTCTGATACTTCGCCATGATGGTGGCGGCCTCGGCCGGAGAGGCGAAGGCATCCTTCATGCCCTTGATGGTGGCGCGCACGAACGCTTTCACCTGGTCGGGGTTCTTCGCGATCATCTCGTCGGAGGCGATGATGCCGTTGCCGTAATAATCGAGGCCGGAATCCTTGTAGGCGATGCGGGTGATCTCCTTCGGCGCGGTGGCCGCGGCGATCAGCGGCTCGCCCACCGAGAACTGGCAGATCGCATCGACCCGGCCGTTGGCCAGCAGTGACGGCAACGCCGAGCCTTCGGCCACCACCCAGGTCACCTTGGCGGCATCGATGCCGGCGGCCTTGGCGAAGGCTGGAAACAGCAGCCGCACCGAGCTCGATGCGGTGTCGGCGACGGTGCGGCCCTCGAGATCCTTCGGCACATTGATGCCGCTGCCCTTGATGGCGAAGATCGCCTGCGGCGGCTTGGCATAGACGATGGAGACCAGCTTGACCGGTACGCCGTCATTGCCGCGCGCCAGCACCAAGGAACCCGCGTCGGCGAAGCCGAAGGTGGCGATCCCGGCGGCAACCTTCTTGATCGCATCGGCCGAGCCCTGGCCGCGCAGGAAGTTCACGTCGAAACCTTCAGCCTTGTAGTAGCCCTTCTCGCGCGCGACGTAGAAATAGGCGTGACGACCGTTGAAGCCGAAGTCGGTAATGAAATTCAGCTCCGCCGCAGCCGCCGGCCGGACTGCGTCGGCGGCCAGCATCAGCACGAGAACGGCAGCAGCGCGAGCAAGCATGTTCGTCATGTGACCCCTCATTAGATGATTTCACCGGACGTCGCCGTGACCTGCGCAATCACCGAACGCGTCCAAATAGATTGTTCGCTATCGAACAAAAGCTAGAAGGCCGCCGCAAAGCGGTCAACGCAACCAAGGCTCAAATTCTGGCCATAAACCCGTACTTTTCGCGCATTATATGCGCAAGATGCCCGATTTGAGGGCAGCGCCGTCGCATCCTTGACAGCCGACCATGTGCAGTTTTAAGCGTGATTGTTAGCTATCGAACAATAGGCATTGCATGACGCAGTGGCCGACCGAGGTGAACCATGGATCGCGGAACGCGGATCGCAGTTTTGGGCGCAGGCCTTGCCGGCCTTACGGTGGCGGGGCTGCTGCAGCGGGCAGGCTTCACCGTGACGGTGTATGAGCAGACGCCAAACTTCTCGCGCATCGGCGCCGGTATCATTCTTGGCGCCAATGTCGCCAAGGTGCTGCGCCGCCTCGACCTCGAGCACGCCTTTGCCGGCACCGGCATCCGGCCGGACGCCTTCGTCAGCCGCACCTGGGACAGCGGCGACACCACTTATCGATTGAACTTCGATGCCGAGACCGAGGCCCGCTTCGGCGGCCCCTTCGTCAATATTCACCGCGCCGACCTGCACCGGTTGCTGCAACAGCCGCTGGAGCCCGGCTCCATCCGCTTCGGCCACAAGCTCGCGGGGCTCGACGAAACCGCCGACGGCGTGACGCTGACCTTCGAGAACGGCGTCACCGAGCAGGCCGACATCGCCATCGGCGCCGACGGCATCCGCTCGAAAGTCCGAGAGATCATATTGGGCTTCGAGGAGCCGCGCTTCATCGGCCGCATCGCACCGCGCGCCGTGTTCGCCGCGGACCGTATCAAAGGTCCGCCGATCGGCGATTGTACCAAATGGTGGGGGCGCGATCGCCACGTGCTCGCCTACTACATGACCCCACGCCGCGACGAGGTCTACCTGATGGCCGCGATTCCCGCCGAGCGCTGGGACGGCGACGGCTCGCCGGTGCGCGGCGACCGCGACGAGTTCATCGCCGGCTTCGACGGATGCCACGCCGATCTCAGACGCGCCGCGGAAGCCGCGGCCGACATCACCGTGTGGCCGATCTGCGACCGTCCGCGCAACGATACCTGGAGCAAGGGGCGCGCCGTGCTGATGGGCGACGCCTGCCACGCGGTACGACCCTTCATGGCCGCGGGCGGCTCCGCAGCCATCGAGGATGCTGCCGTGCTGGCGCGCTGCATTTCGCAATTCGGCGATCCCGGCAGCGCATTTGCCAGCTATGCCGCCACGCGGATTCCGCGCGTCGCCGAGATCCAGCGCATCTCCATCGATAATACCTGGATGCACGGCGCCACCGAGACCGACTGGTTCTTCGGCTACGATCCCTGCACCGCCCCGCTCGCCGCCGCATAACCCGAGGAGCCGCCATGGCCGACAGCGAATCCGATCCCGCCCGCGAGGTGCGGTCCGACGCCATGCTGACGCGCGACCTGGTCGGCTACGGCGAACGCTCGCCCGACCCGTGCTGGCCCGGCGGCGCACGCATCGCCGTCAACTTCAACCTCAACATCGAGGGGGGCGGCGAAGCGACGCTGGCCAATGGCGACCCAGTGTCGGAAGGCATGCTCAACGACATCGGTGTCCCCGCCAAGAGCGGCCAGCGCTCGCCGCTGGTGGAGTCGGTGTTCGAGTTCGGCAGCCGCCGCGGCGCCTGGCGCCTGCTCGACATTTTCCGCGATTTTGCTGTGCCGATCAGCGTGCTCGGCGTCGCGCGCGCCATGGAGCAGAATCCGGCGCTGGCGCGCGCCTGCGTGGCACGCGGCCACGAGATGGTCAGCCACGGCTATCGCTGGATTGACTATGCGGACGTCGACGAGGCCACCGAGCGCGACCACATCCGCCGCGCCGTCGCCACCCTCACCGAGCTCACCGGCAGCCGTCCGCGGGGCTGGATGACCGGGCGGCCGGGCGCCAACACCCGGCGGCTGGTCGCCGAGGAAGGCGGCTTCCTCTACGACCGCGACTCGCTGGCCGACGAGCTACCGTACTGGGTCGCCACCGCGGGCGGCCCGCATCTGGTGATCCCCTATTCCTACGAAGCCAACGACAACCGCTTCAACGAGAACGCCGGCTTCTCCACCGCCCAGCAGTTCTTCGACTACATGCGCGACGCGTTCGATCTGCTTTACGCCGAAGGCAAGGCGGGTGCGCCGAAGCTGCTGTCCATCGGACTGCACGACCGGCTGATCGGCCGCCCTGGCCGCGCCGGCGGACTGATCAAGCTGCTGCAGCACATCAAGGGGTTTGACGGGGTCTGGTTCTGCCGTGGCATCGATATCGCGACCCACTGGCGAACACGGTTTCCGCCGCAGGCGGGTTGAGGTCCCGGCAGCGCGGCTGTCAGGAGGCTTCCCGGGTGTGGCGATGGTAGGCGGCGACGGGATCGAACCGCCGACCTGTCCCGTGTAAAGGGAATGCTCTACCGCTGAGCTAGCCGCCCTCGCCGCCTGTTTACTGCGCCTCGCCCCCTGCACGCAAGGCGATCGCGATCGAATGACGGGCCAAATACCGTCCCATAAAAAAGCGGCGCCCGAGGGGCGCCGCTTCGTTTTCGTTTGCTCGACGTCAGTGTGCCGTGAGGCCGCTGCCGGCCTCGTCGGTTGCGTCCGGCTTGACCGGCAGCTTGGTGTCCTCTTCCCAGACGATCGGGATCGGCTTGCGCACGAGAGCATTGGCGATCACGTCGTCCATCCGTGCGACCGGGATGATGTTCATCCCACCCTTGATGGCGTCCGAGATCTCGGTGAGGTCCTTGGCATTGTCCTCGGGGATCAGCACCGTCTTGATGCCGCCGCGGGCCGCCGCCAACAACTTCTCCTTCAATCCGCCAATCGGCAGGATCCTGCCGCGCAGTGTGATCTCGCCGGTCATGGCGACGTCGTGACGGATCGGGATGCCGGTCAGCACCGAGACGATCGTCGTCGCCATCGCCACGCCTGCCGACGGACCATCCTTGGGCGTCGCGCCTTCCGGCACGTGGACGTGGATGTCGCGCCGCTCGAACAGCGGCGGTTCAATCCCGAAGGTGATCGCGCGCGAGCGGACGTAGGACGCCGCCGCCGAGATCGATTCCTTCATCACGTCGCGCAGGTTGCCGGTGACGGTCATGCGGCCCTTGCCGGGCATCATGACGCCTTCGATGGTCAGCAGCTCGCCACCGACATCGGTCCAGGCCAGCCCGGTCACGACGCCCACCTGGTCGTCGCTCTCGATCTCGCCGTACCGATACTTCGGAATACCGAGGAACTCCTCGAGATTCTTCTCGGTGACCTTCACCACCTTCTTCTTCGAGAGCATCAGCTCCTTCACGGCCTTGCGGGCCAGTGTGGAGAGCTCGCGCTCAAGATTGCGCACGCCCGCTTCGCGGGTGTAGCGGCGGATCATCAGCAGCAAGGCCTCGTCGTCCATCGACCATTCCTTGGTGTCCAGACCGTGCTTCGACAGCGCGTTCGGGATCAAGTGCTTGCGAGCGATCTCGACCTTCTCGTTCTCGGTGTAGCCGGCGATCCGGATGATCTCCATGCGGTCCATCAGCGGCCCCGGAATATTCAGGGTATTCGCCGTGGTGATGAACATCACGTTGGACAGGTCGTAGTCCACCTCGAGATAGTGGTCAGCGAAGGTGCCGTTCTGCTCGGGGTCGAGGACCTCCAGCAGCGCCGACGACGGATCGCCGCGGAAATCGGCGCCCATCTTGTCGATCTCGTCCAGCAGGAACAGCGGGTTCGAGGTCTTGGCCTTGCGCATCGACTGGATGATCTTGCCGGGCATCGAACCGATATAGGTCCGGCGATGGCCGCGGATCTCCGCCTCGTCACGCACGCCGCCGAGCGACACACGCACGAACTCACGTCCGGTCGCCTTGGCGATCGACTTGCCGAGCGAGGTCTTGCCGACGCCGGGAGGTCCGACCAGGCACAGGATCGGGCCGGTCAGCTTGTTCGCGCGCGTCTGTACCGCGAGGTACTCCACGATGCGATCCTTGACCTTCTCCAGACCATAGTGGTCGTCATCCAGCACGGCCTGCGCCGCGGCGAGGTCCTTCTTGACCTTGGACTTCTTGTTCCATGGAATCGACAGCAGCCAGTCGAGGTAGTTGCGCACGACGGTCGCTTCCGCGGACATCGGCGACATCTGGCGCAGCTTCTTCAGCTCGTGCTGCGCCTTCTCCCGTGCTTCCTTGGAGAGCTTGGTCTTGTTGATCTTGTCTTCCAGATCGGCGAGTTCGTCGCGACCTTCGTCGTCGCCGAGCTCCTTCTGAATCGCCTTCATCTGCTCGTTGAGATAGTACTCGCGCTGGGTCTTCTCCATCTGGCGCTTGACGCGCGAGCGGATCCGCTTCTCGACCTGCAGCACCGAGATCTCGCTCTCCATCAGGCCGAGCACCTTCTCGAGGCGCGCGGTGACGGACAGCGTCTCCAGGATGCCCTGGCGATCGGCGATCTTGACGGCGAGATGCGAAGCGACCTGGTCGCCGAGCTTGGCGAAGTCGGTGATGGCCTGGACCACACCGACCACTTCCGCGGAGATCTTCTTGTTGAGCTTCACATAGCTCTCGAAGTCGGACACGACGGAGCGCGCCAGCGCTTCGGCCTCGACCGACGTCGAGTCGGTGTCGGCAAGCGCAACAGCGGTGGCTTCGTAGTATTCGGTGCGGTCGGAGTACTTCTGGACCTTGGCGCGCTCAAGCCCCTCCACCAGCACCTTGACGGTGCCGTCGGGCAGCTTCAGCAGCTGCAGCACGCTGGCGAGCGTGCCGATTTCATAGATCGCATCCGGGCTCGGATCGTCGTCCGACGCATTCTTCTGCGTGGCGAGCATGATCAGCGCGTCGTTCTTCATCACCTCTTCGAGCGCGCGGATCGACTTCTCGCGGCCAACGAAGAGCGGCACGATCATGTGCGGGAAAACGACGATGTCGCGAAGCGGCAGTACCGGATAAGAGTGGCTTTCGCCGTGAACGATGGTTGGCCGGGGTTTTGTGGCAGTCATGGCCCATTCCTTTTGCTGTGCCCCCTTGCTGGCAGCCCGCGATTTTGCGCAGCCGCACAAGGTGCCGATTTTTTCCGTCTTGCTCGGCCGCCTCAGGCTCTACTTGTCCGGATCATTGCTGACGAATCTTCGGATAGAAAACCTGTTCGCCGACAGCATTAGGTGGCTATGGCCCGGGGGGGTGTCAAGAGATGGAAACGTCGGCAAACAAAGGCCAACTGCAGGAAGGTAACATGCGACAAGACGGCCGCCGGAATGTCCGGCAGCCGTCTATTCTGTGTCGGCGATCCGCCAACAAGCGTCTGGTATCAGGCGCTGGCGCTGCTCTCGGCGGTACGATCCGAGCGGTCGGCGTAGATGTACAGAGGACGCGCGGTACCCTCGACGACTTCGCGTGAGATCACGACTTCCTCGACGCCTTCCAGACCCGGCAGATCGAACATGGTCTCGAGCAGGATGCTCTCCAGGATCGAGCGCAGGCCGCGGGCGCCGGTCTTGCGCTCGATGGCCTTGCGGGCCACTGCGCCAAGCGCCTCGTCGGCGAAGGTCAGTTCGATGTTCTCCATCTCGAACAGCCGCTGGTACTGCTTGACCAGCGCGTTCTTCGGATCGGTCAGGATCTTCTTGAGCGAGGCTTCATCGAGATCCTCGAGCGTCGCGACCACCGGCAGGCGACCGACGAATTCGGGGATCAGGCCGTACTTCAGGAGATCCTCAGGCTCGACGTGGCGGAAGATTTCGCCGGTGCGGCGATCTTCCGGTGCCAGCACCTGGGCGGCGAAGCCAATCGAGGTGGAGCGACCGCGCGCGGAGATGATCTTCTCCAGGCCGGAGAAGGCGCCACCGCAGATGAACAGGATGTTGGTGGTGTCGACCTGCAGGAACTCCTGCTGCGGATGCTTGCGGCCGCCCTGCGGCGGCACGGAGGCAACCGTGCCTTCCATGATCTTCAGCAGGGCCTGCTGCACGCCCTCGCCCGAGACGTCGCGGGTGATCGAGGGGTTGTCGGACTTGCGCGAGATCTTGTCGATTTCGTCGATGTAGACGATGCCGCGCTGCGCCCGCTCGACGTTGTAGTCGGCCGATTGCAGCAGCTTCAGGATGATGTTCTCGACGTCCTCGCCGACATAGCCGGCTTCGGTCAGCGTCGTCGCATCAGCCATGGTGAACGGCACATCCAGAATACGGGCGAGCGTCTGCGCAAGCAGCGTCTTGCCCGAACCGGTCGGTCCGATCAGCAGGATGTTCGACTTCGCCAGTTCGACGTCGTTGTGCTTGGTCTGGTGATTGAGGCGCTTGTAGTGGTTATGCACCGCGACCGAGAGGACCTTCTTGGCATGGCTCTGACCGATGACGTAGTCATCGAGAACCTTGCAGATTTCCTTCGGCGTCGGAATCCCGTCGCGCGACTTGACCAGCGAGGACTTGTTCTCCTCGCGGATGATGTCCATGCAGAGCTCGACGCACTCGTCGCAAATGAACACGGTAGGACCCGCGATCAGTTTGCGAACCTCGTGCTGGCTCTTTCCGCAGAACGAACAATACAGCGTGTTCTTGGAGTCGCTCGTGCCGACCTTACTCATTCTTATCTCCGTCCGCCGTTCGGTCTCGTTCGTTCCGTCGCCCCATCACGGCACCCTCCGTAGATAGAGCAAAATCCGTACCAAAAAAGACCCCTCGTTCCAGAATGCCGCACGAATCACGGCCCAATCGAATCTTCCGCAATACTAGCTGATCCGCTTCAGCGAACCATGGTGACCGCCGATGATCAAGAATTCGCTAATCGGCAAATCACCGGATGTCGTGACAATAGCGTGATTTCCGCCCGCCGGGCGAGCGAAGCACGCGAAATCAGCCCGGCGTGGCGCGAATACCACGTAAACCGGCACGAAACCGGAACCCGTAGCCGTGAGGCGCTGCACCGGATACCGACCGGAACCAAGCTCGCGACCGGCGGCGCAGGATGCGCCGCCGGTTACGATCATTTGCCGGCCACCGCCACTTCGCGGAACGTCGCCTCGGGACGCCTTACGGCGCCTTTGCAGTCGACTCTTCGGCGCGCTTGTCGATCACCTTGTCGATGATGCCGAAATCCTTCGCCATGTCCGCCGTGAGGAACTTGTCGCGCTCCAGCGCTTCCTCGATCGCGGCAAAGGCCTGGCCGGTGTGTTTCACATAGATCTCGTTCAGCCGCTTCTTCAGGTTCAGGATTTCCTGGGCGTGCAGCATGATGTCGGTGGCCTGGCCCTGGAACCCGCCGGACGGCTGGTGGACCATGATGCGCGAATTCGGCAGCGAGAAGCGCATGTCCTTGTGACCTGCAGCCAGCAGCAGCGAACCCATCGAGGCCGCCTGCCCGACGCACAGCGTCGACACCGGCGGTCGGATGAACTGCATGGTGTCATAGATCGCCAGCCCCGATGTCACCACGCCGCCGGGCGAGTTGATGTACATCGAGATTTCCTTCTTCGGATTCTCGGCTTCCAGGAACAGCAGCTGGGCGACCGTCAGCGTCGACATGCCGTCCTCGACCGGACCGGTCACGAAGATGATGCGCTCCTTCAGCAGGCGCGAGAAGATGTCATAGGCCCGTTCACCGCGGTTGGTCTGTTCGACCACCATCGGCACGAGGTTCATATAGGTTTCCACCGGATCGCGCATTGATCACCCAAGGTTGGCGGAGACGCGCGTCCGGCGGCAAGATTGGACCCGTTACGGTTTGCCGGAAGAGGACGAACGTCCCGTGATGCAGGACTTAAACAGAGCTCACAGATATGAGCCAATTGAGCGGCAACAAGACCGGCAGCCGCCGATGCCGACAACCGCCAGTTCAAGCCGATTCGCGCGACCGCGGCAAAGCGAACCGGCCCTTCGCAGGCCGGTTTCGCCTGACATCCTTAATGCCGGCCGCTCGCGGCCGGCATTAAGGATGCCCTCAGGCCGCGGTCTTCTCGGCCTCGTCGTCCTTGTAGAGGTCTTCGCGGGTGACCTTCTTCTCGGTCACATTGGCGAGCTCAAGGATGAAATCGACCACCTTGTCCTCGTAAATCGGTGCACGAAGCTGCGCCAAGGCATTGGCATTATTACGATAATAGTCCCAAACTTCCTTCTCGCGGCCGGGCATCGAGCGCGCCCGCTCGACCACGGCACGGCTGACTTCGTCGTCAGTGACGGTGATCTTGTTCTTCTCGCCGATCTCGGACAACACCAGACCGAGCCGCACGCGGCGGTCGGCAATCTTGCGATACTCTTCCATGGCGGCTTCCTCGGTGGTGTCCTCATCGGCAAAGCTCTTGCCGGAGGATTCCATCTCCGCCTTGATCGCATTCCACATCAGCTTGAACTCTTCCTCGATCAGCGACGGCGGCGCATCGAAGCGATGGGTCTCATCGAGGCGGTCGAGCAGCAGGCGCTTGACGCGCTGGCGGGTGGCGCCGGCGAATTCCGTGGTCAGGCGCTCGCGCGCCGCCTTCTTGAGGTCGTCCAGCGATTCAAGGCCGAGCTTCTTGGCGAACTCGTCATCGATCACGGTGTCGATCGGCGCTTCCACGGCAGTCGCGGTGGTCTCGAACTCGGCCGGCTTGCCGGCCAGATCGGCGCTGGCGTAATTGGTCGGGAACGACACTTTCAGGGTCCTGGTCTCGCCCACGGCGATGCCGATGAGCTGCTCTTCGAAGCCGGGGATGAAGGTGTTGGAACCGATCAGCACCTGGATGCCTTCGCCGGTGCCGCCGTCGAACGGAACGCCGTCGATGGTGCCCTTGAAGGACACGGTGACGCGGTCGCCGGACTCCGCCTTGGCACCCTCGGCCTTGGCTTCAAAGGCCCGGTTCTGGTCGGCCACCCGCTTGATGGCTTCGTCGACGTCGGCGTCGGTGACCTCGGCAACCGGCTTTTCAACCGTGAAGCTCTTGAAGTCGGCGAGCTGGATCGCCGGCACCACTTCAATGGCGACGGTATAATTGAGGTCGGACTTGCCGGCGAGAATGTCTTCGACTTCCTTCAGCTCGGTCGGCATCGTCACCTTCGGCTCGGTCGCCAGGCGAAAACCGCGCTCGGTGAAGATCTGCGCATTGGTGTCGCGGATCAGCTCCTCGACGGTCTCGGCGGCAACCGAACGGCCGTACAGCCGCTTCAGATGACCCATGGGGACCTTGCCGGGGCGGAAACCGTTCAGCTTGACCTTGTCCTTCATGTCGATCAGGCGCGCATCGACCTTGGCTTCGATGTCGGCGGCCGGGACATTGACCTGGAATTCGCGCTTCAGTCCGTCGGCGACGGTTTCATTCACCTGCATGGCGTCAATCTTCTTCTCGCTTGGTCCGGCTCAACGGCACGGACATTGTCAATCTGGTCGGCGCGCGGCCTTTCAGCCTGCGCCGGTGGTTCGGCGGACGCATCTTCGTAGGACTTGCCCGAGCGAAAATACACCCTCGTAATTCTTCAATTCAAACGCGGTCAGCGCTTGGTGCGGGCGGAGGGACTCGAACCCCCACAACTTGCGTCGGCGGCACCTAAAGCCGCTGCGTCTACCAATTCCGCCACGCCCGCGGGAAACGTCATGTCCGCGCGATGCCGCGAGCGGCGGGCTTATAACATGGGTGTGAAGGTTCGCAGCAAAAAAATGGCCGCAGCGGACTTTCCGCCGCGCCCTCGATAACTGGACATCGCGCCCGAAAAATGGTCGGGATCTCGCATGACAGATCGCCTCCCGGTCAGTCGCCGCACCCTGCTTGCGGGCCTCGGCGGCGCGATTCTCGCTCCGCTGGTGCCTGCCGCCGGAGTCGGCCAGACCCGGCCTGCGCTGGCATTGCAGGCCAGCGCAGGCACCGTGGTCCTCCGGCCCGGCACCGAGACGCCAGCCTGGCTGCTGCACGCTGCGACCGGAGACGCAGCGTTGCGCTTCAGGCGCGGTGACGAAATCGACGTGACGCTCGACAATCAGCTGCCGGTTCCCGTCGTCCTCAACTGGCGTGGCGTCAATGGCGCCCCTGCCGCCGAACCGCTGCTCGGGCGCCCGGCGCTGGCCGCGGGCGGCAGGGATACGTTCCGGCTGCCACTGCGCCAGGCAGGCACCTTCATGGCGGACCTCCGGCTGCTCGGCGATGCCCAGGCGCGGCCATCGCCCGCCCGCGCGCTGGTGGTGCTGGAGACCGCCCCTGTCGCGGTCGACCGCGACGAAGTGGTGCTGATCGAGGAGGCCCGGTTGCGCCCTGACAACAGCGCGGCTGCCGCCGGCACCGACCCGAGGGACACCGTGGCGGTCTTTACGATCAACGGTAAGACCAGCTTCGAACTCGCCTCCCGCCTCAATGAACGGCTCAGACTTCGGATCATCAATTGCTGTCATCGATCTGTAATTGCAATTAAATTTGAAGAAACGAACATTCAGGTGATGGCCATTGACGGGCAGCCGGCGGAACCGTTCCTGGCCCGCAATGGCCAGCTGGTGCTGGCGCCGGGCAGCCGGATCGACGTGTATATAGACGTCACACGACCACCGGGATCGGCGTCGGCGATCCTGCTGCATGACGGCAAGGAACCGCGCCCCATCGGGCGGCTGCTGACCTCCAGCGAGGCGCCGCTGCGCGACAAGCCGCTGCCTGCCGCAGGACCGTTGCCATCCAACGGGTTACCGGCACAACTCGACCTCAAGAATGCGGTGCGGGTCGACCTTGCGCTGGGTTCCCCGGCCGCGCCGCAGCCAGACTGGCTGTCGCCCGCTACCCTCGGCGCCGCGACCCCGCCCGCCTTTCGAATCAAGGCCGGCCGCACCGCGGTGCTGGCGCTAACCAATCGCAGCGCCACTCCGATCGTCTTCCACCTCCACGGCCATCATGTTCGCCTGCTCGACCGGCTTGACGACGGCTGGAAGCCGTTCTGGCTGGACACGCTGATGATCGAGGCCGGGCAGACCCAGCGCATCGCCTTCGTCGCCGAGACGGCCGGCCGCTGGCTGATGGAGGCGACGGCCCTCGATTGGGCGGCACCGCGGCTGGTACGCTGGTACGCGGTCGCGTAACCCGTCAGTACTCGACCTCGAGCCGGTCATAGAGCCGGCGCAACACCGCCGGCAGCACTTCCGGAAGGTCCTCGGCGATCAGTCCGGGACC